>Ga0116143_10002411_pt1 | contig 20391 bp, 14 predicted proteins | sample AD_UKC034_MetaG_FD_89745 | JGI IMG/M metagenome (GOLD analysis project Ga0116143, IMG submission 89745) | Active sludge microbial communities of municipal wastewater-treating anaerobic digesters from USA - AD_UKC034_MetaG | ecosystem: Engineered > Bioreactor > Anaerobic > Digestate | place: USA...
GATACCTGCTGTGTGGTGGCCCCCATCAAGGGCCGCTTCACCGCCCTGGCCACTGACAGCGCCAAGGCCTGCTATTACGCTGCCGCCAAGAACAAATTCAAGACGTTGTATTTGCCTTTTGAAGAAGTGGTTGAGCTGGCCTTAAAATACTAGAACATGATCCCGCATTAATATGCCGCCTGCGCCGCAGCCACACCCACCCCTGGTAGAAAAACGTTGTAGCCGCAGGCCCTCAGCGCCGTCTCAATGGCGCTATAAGTGACCAGGATGTCGCCCAATGTGGCGGCGCCCATATGCCCAATACGGAAATAATTGGCCTTGATGGCAGGATGCAAGCCGCCTGCCAGGGTGACACCGGCCTTTGAAACCTGGGCCAAGAACTCAGGCCCCTGGATGTTGGCCGGGTAGCGCGGCGCCGAGAGCGTATGCGCAGCCCAATCGGGCTGCAGCGGCACCTGCTTTAGCCCCAGGGCTGCCATGGCTGCCTGGCTGGCCCGGCCTAAGGCCGCGTGCCGCTCAAAGCGTGCCGGCATGCCCTCCTCCAAGATCAAGCCCAGGCTGGCATTGAGGGCCCAGACCAGGTTGACGGCGGGTGTACCAAAGTAAGCCGCCTGGCGGGCTTCGTAAGCCTGCATCACCGGCAGCCAATGGGTCCAATCGGCATAATAGTTCTGCACCGGGGTCTTGCGCCGCTTGAAAGCCTCCAGGGCCCGCGACCCAGCCACCAACAAGGCCAGGCCAGGGGGCACACCGATGGCCTTCTGCGAAGCGGTCAAGGCCAGGTCTACGCCCCAATCATCCATGCGCAGTTCTTCACCAGCCACCGAACATACCCCATCCACCACCACCAGCGCCCCATATTGGCGCGCCAGCCCGGCCAGGCCCCGCACATCGGCCAGCACAGCCGTAGAGGTGTCGACATGGGTGATGGTCAGCAGCTTATATTCGGCCTGGCGCAGGGCCGCCTCAACATCTTCCAAAGCCGGCCTGCCCCCCACCGCCGCCCCCACCTGGGTTACCTGGGCTCCATAACGTTCCAGCAGGGCTGCAAAGCGATCACTGAAATAACCGATGTTGACCACCAGGGCACGATCACCCGGCTCCACCAGGTTGGCCCCAGCACAGTCCATGGCCAGGGTACCTGAGCCGGCCAGCACAAAGGGCTGGCCCTGGGCCGAGAGGAAGACCTGGCGTAAGCGTTCCAGCGCCTGCCCAAAAGCCTCGATAAAATTGGCCGCCACATGGCTGGTAGTGGGCGCCCCCAAAGCCGACAGCACAGCCGGCTCAAATTCGATCGGGCCGGGGATCATCAGCAGTTTTCGATCTTTCATGAGATACCCTTCCAGAGAAGCAGGGAGCGATGACCATACATGGTCATCGCTCCCAAAAGATACGCTATCGACGCTTAACGCGAGATAAACGGTAAGAAGATGAAGCTTTTGTCAGGCCGGACGGTCACCGTCAGCGTGATGGTATCGGTGCCGCCATCATCATCCGCCAGCGTGATCTCGACCGTGTAAGTGCCCGCCGCAGCATAGGTGTGGTTAAGGGCAAAGGTTCTCACACCAGCCGCCAGGTTGAGCTGATCGGTGTCGCTATCATCCCAATCCACGTCCACCACAAAGGTATCCAGGGTGCTGGGGTCGGTGAAGGAACCGACCAGGTTCACCGCTGTACCAAAGTCCACCGTCTGGTTCGCAATGCTCGCCAGCTCGGGTGCCACATTGGCAATGGTGACCAGGAGGGTGGCCTCACCCACATCGTGATTAGCGTTTTCGACGCTCAAGGTCACGGTGAACACGCCGCTGTCCTTAAAGCTGTGGTCTACTTCATCAACATTTAAGCCATCGACAGAGCCGACCTGCGTTTCACCATCGCCAAAGTCCCAGGTGACGGTGTGGGCACCGGCGACCGGGTCAGTGTAAGTGCCCCAGAAAGTCAACGCCGCACCGCCCTCAGTCCCACTCTCGTCACCGTAGATGATGACCACCGGGTCGTCACCGATTTCAGTCACCACAATGGTGACCGTGACCGGGTCTGACCACGAATTGCCATCACCAACCGCATAAGTGAAGGTATCAACGCCGTCAAAGCTGAGGGACGGAATGTAACGGAAGCCGCCCGCTGTAGTGAAGTAATCAAGGGTGCCGTGCTGTGGGTCGGTCAACTTCATGGCGACCAGAGAATCGCCCTCTTCGTCTGTGTCGTTTGCCAGCACGCCTTGCGACGGCCCAACGGCGAAGGAAACATCTTCGACGGTTGTGTAGCTGTCAGGGTTGCCGATGGGCGTATCGTCGAATTCTGCGATGGTGATGACAGCCGAAGCAACATTGGAGTTGAATGTCCCATCATTTACATGGTAGGTAAAGGTGACCACGCCGATGAAGTTAGCTTCTGGGACATACAGTACCGTCCCGTCCGGATCGAGGGTCAGCGAGCCGCTATCGGGGGGGGTGTTCAAGATGGCCGTGATCGGATCGCCATCGGGGTCCAGGTCGTTGGCCATCACGCCCGGAGCCGCCAGGATGAGGGTGTGATCTTCTACGCCCGACAGTTGGTCGTCAAAGGCCTGCGGTGGATCGGGGGTGGTAGAGACATTGATCGTCACCAGGGCCGGCTCGGAGTACTCGTACAGGTCTTTGGCCAGGTAGGTGAAGGTGACCACGCCAGAGTAATTCAGGGTGGGGGTAAAGACAAAAGAGCCGTCAGGGTTCAGGTCCAGGTCGCCGTGTGCCGGCAGCACATCCACTTCCACCGTGAGATCTGCGATATCGCTATCGATATCATTATCGTTGCTCAAGACACCAGGGGCATTAACTGTCAACACCGTATCTTCAACCGTACTGTACGTATCGGGCTCGGCATAAGGTGGCTCATTGACCTCGTGGATGGTGATGGTAACGGTCACCACATCTGAATCCAACTCGCCGTCGTTGGCATGGTAAGTAAAGTAATCCATCCCTTCATAGCCTACAATAGGTGTATAGGTAAACGAACCATTGCTGTTGAGCGTCAATGTGCCATGATCCGGCAGGCTGTCGCGTACTGCCGTCAAAGTATCCTCTTCCACATCGATATCGTTTTCCAGCAGGCCCGGAGCTGGCACCGTGATCGAATCATCTCTTTCGACCAAGACGGTATCGGTAACCGCCACCGGGGCATCATTCACCGGCGCCACGGTGATGGTCACCACACCTGTGTCGGTAAAACCGCCGTCAGAGACCCAGTAAGTGAAGACATCCTCGCCGTTGAAATCCTGTGTGGGTGTATAAATGAAGGAGCCGTCCAGATCAATCAGCACTTCGCCGTTGACCGGAAGGTCAACCAACTGGGCCGTCAACAGGTCAGCATTGGGGTCGGTATCGTTGTCGAGCAGGCCTTGAGCTTCCAAGACGACCAGGGGGGTATCCTCATTAGCAGCATACTCGTCACCCACCGCAACCGGCGCCGTGTTGATGTATTGGCCGATCCTGCTCGAGGAATGACCAGGAGCCAGGTTATCTGGATCTTCACTTGCATCCACAGCACCCACCGTGGTCAAGGCCCCGCCCACGTAAAGGTCACGGTTGGGGGCGGCGGCGGCAGCATTGAGCACGGCGTTGGCGCCGCCGCTCAGGCCATACCAGGCCGAACCGTCATACTTGGCCACATAGTCGGTTTCCACGCCGGTCACGGCTGTAAACAGACCCAGCGCATAGAGATAAGTGCCGTCAAATACCAGGTCGTTGACGGTATTGTTAGCCCCCGTTGTCGTGCCAACGAAGGCCTTCCACTGCAAAAGCGTCGGATCCCAATACGCCAGGCGGTTTACGCTTCCACCGGCAGAGGAGAAAGTGCCGCCGATATAGACGACCCCTGTGGCAGGGTCTCCCGTCACAGCGTTGACGGCGGCGTTTGTACCAGTATTCATCGGGGCCCAAATCGAGCCGTTCCACTTGGCAATGTAGTTGGCTGCCAGGCCGCCGGCGGTGGTAAACGCGCCACCCGCAAAGAGGTTGGCCCCATCCCAATACAGGTCATTGACAGCATTGCCCATGCCCACGTTGGGCTCAGTGCCCAGGGCGCTCCAGGAGGTACCATTCCAATAACCAATGCGATTAAGGGTGATGCCACCAGGCCCTGCCAGCAGGAAGGTGCCACCCGCATAGAGGTGGTCGTCGTCATCGACCACGATCGTATTCACCCGTCCAGTTCCATCCGCATTGCTCAAACCGCTGCCCAGGGCGGACCAGCTTTCACCATCCCACATGGCGATGTGAAGGGCGTCTACCCCGCCCGCCAGCGTAAATTCACCGCCGGCATACAGGTTGCCCTGGCTGTCGAGGGCCAGCGCATACACCCGGCCGTTCGTCCCGCCGCCCAGGTCATGCCAAGTCGAACCATCCCACATAGCCACGTAATTGCTGGTCACGCCCCCTGATACCAAGAAATCGCCGCCGGCATAGACATTGCCCTGGGCATCGATAACCAGAGCCCGGATGGAATTATCCAGGCCGGCGCCAGTTGCCAACCAATTAGCACCATCCCAGCGCGAGAAACGGTTGACGGTCAGGCTGCCGGCGGTGAGGAAGTTGCCGCCCAGCCACAGATCCCCGCTGTCATCCAGCTCGATGGCGCGCACGGCATTGTTGACCCCGTTCACCCCGCTTTCTTCCAGGGGCGCCCAGGTGCTGCCACTTAACAATGCAATCCGGTTATAAGTGGTTGTGTTGGTTGAATCCGCGGTAAAAGCGCCGCCGGCATACAGCCCTTCAGTGGTCAGAACCAACTGGTAGACGGTGTTATTGAAGCCGCCGCCGACTGCCTCCCAGCTAACGCCGCCCCAACGCGCCACGCGGCTGGCAGACACACCGCCGATGCTGGTAAACTCACCGCCAGCATACAAATAGGTACCGTCCCAGGCCAGGGCATGCACGCGGCTGCTCGTTCCTGAGCCCAACGCCCCCCAGGCCGTGCCGGTCCAGCGTGCTACACGGTTTATACTCATTGTACCGGCTACCCCAATGAAGTCACCGCCAATATAAATGTCGCTGCCCTGCCCAAATGCAATCGCCCGCACATCATCGTTGGGGCCCAAACCATCCGGGGTCAGGGTAGACCAGGCTGCGCCATCCCAAATGGCCAGGCGCTCAGCCGTGGCGCCGCCGGCGGATGTAAAGTTACCGCCCACGTACAGACTGCTGCCATCCGGCCCCCATTCCATGGTCCAGACAACGTTGTTCACACCGCCATCCATGTCAGACCAGGCCAATCCATCCACATCCCACATGGCGATATTGGTGGTGGTAATGCCATCTGCAAAGGAGAATTGGCCGCCCACGTACAGGTTGCCGCCCGCATCGACCTGCAGGCTGTTCACAGTACCGTCGACGCCGCCGCCATCACCATCGCCATCCGCATCACCTACTGCGTGCCAAGAGACACCATCCCACATCGCCAGGTGGTTTGCATCGGTCACGCCGTTGACATCGCCACCGGCGTTCAAAAAGGTGCCGCCCACGTAGGCATGGCCTTCGCCATCCAGGGCAACGGCCAAGACGGAGTTATCCACGCCCGGAAGCTGGTAACCCAGGGCCCAGTTCTGGTCGCCTTCGGCATCAGGAGCCAGGCGCAAGGCGCCGTTCATATCGGCAATCACCTGGTAGCCTGCCAGGTCCAGGCTGCCACGATAGCCCGTGCTCAGGTCAAGGCTGCCATCAGGCTGGAGCAATTCTGTCACATGCTTGCCAGAATTGGCCTGTGTCAGGTCACGCGATATTGGACTGGCCGCGGCGGCGGTTTGTACCGGAGCCAGGCCAAAGGCCAGCCCAACCAACATCACCGCTGCCAAAAACAAATTGGTAGTACGATGCAACTGCTTGATCAATTTCGGTTTCATGCGTATCTCTCCTGATTAAATCGTGAAAACGGATTCAGTTAAGCCACTACAAACGGCACTCTATGTAAATGAATTTCAGGGTTGTGCGCCTCGCTCATGGAATAGTATAGCAAAGAATCGCGATCTGGTCATTATCAAAATTGTCTGTTGCAAGCTAACGCTGCACGATGGGCAGCAGCACCCTGTTCGGCAGGATATCAATTGTTAAGGTGATTTCGGCAAAATCCTGGTCGCTGTCGGTGATCCTCACCCTCACCGGATGATCTTCATCTGCTTCTGTGAAAACATACTGGACCGTAAACTGGCGCGTTCCCCGGTTGATGTACACGGTTTGAAAAGCGTTTACTGCCCAGTCGATGCGTGCTTCATGGGTATCGGATATGCCCGGGTCAGTAAAGCGGATGATCAACACCAATGCCTGGCCAACGTGAATCGCAGACGGTGCTTCCACCGGCAATATGGCAGGCTCCACGTTGTCCACCGTCACCAGCAACCAATCACTGCCAGATGCACCGGTTGGATCGGTGATGGTCAGCGTGGCGGTAAATACGCCGTTATCCTGGTATATATGGCTGGGGGCGAGCGTTCCAAATGCCTCGGTTTCATCGCCAAAATTCCAGTGGATTGCTGAAGCCGCATCACCATCAGGATCGCTGTAAGTGCCCGCAAAAACGGCCTCGGCGCCTTCCGTTGCCGTCAACGGCGCACCGGCATTTACCAGGGGCGGGTCATTGGCATTGCTGAGCTGGATACTGACCACAGCGGTGTCGGTCAAGACGCCATCCGAGGCTGTGTACGTGAAGGTGACCAGGCCGCTGAGGTCTGGTGAGGGGGTGTAGAGGAAGTGACCATTGGGATCCAGGCTCACCATGCCAAAGGCCGGATCGATGACCGCCTGGAGGGCCGATAAGGTGTCGCCATCCAGATCGCCATCGTTCTCCAACACGCCTGGGGCGGCTACCTCGAGGACTTCATCTTCCACGCCCACAAAATTGTCATCCAGCGCGCTGGGGGCATCATTGACCGGGGTAACCGTGATGGTCACCTGTGCCGTAGAGGTCAAGACGCCATCCGAGGCTATATACGAAAACGTGATCACCCCATGATAATCCAGAGGGGCGGTGTAGGTCAGCGCACCGTTGGCGTTCAAGACCAGGTCGCCCAGCCCAGGGACGCTTTGCAACGTGGCAGTGATCGGATCCTGGTTGCGGTCGATGTCATTTTCGAGCACACCGGGTGGCCCGACCAGCAAGGTCAAATCCTCGGGCACGCTGTAGGCGTCGGGCCTGGCTGTGGGCGCAAAATTGGGCATCGTCCAATAGCCAAAGCGCACAGCGGGCTTCAGCCCGGCAGTGCTGAAGACGCCGGCAGCATACAGGCCCTCTGCGCCGTTAGGGGCCAGGGCATACACCACCCCACCCACATTTGTGCCGCTGCCCAGGGCCAGCCATTCGCCATCGTTCCACTCGGCGATGCGATTGGCGCTGACGCCGCTGGCCTGGTCAAAATCTCCGCCCACAAAGATGCTCATCTCGCCAAAGGCAATACTGTTCACCAGCCCATTCACACCGCTGCCCAGCAGCCCCCAGGCAGCGCCATCCCAACTGGCGACGCGCCCCGCCCCAGCCATGCCCCCCGCAGAAGTGAACGCGCCGCCAACATATAGCTTGCCGCCGGGGTCAAAAGCCAACGTGCGCACACTGCCGTTGACGCCCACCGTGCTGCCGCCCAGGGCCAGCCAATTTGCGCCATCCCACCGGCCCACGTAATTGAGCCGCGTGGCATCATCGCCGGTATCAATGAAGTCGCCGCCGACAACCAAGTCCCCAGCCCCATCCAACGCCAGAGCCCGCACCGTGTTATCAACACCCGGCCCCAGGGCCGTCCAAGAGGCCCCGTTCCACTGCGCCACCCGGTTAGCCGGAATCGAACCGGCATTGACGTTCAAGAAGTTGCCGCCAGCATATAACACATCGCTGACGGGGTCAAACGCCAGGGCGTTCACCGCGTTACTCGTCACGTTGTTTATGCCGCCGCCCAAAGCCTGCCAGAAAGAGCCATTCCAATACGCCACGTGGTTGGCGGCAGCACCATCTGCGGTGAGAAAATCACCGCCGGCATACAGGTTGCCGCTGTCGTCCAATGCCAGGGCCCGCACCGTCTCCTCCATGCCGCTGCCCAAGGCGTGCCAGCGCACCCCGTCCCAGCGCGCCACGCGGTTGGCGGGCACACCGCCGGCATGGGTGAAATCGCCTCCGGCGTAGAAACTGTCCAGGCCATCCCACACCAGGGCATACACGGCGCCATCCAGGCCCTGCCCGGTAGAAGACCAGGCCGCGCCATCCCAGCGGGCAATGCCATCCACCGTGATCCCCCCAGCCGTGTCAAAGACGCCCCCCAACCACAGGTCGCCCGCCCCATCCAACAACAGGGTGCGCACGGCATTATTGACCCCGTTCACCCCGTTGTATTCCAGGGCTGTCCACCCTCCCCCACTCCAATAGGCAACCCGGCTATATGGGTTTACCCCTGAGCCATCTAGGGTAAAGGATCCACCCACAAACAAACCACCACCATCCCACTGCAAGGCATAGACGTAGCCGTTCACGCCGTCGCCGAGGGCTGACCAACCTGCGCCGTCCCAAATGGCAATGCCGCTGGCAGGCAGCCCGCCGGCCTTGGTGAAATTGCCGCCGGCGAATATGTTTGCCCCATCCCAGGCCAGAGCATATACGCCGCCGTTCTCAATCCCTACTCCCAGGGGCTCCCAGCCGCCCGTGCTGCTCCAGCGCGCCACCCGGTCGGCAGCCGCCACCCCACCGCCATCCGTAAAGGTGCCCCCCACCAGCAAGCCGCCGCTGCCATCAAAGGCCAATGCCCGCACCGCATTATTCGAAATGCCCGCGCCCAGGTTATGCCAGGCATCGTCCTCCCAATACACGATCAGATTATAGAGCTGAGTGCCTGAACCATCCTGGGTAAATTGCCCGCCAGCGTACAGCCTTCCATCCGGGCCGTAAGCCAGGGCGTAAACACTGCTGCTCATCCCGGTTGCCATCGGCTGCCAGGCAGAGCCATCCCACCTGGCGATCCGGTTATAGGTGATCAAACCGGCGCCGCCATCCAGGATAAAATCGCCGCTGGCATACACCGTATCATCCGGCCCTACAGCTAAGGCCCACACCCGGTTATTGAACCCATCGCCCAACGGGCTCCAAGAAGCGCCATCCCAACGGGCCACGTACTTAACAGGAACCCCGCCAGCCATGGTGAAGCTGCCCCCTGCATAGAGATTGCCCTGGCTGTCCATCGCCAAAGCATACACATCACCATTCACCCCAGGGAGATGGAAGCCCGCCTGCCAGTTTTCGTCACCGGTGGCCTGCGGAAGATTGATCGAGGAAGTTTTAGGAAAGAGGAAATTTTGAAGCGGCTCAGCCGCATGAAGGGCGGGCAAAGCATCTGCCATCGGGCGCGCCGCCGCCACGCCTGCCGGGAACAAACTGAAAAACATGATCGTTAATGCCAGGCCGAACATCCCGACTTGCCGCAGTGGTATCACCCAGGTTTTCGATCTCATAAGTAATAACTCCTTCCCAGCCAATATATACCCATAAATGGGATTAAAATGATGGCGATTGCCGCCTGGTGGTAATAACCACCCGAATAGTATGATATCCTTATGATATCCGAACCCGACCGCAAACGCAATGAGAAATTAGAGCCAGGTTACAATTGCCAAAATCCCCTGACCGGTAAATATACCAAGCACTTATGCCAGGTAAATCTACGCCAAAATCCCCACAATCTCCCGAGCGCATCGTGCGCGTGGGCTGCCCGGCCCATAACTGCGGCGGGCGCTGCCTGCTGATCGCCCATATCCAAGATGGGGTCATCACGCGCCTGGAAACCGATGACCGCCCAGACCTGGTCTCAAACCCGCAACTGCGCGCCTGCACGCGCGGCCGCTCTTACCTGCGCCGCCAATACCATCCCGACCGCCTGCTGCACCCCCTGCGGCGGATCGGGCGGCGCGGCGAAGGCCGCTTCGAACGCATCTCATGGGAGCATGCCATCGACCTGCTGGCATCGCAGCTTGAACGCGTCAAGCAGACCTACGGCAACAGCGCCCTCTTCGTTCCTTATGGCACCGGTTCTTACAACCAGGTCAATGGCTCGCAGGTGGCCCGCCGCCTGTTGAACTGCTTCGGCGGCTGCCTGGGGATCTGGAACTCGTATTCCTGGGGAGCAATCAACGTGGCTACGCCCACCGTCTACGGCACTTTGCAGACCGGCAACCAGCGCCAGGATTGGCTGAACGCCAGGTATATCCTCATGTGGGGCTGGAACCCGGCTGAAATGCGCGACGGCACCAACAGCGAATACTTCATCAAGCTGGCGCGCCAGCGCGGCGCACACGTGGTCTGCATCGACCCGCGTCATTCTCTGTCTGCGGCGGCCCTGGCAGACGAATGGATCCCGATCCGCCCTGGCACCGACGCCGCCATGATGAGCGCCATGGCCCATGTGATGCTCAGCGAGGGGCTTTACGACGCCGACTTTGTGCGCACGCACTGCCTGGGGTTTGACGCGTCTCAGATGCCGCCCGGTTATGAAGAGGCAGAAAACTTCAGCGATTACATCCTGGGCAGGCGAGATCACACGCCCAAGACCCCCGAATGGGCCGAACCCATCACCGCCGTGCCCGCCGAGACTATCCGGCGCATTGCGCGCCAATATGCCACCCTCAAACCGGGCGTACTCTACCAGGGCACCGGCATGCAGCGCCGCGCTTACGGCGAACAGGTGGTGCGGGCCGGCTGTGTGCTGGCTGCCATCACCGGGAACGTGGGCGTGCCGGGCGGATGGGCCTCGGGCCTGGGCCTGCAAGCCCCCGATGGTGGGGCGCTCTGGAATGTGTTCCCACCCGGCCCGAACCCGGTAGGGGCGAGCATCCCGGTCTTCTTATGGACCGAAGCGGTGCTGCGCGGGAAAGAACTGGGCCGCCAGCACGGCGTCACCGGCCTGCCCGCAGGCCAAGAGACGCTCAACAACAACATCAAGCTCATCTACGCCGTTGCCAGCAACATCCTCATCAACCAGCACGCCAACGTCAACCGCAACGCTCGCATCCTGGCAGACGAATCGCTGGTAGAGTTCATTGCGGTGCAAGACAATTTCCTGACCCCATCCGGGCGTTTTGCCGACCTGATCTTACCTGCCTGCACCCAGTTCGAAACCTGGGGCGTGCAGGATGGCTGGAAATACGGCGACGAGGTGATCCTCCTGCCGCCCCTGGTCGAAGCGCCCGGAGAGTGCCGCACCGATTACCGCATTTGCGCTGAGGTGGCTGAGCGCCTGGGGATCGGCCCGGCCTTTACCGAGGGGCGCCATGAGCGCGCCTGGGTAGAATGGTGCCTGGAGCAGTTCCGCCAGCGCCGTTTCCCAGACCTGCCATCTCTCGACGAGCTGGCAGCCAGCAATGCCGGGGTCTATGCCCGCCCGGTGGAACAACCGGCAGTGGCTTTTGCCGATTTTCGCCGCGACCCGCAAAAGCACCCCCTCCCCACCCCCTCGGGCAAAATTGAGATCTTCTCTCAAAAGCTTTATGAGCTGGGCCGCCCAGATGAAATCCCTGCCGTTCCCAAGTATATTCAAGAATGGGAGTCGCCCTTTGGCCCCGAGGCCGGCCTGTACCCCCTGCAGGCCATCGGGCACCATTCAATGCACCGCGTCCACTCGACGCATGACAACAACGACTACCTCGACGAGGCCTTTCCTCAGCGCATCTTCATCAACCCGCTGGATGCCGAACCCCGCGGGCTGCAAGATGGCAACCTGGTGCGGGTGTTCAATGATCGCGGCACGATCATCCTCCCCTGCCGCCTGACCCAGCGCATCTTGCCTGGGGTGGTGGATATCCCCCAGGGCGCCTGGTGGACCCCAGATGCCAACGGGGTTGACCGCCGCGGCTGTGTCAACGTGCTCACCTCTGAACGCTGGACCCCGCTGGCCTTTGCCACCGCCCAGCACACGATCATGGTTGAGGTAGAAAAATACAAACTCTGATGACGCACTACACTTTTTACTTCGACTCTTCATCTTGTTCCGGTTGCAAAGCCTGCCAGGCCGCCTGCAAAGACAAGCACAGGCTTGAGGTGGGCCGCCTGTGGCGCCGTGTCTACGAGGTCAGCGGCGGCGGCTGGCAGCCAACCGGCTCAGCCTGGCAGAATAACGTCTTTGCGTATAATTTATCGATTGCTTGCAATCACTGTCAAGAACCCATCTGCATGGAGGTCTGCCCCGCCAGGGCCATCCACCAGCGCCCGGATGGCATCGTCCTGATCGATCCACAGCGCTGCCTGGGCTGCCGCTACTGCTCTTGGGCCTGCCCTTACGGTGCCCCGCAATACGATGAACAGGCTGGCGTGATGACCAAGTGTACCTTCTGCGTTGACGAGCTGGACCAGGGCCGCCCTCCGGCTTGCGTGGCCGCCTGCCCCTTGCGCGCCCTGGATTATGGCGACCGGGCCGAGCTAGAACAGCGCTATGGGTTGTTGGACGAGGCTGTTTTCCCCCTGCCAGATGCCGGCCTCACCCGTCCGGCCTTGCTGCTCACCCCGCACGCCGCCGCACCCCAGGCCGCGCAGGAGGAACCGGTGATTGGTAACCAGGAGGAAGTACGGTGAAAGAGCGCTCGCTGGTTCTCTTTACCCTCCTGGCGCAGTTGGCAGTTGGCCTGTTTGTGCTGACCGGCTTGTTCCACGGCTTGCCCAGCACTGGGGTGCCTCACCCAGGTTTCGTGCTGGTGCCCCCGCTGGCCTTGCTCGCCATGCTGACATCCTTCTTACACCTGGGCACGCCCATCAATGCCTGGCGAGCGATCTCAAATCTGCGCACATCATGGCTGAGCCGCGAGATCCTATTCATGGGCCTGTTTAGCGGCTTGAGCAGCCTGTTGACCCTCTTTCTGTGGCTGGGTTGGGGTTCTGAGGCTTTGCAGCGCGCCCTGGGCTGGCTGACGGTGCTGGCAGGGTTGGCTTTGGTGTACTGCATGGCACGCATTTACATGCTGCGCAGCCTGCCCCCCTGGCACACCTGGCTGACCCTGGCATCCTTCTATGCCAGCGCCTTCTTGTTGGGCGGCCTGGCCCTGGCAGCAATAGACACCGGGCTTGGCAGCAGAGGCTTCGCGATGGGATTGGCGGCCCTGCTCTTACTGAGCATCCAGGCCCTCATAACCATCCATTGGGCACGCCACCAGATGCGGCCCGTGCGCCACTTGGCGCTCAAAGCCGCCTACCAACGCCCGTTCCCGCGCTCAACACACCTTGCAGCCCTGCCGGCGCTGCGCCTGGGACTGGGGGTGGGCGGGGTGGCGCTGTTCTTATTGGCCATCCCCGCCTATGGCAGCGTGAACACAGGGCTGCTGTTATGGCCAGCCTTTTTGATCACCCTGGCCGGCGAGGCCATTGGGCGTTGTCTGTTTTACAACATATTGGAATAGGCAAGCCCCAAGAGCTTCTCTCTACCGAGGCTTACTCTGCCATCACAACGATCCGCTCCCCCGCCACCAACACCCGTTGGCCAGTCTGGATTGCCCCAATCTCTACCTGGTCAACGCAGGGGATCTCTGCAATGATACAACCCACGGCGGTGATCGTTTCGCATGCCGCGTTGATGATGGCTGCCGGGGCCACCCCATTGTGCTTCAGCCGGTACAGCGTATACGAGCCAACCGTTGAGCCTTTGCCGGTCGGGAAGACCAACACCCGCCCTGCCAGCGAGCAGCCTTCCAACACATGGCCGCGTTCAACCAGGATGCCGGTTTCAGGGTCTACACCGCCAAAGAAAGAGATGGCCTGCGTTGAAACCAACGCCAGGCCATCTGCTTTACCTGCATAGATCAGGCGCCCGATCAATTCCATGCCAGGGCTAATAGCTCGACCAATCAATGCCCGATACGGCAATCCCCAACATCGGCAAGATCACAAAGAGCAGCAAAGAAACCACGATGCCACAGCATCCCAGGATCAGGCTGGAATACCCCAAGAGCAGTCCCCAGGTTGCCATCCCATCGCCAGTATAGCGGCCCATGCTCGAGCGGATCTGGCTTTTGGCCATGTGACCCGAGATGACCGCCACAATGCTTCCGATGAGGGGCAGTAAACTCCAGCCCAAGATGCCGCTGACCAGGCTAATCACAGCCGAAGTGCTGGTTTCGGACGGCGGGTAATAAGACTGGGGCGGTGGATAAGGCGCTTGCGGAGGGTAGTAAGACATTTTTATATCTCCTTATGGAATAAGCCTTAGACGAGCGAAGGGGGAAGCTTCAACGCTTCGCTCAGTTTGCGATCATCAAAATTGACAATGATCGTCCCATCAATATCAAAAGTCGGCGTGGTACGGGTGCCGTTTGCCCATTGCTTGACCTGGTCTGCCGCCCCCGGTACTGTATCAATATCCACTTCGGTGAACTGGACGCCGCGTGCCTGGAACCAGGCGCGTGCCCGCCGGCAAGCCGGGCACCAGCGCGTGCAGTACATCACCACCCCGCCATGCGGCAGTTTTGGGGCTTCGGCAGGGGGGGCGGGCTTGGGGTTGCGCGCCGAGGCCAGCGGGTCAGCCTTGCGCAGCTCATCCAAAACCACGTCGTTATCGGGTTGGTGATCGATATCGTGAATATCGATGTAACGCAGGATGCCGTTCTTATCGACGACAAAGATGGCACGTTCTGAATGGCCATCTGGGGCCCTAAAAACACCGTACAGCTCGCTGATCGAGCCGTGGGGCCAAAAATCGCTCAGCAAGGGGTAGCTAATGCCCCCCAGGCTTTCTGCCCATGCTTTCAGGCAGGGTACGTGGTCAACACTGATGCCCAGAACCTGGGCGTCCAATCCCTCGAAACGGGCCTTATCGGCCTCGTACGATGGGATCTGGCCCGTTCAGACGGGCGTCCAGGCTAACGGAAAGAACACCAACACCACATTCTTGCCGCGATAATCACTCAAGCGGACGTTTTTATCCAGGTGGGTCGGCAGCTCAAAATCGGGGGCTTTCTGTCCAACAATAAGTTTCATAGATGTCTCCTCTGAAAATTCTTTTTAACAGGGATAAACAGGATGGGTGTAATACCACCAACGGTTAAGACAAACCCTTGTTTTCGCGCGGCACCGCTGGCAGGCAGACCGTGATGGTGCTGCCAGTTTGCCGATCACTGCTCACCCACACCTGCCCGCCCATGCGATCTATGATCTCTTTAATCCGGGCAAGCTGGGGCGAGGTGGTTTCGGTGTTCGGCGCATCCTCTGCCAGAGAAGCAGCCTTCTCGAATAAATGGGGCAGGTCTTCCTGCTTCACAGGCGGGCCATCATCACTGACATCAATCCATACCTTATCCTGGTGCACGCGTGCGTTCACATGGATGTTGCCGCCCGAGGCGCAACGCTGGGCGCCGCGCTCGATCAGCCCTTCTAATAACTGCGAGAGCAGTGATGGGTCGGTGCGCACAATGGGCAGGTTGGGCAAGGTGCCCAAGACCAGGCGTTGACCCGCTTCGCGCAGCTTCACCCCCAGGTTCGACTGGAGTTGGACCAACATGGGCACAATATTGATATCCACCTGGCGCAGCTCTGCCTGCTCGCCCTCTTTCATCATCTCTGCCAGGTCGTCCACCCAATCTTTGATCGAACCCCAGATGTTCGAGAGGCGGTACACGGCGCGCGCAATGCGATCATCCTGGCGGCCCATCTGGTTCAACTCAGCCAGGGTATTCACAGCCTGCACCAGGGGCATCTGGATGCGCTGGACGACCTCTGAAAGCACTTTCATGCGATAATCGTCTGCGTTCTTGAGCGGTGTGATATCGCGCAGCACCATCACCCAGCCCTTGAAGGCTTTCTCCTTATCGAAGACCGGCGCCAGGTTCACCATCTGGGTAGAACCGCCCACCCAACCCACTTCCATCACCACCGGGCTGCGGCTTCCCAATTCCAACCAGTTGCCCACCAAAGACGCCAGCGAATAGGGCAGGCAGCCCGAGGCTTCTGCACCCACCTGCGCCTTCTCACCCAGCAAAGTGACCGCGGCCGGGTTGACCACCGTCAGCATGCCGTTGGCGTCCGCCGCCAAGATCGCATCGCCGGTGTTGGCAATCAGCGTTTCCAGCCATTCTGCCTCCAGGCGGATGCGGGTTTGCAGTGCCTCGCGCTCTAATAAGAGCTTGCGGTGCGCCAGGGCGCGTTCAACCACCAGAGAAAGCTGCTTGATTGAATCGAGCGGTTTCAGCAGGTAATCAAACGCCCCATCTGCCCGCAATGCAGTGACCGCCGATTCCATCGAACCGGCGGCCGTGATCACAACCGTCTCCATCAATGGATCCAGCTCGCGGCCCTGGCGTAGAAGCTGCTGGCCGTGAATACCCGGCATCATCAAGTCCGTCAGCATCACCGCAAAGGGGCCTTTGGTCTGCAATTTTTCCATTGCCATCTGGCCGTGGATGGCCGTTTCGACAGTATAGCCATCCCGCTCTAAGGCAAAGGCCATCATATTCAAGATCGATTCGTCATCATCTACGACCAGGATCTTCTCAGCAGACATAAGGATACCAGGCTCCAGGCAGCGGGCGAGTCACTTACACTTCCCTTATTTTACTTCATCTTGAAGGCGTTTTTGCACCTTTTCAGCGGTCAATTCGCGCCGTGCATCGGCAGCGATCCAACGCGCGCTGGGCGAGCCTTGTTCTGCCACCTGTGCTGCCACCTGCACGGCACGGGCATTCAGGCGGCGATTGCGCTTGCCAATGTTACGCAGGGCCCAGTTGACCGCCTTCTTGACGTAATTGCGTCCATCTCCGGCTGCCCCCAGGATTGCCACGAAGAACGGCTCAAACTGTTCATCGCCAGCCTCTTTATCGTGCACTGCCAGCCCAGCCATGATGGCGAAACCTGCCCGGCGCACAAATTCATCTTCTCGCTGGCTCCACTCAAGTGCCTTGGCATGGGCATGCGGTGTGAGGTCAAACAAACTGGTGCAGGCCTGGTCGCACAAATCCCAAGAGTCAAAATCTGCCGCCCAACTTTCCATCAATTGCGGCGTCACCTGGCGCGGATCGGCAACAAAGACCGCCAACAATTGGGCCTCGTGAATGCCGCTGGCCCACAACTGCTCTGCCAGCTCATGGTCGATTCCCATCTCCTTAGCCATCCGCCGCAGGTCATAAACCGAGATGCCCAAGGAATCTTGTGTGTTGATGCCAACCCGGGCCATGCCGGCCAGGTTGGCCTGGTTGGCCTGCTTTTGCAGTTGCGCCATCACTGTGTCAATTTTCATTGTATCCTTTCTCGATTCTTTTCAGGTGCCTCCGGAACCAATGAATCGCCACAGGTTCATAATGCCGGGCAAATAAGACCGAACAATCTACATGTTCGATAATCCAGTCATCGACAGACCCAAAAAGCCGAGTCTCAGATCCCCATTCTTCTGAAGCGCCCATCACAAGCAGATCGTAGGCCTGGCGCTTGGTTTCTTCTAATACACCTTTGGTGACCGATTCTGCCAACGCAACCCGCGTCGTCAGTCTTACGGGGATAAACCCTAATTCATCTTCAACGATTTCACGCAGGAAAAGCATTTTATCCTCAATATCCTCAATTGCGGTCGAAGCAGGGAATATGTGCAAGGCTGTGATCTTAGCATTTTCTTGCTCTGCAACCTCGTATGCCAGGCGCAGCGCCAGGCGAGAATGCGACCCACCGCCAATAGGAACCAGGATATTTTTAATATTCCCCAGAGTGTGGTCTAACATAACCAGGATATTGGTTTGTGCTTTTTCCAGCAGGGTTTTTACAGGGTTTTCGACTGTGGCGTTTGGATTGAGCGGGCCGGGCCAGCCAGCCAGGATCAGCTTGACATTCTGACGCGCTTCGATCTCATCCAGAATACCTTCTGAGATACTGGATGCCGGGCGAGTTTTTGTGTACAGAGGAACATTTCTGTTCTGTACTTCCTGTAAGATTTGATCTGGTAACGCACTGGGGGTTAAAGGCAAGCGCCGCCCAGCCGGTTTAATTGAGGATGGAACCCGGCTGCTATTGGACAGTACCACGTTGAACACACACACGCTGGTATCTTCACTGGCCTGGGCAAAGATTGCAGCCATGCGCACCAGCCGCGCTCCCGTGTTAGGATTGGCAACCGGAACCAGGATACAATTCTTCAATTTCTCACTAGACCGGGTGTGCGTAACATAAAAATGCTTGACAACCGGGGCAAGGTAATACACCAAGCTGAGCACTGCCAGAAGCGTGGCCCCAAACACCAGTGCGCGCCACTCTGTGAAGGCGACGATGAAGAAGCAGGTACCCATTGCCAGGTATACGGTCAACGGGAAAAAGGGTACCTTGAAGGGCCTGCGCAAATCGGGATAACGCTTTCTCAGGCGCAGCATCGCCAGGTTCGACCAGAACAAGACAAACAGATAACCAGAACTGGAAATGTAGCTTAAAAACTCAACCAGCCCGATGGCAGCAATGACACAAATAATAGCGCCAATCACCAGTACGGCAAGATGGGGTGTTCGGAAGCGTCCTTGCTTGGAAAGGAAACGCGGCCACATGCCATCGCGGCTTAGTGTAAAAGCCTCGCGGGTGGCACTCAACATGGCTGAATTTAGCGTAGTGACCGTGGCAATAATGCCCGCAACCCCCATCATAAGAGGCCCAAACCCGGGTAAAAATCGAGCAACAGCAGTTGTCAGTGCTACGTCTGAGCCAGCCAATTCCTTCCACGGAACTGTGCCAAGCGTTACCATTGAAATAACAGGGTAGAAGATCAGGCACAACGTAAGGCTGATCAGGATGCCCCGGGGAAGGTTTCGATCGGGATCCTTAATCTCCTCAGCGTCATCCGCAATCACCTCGAAACCAATATAGGCAACATACGCCAGCGCAATGGTAGAAAGTATGGATGAAAAATTCGTCCAGGCATTCTCATGGATAAATAGTTCTCCATCCGGTAGAAATGTGTTCCACTGAAAGCCGCCCGGCAAGAAAAAACCGCAGAAAACGTAAACCCCTAACAGCAACAACAAAATGCCGCCTAACACGATCTGCGCATTTCCAATGTTACCCACCCCCAGAACATTTAAAACAATGAATATCAGGATAATACCGATAGCAGTCGGCACAACTGGCAAGAAAGGAAAAAAGACTGCCACAGAATATGCAAAGCCTACCGCCGATAAAGCAGCGTAAAACGTGCTAGAAAGACAGTCCAACGAACCCACCAAGAAGGTAATCAGGTTTCTACCCCAGGCTTCACGTACATAAGTCATCGCCCCGCCCGTCTCCGGAAAGGCAGATGCCATCTCGCCATAATTCAGGGCGATGCTGTAACTCAGCAAACCGCCAATCAGGAGAGCCAATACAAATGCAGGGCCAGCCATGCCAGCCGCATGCCCGGTCAATACAAAGATCTCGGCGCCAATCGTACCCGCTGTACCCAGCATGACCACCTGCGCCAGGCCTAACTGACGTTTAAGCTTTCGTTTACTCATATCGACACACTTTCTTGATCAATTCAGTACATAATTGATCGGAGAATGGCTTTCATCTCCGTTGTAGAAGTCGAGCAAAGCTGTCTCAACTCGCCAGAAAATATAAATTTGATTGACACCCCGATTCTAATCCAGAATCGAAAACTGAGCGCTGCCAGCATTCCCCTGCAGGTAAACACCTCTTTCGCCCTTGACAATCTCCCCATCCCCGGTTAATCTGTCTCCATCTAGCCACAAGGAGCTGCCCATGAACCCCCTCTATGCCGGCCTAGAAGCCGGCGGTACCAAATTCAACTGCATCGCTGCCACCGGCCCCAATGATATTCGCGCCGAGGCGCGCTTCCCCACCACCACCCCTGCCGAAACCCTGGGGCGCGTGATTGAGTTCTTCCGCCGCGTCCAGGCTGAGCACGGCCCGTTGGCTGCCCTCGGCATTGGCTCCTTTGGCCCGGTGGACCCCAACCCGGCTTCGCCTACCTTCGGTTACATCACCACCACCCCCAAGCCCGGCTGGGCCCAGGCCGACATTGTGGGGCCGCTGCGCGCCGCCCTGGGCCTGCCGACTGCTTTTGATACAGACGTTAACGCGGCCGCGTTGGGCGAATGGCGCTGGGGTGCTGCCCAGGGGCTGGATACCTTTGTATATTTGACCATCGGAACCGGCATCGGCGGCGGGGTCTTCGTCAATGGGCAGTTGGTGCACGGCTTGATCCACCCTGAGTTGGGGCATATCCTCATCCCGCGTGACCCAGCCCGCGACCCCTTCCCCGGCTTCTGCCCCTTTCACGGCGACTGCCTGGAAGGCCTGGCAGCCGGCCCGGCGATCGAAAGGCGTTGGGGGGCGCGTGCCGAAACCCTGCCGCCTGACCACCCGGCCTGGGAGCTGGAGGCGCACTACCTGGCCCTGGGATTGGTCAGCTACATCTGTACGCTCTCACCCCAACGCATCATCCTGGGC
>Ga0116143_10002414_pt1 | contig 20385 bp, 18 predicted proteins | sample AD_UKC034_MetaG_FD_89745 | JGI IMG/M metagenome (GOLD analysis project Ga0116143, IMG submission 89745) | Active sludge microbial communities of municipal wastewater-treating anaerobic digesters from USA - AD_UKC034_MetaG | ecosystem: Engineered > Bioreactor > Anaerobic > Digestate | place: USA...
CACCTGCATCAGCTGCAGGTAATCGACCACGATCAGATCGAGGCCGTGCTCGCGCTTAACGCGGCGCGCGCGGGCGCGCAGTTCGGTCGGCGACAGACCCGGCGTCTCGTCGACGAAAATCCGCGCTTCCGACAGCTGGCTGGTCGCGCTCGTGATTCGCGCCCAGTCCTCGTCGGCGACCTTGCCGCTGCGGATGGCATTCAGCGGCACGCCACCGATCGACGACAGCATGCGCGTGATGACCTGCTCGGAGGGCATTTCCATCGAGAAGATCACCACCGAGGCCTTGATATCCGGATTGACCGCCGCGTACTCGGCGATGTTCACGGCGAGCGTGGTCTTGCCCATCGACGGACGCCCCGCGACGATCATCAGGTCGCCGCCGCGCAGGCCGCCGGTCTTGCGGTCGAAGTCGGTGAAACCGGTCGGCAGGCCGCGCAGCGCGTCGGGGTTGTTGTGCCACTCGTCGATCTTGTCGATCAGGGCGGGCAGCAGCGAGCGTACGGCGAGCGCGCCATCGCGGCCGCGCGCCCCCATCTCGGCGATCTCGAATACCGACTGCTCGGCGCGATCCACCAGGTCGCGCGCGCTCTCGCCCTGCTGCTGGAAGACCGATGCGCTGATGTCGGCGCCGGCCTTGGCGAGGCGGCGCAGCAGCGCGCGCTCGCGCACGATGCCGGCATAGGCGCGCACATTGGCCGCGGTCGGCGTTTCGTTCGCCAGCTTGCCGATGTACGCCAGACCGCCCGCGTCTTCGAGCCGCCCACTGCGCTCGAGCTGCTCGGACACCGTGATCACGTCGCAGGGCCGGCCCTCGCCGGCCAGCAGGCCGATGCTTTCGAAAATCAGGCGGTGATCGGGCCGGTAGAAGTCCTCGGCCGTCAGCATGTCGCCGACCTGGTCCCAGGCGGCGGAGTCGAGCAACAGCCCACCGAGGACGGATTGCTCCGCCTCGATGGAATGCGGTGGGGTCCGCGACTCGCCCGCCATCGCACTAGTAGGCAGTGGACTCGGGCGGAAAGACAGCGGAATTACTCCTCGGCGACGATCGAAATCGCGAGCGGCACGTTCACATCGGTGTGCAGGTGCAGGTTCACGACGTGATCGCCCACGACCCGCAGCGGCCCTTCCGGCAGGCGAACTTCGCTGCGGGCGAGCTTCTGGCCGGCCTTGGTGGCGGCTTCGGCGATGTCCGCCGTGCCGATCGAGCCGAAGAGCTTGCCTTCCGAACCCGCCTTCGCGGTGATCGTCAGCGTGAAGTCGGCGAATGCCTTGGCGCGCAGCTCGGCGTCGCCATGCTGCTCGCGCGCGACGCGCTCGAGCTCGGCGCGGCGCGCCTCGAACTTCGCCACGTTGGCAGGCGTCGCGAGCGTCGCCTTGCCCTGCGGCAGCAGGTAGTTGCGGCCATAGCCGCTCTTGACGCTGACGCGGTCACCGATGGTGCCGAGGTTGGCCACTTTCTGCAGGAGAATGACGTCCATGGCGAACCTCAGTGCTGATCCGTGTACGGCAGCAGCGCGAGGTAGCGCGCACGCTTGACGGCCACGGAGAGCTGGCGCTGGTAGAACGACTTCGTGCCGGTGATACGGCTCGGCACGATTTTGCCGGTTTCGGTGATATAGCCCTTGAGCGTCGCGAGATCCTTGTAGTCGATCTGCTTGACGCCTTCCGCGGTGAAGCGGCAGAACTTCTTGCGCCGGGAGAACCGGCTCTGACGGGGTGCTGACATGCTGTATTCCTCGGGTGCTCAGGCTCAGGCGTTGTCGCTGACGCTGTCGTCGTCGGCATCGTCGCGCGCACGCTCGCGGCGTCCGCCGCCGGCCTCGTCTTCCTCGGCCTTCGCCATCGGCGAGGGCTCGGTCACGGCCTCGTCCATCGCGACGACGAGGTGGCGCAGCACCGCATCGCTGAAGCGGAACGCACCGGTGAGCTCAGCGAGGACCTTCTGGTCGGTCTCGATGTTCATCAGCACGTAGTGCGCCTTGTGGACCTTGGCGATGGGGAAGGCGAGCTGGCGTCGACCCCAGTCCTCGAGGCGATGCACCGCACCGCCGCCGGCCGCGATCATGCCCTTGTAGCGCTCGATCATGGCCGGAACCTGTTCGCTCTGGTCGGGATGGACCAGGAAGACAACTTCGTAATGCCTCATGTGTGCTCCTTGTGGGTGAGCCACCCGCCGAGGCGCGGCGGTGTGGCAAGGAAAAGGCGCGCGAGGATACCCGATGGGCCCCGGGGTCGCAATGCGGGCCGGGGGCTCAGGCCCCCGCGTGTGTGCGCTGGCGTATGGCCTCGTAGAGCAGCATGCCGGTCGCCACCGAGACGTTCAGGCTCTCGACCGCCCCCAGCATAGGCAAACGTACGAGAAAATCGCAGTTCTGGCGGGTAAGTTGCCGCAATCCGCTGCCTTCTGCGCCCATCACGACGGCCAGCGGCCCGGTCAGATCGACCCCGGCGGCGACCTTGTCCGCCTCGCCTGCGGCGCCGACGATCCACAGGCCCGCCGCCTTCAGCAGCCTGAGCGTGCGGGCGAGATTGGTGACGGCCACGACCGGTGTAGTCTCCGCCGCACCGGCGGCGACCTTCCTGACGGTCGCATTGACCTGCGCCGCGCGGTCCTTCGGCACCACCACCGCCAGTGCCCCGCAGGCGTCGGCCGTGCGCAGACAGGCCCCGAGATTGTGCGGATCCTGAACGCCGTCCAGCGCCAACACGAGCGGCGCCTTCACCTCGCGCAGCGCATCGATCAGGTCGTCCTCGGACCAGGACTTGAGCGGCGAGACGTCGGCGACCACTCCCTGGTGCACGACGTCGCCGACGAGCCCCGCGAGCGCGTGCGCGTCGACCCGGCGCACGGCAACACCTGCATCCCGGGCGAGCGCCTCCAGGGCGGCAATGCGCTTGTCGTCGCGCTGGTGGGCGAGCGTCAGCTGCGTGACCCGCGAGGGATCGCGCGTCAGCACGGCGCGCACCGCGTGCAGGCCGTAAAGGCGCTCGGTCGCGCTCACGCGAGCTCCAGGTCGATGAGGCCTTCCACCGGATTCGCGTTCGTCACGATCACGCGGATGCGCTCGCCGAGGCCCAGGCGGCGCTTGCTGCGCTTGCCGACCCAGGCATGGCCGCCGGCATCGAGTTCGTAGGCATCGTCGACGAGCGTCGCGGTGTGCAGCAGGCCATCCGCCGAAATCTCGAGGATCTGCACGAAGCAGCCGAACTCGACCACCGCCGTGACCAGACCCTCGAAAGTCTGGCCGAGCCGCTCGCGCAGCCAGCTGCACTTCAGGAACTGGTCGACATAACGATCGGCCTCGTCGGCGCGCTTCTCGAGCCGCGAGGTCGACTCGCCGAGACTCGCGAGCTCCTCCGCGCCGTAGCGCACACCGATCGGCGCCGGCACGCCGAGCATCGCCTTCAGGCTCCGGTGCACGACGAGATCGGGATAGCGGCGGATCGGCGAGGTGAAATGCGCATAGCCCGTGAGCGCGAGGCCGAAGTGGCCAATGTTCGCACTCTGGTAGACGGCCTGCGGCATCGAGCGCACGACCAGCGACTCGACGAAGGGTCGCGCGGGCGAGGCTCCCAGCCGGTGCGTGATCTGCCGGATGTCGCGCGGCGTGACCGTCTCGGGAATCTCGGCCGGGAACCCGAGCGCGGCGAGCGTCGAGAGCAGCCGGTCGAGCTTTTCCTCGTCCGGCTTGCCGTGTACGCGGTAGAGCGAACCGACACGCTGGCGCGCCAGCTCGTGCGCGGTGGCCACGTTCGCGAGGATCATGCATTCCTCGATCAGGCGATGCCCGTCGTTGCGCGAGGCGAGCACGATGCCCTTCACCCGGTCCTGCGAGTCGATGTCGAAGGTCGCCTCGGGCGCATCGAAATCGAGCGCACCGCGACGGTTGCGCGCCTTGTGCAGCGCGCGGTAGACATCGACCAGCGGCAGGAGCCGCTCGATCAGCGGACCGATCGCCTTGCGTGCCTCGGGTCGGCCCTCGAACAGCGCCTCGTAGGCAAGCGTGTAGGTCAGGCGCGCGGCCGAGTGCATGACAGCCGGGTAGAAGCGCGCGTACTTCAGCTGCCCCTGCTTCGTGATCACCATGTCGGCCGCAAAGCACAGGCGGTCGACCTTCGGCTGCAGCGAGCACAGGTGATCGGACAGTGCCGCCGGCAGCATCGGAATGACGCGCAGGGGGAAATACACCGACGTGCCTCGCTTCGCCGCCTCGATGTCTAGCGCGCTGCCCTGGCGTACGTAGTGGCTCACATCGGCGATCGCGACGACCACGCGGAATCCGTGTTCGTGGGGCTCGGCGTAGACCGCGTCGTCGAAATCGCGCGCATCCTCGCCGTCGATCGTGACGAGCGGCAGCGCACGCAGGTCGACACGCTGCGCGGCTTCCCGCGGATCGACGTGCTGCCCGCAAGCCTCCGCCTCGGCCCGCACCTCGGCGGGGAAGTCGGTCGGCAGACCGAAGCGCGCAATCGCCGTCTCGGTCGCGAGCTCGACCGGCCGATCGGGATCGAGGCGGCGCTCGATTCGCGCATGCGCCCCGCCCTTCGCCCCCGGGTAGCGAGTGACCACCGCGATGACCCAGTCGCCGTGCTTCGCGCCGTTCAGGTCGGCCGCCGCAACCTGGCAACGCAGCGCGAGGCGCCGGTCGGCGGACAGCACGTACGCCGCGCGCCCCTCGACGTCGATCGTGCCGAGGAACGCCTTCACGCCGTGCTCGACGATGCCGAGCACCTCGCCGGTGTAGCGGCCCGTGGCATCGCGCTTGACGGTGAGCCGGATGCGATCCCCGTGCATCAGGCCGGCCATCGCAAAGGGGGGAATGAAGGCGGAATCGGTCATGCCTTCGATGCGCGCAAAGCCGTAGCCGGCGCGATGCGCACTGACGACGCCTTCGACGATGCCCTTGGCCATGGGTCCGGTGGCGGCCTTGACGGCGGCGCGCTTGTGCCCGGCCTGGCCGGCTGCACGCTGCCCCTGGCGACGTTGGGTCGGATGCGCGCCGCGCGCGCCGCGATCCTTCTGGGATGGTTTGCGGGTTCTCTTCATGCGCGTAGCCTAATTGACAGAGCCGGGGGGCATGCGTAGATTTCGCGGCCCACCTGCCCAGGTGGCGGAATTGGTAGACGCACTAGCTTCAGGTGCTAGCGGGTAACACCGTGGAGGTTCGAGTCCTCTCCTGGGCACCATTTGCTTCCCGGAGCACCGCAAGAAGTATATTGGACCCGTGGGAATCCGCGGCAATCGGCCCGTGGATCTTGCCGGATCGCCCCGGTTCTCCCCCACCACGCGACCATTGGCAGTCCGCGAGACCCACGCCGCAGGACGGTCACCTCTAATGCGCCTGGATGCCATACCGGCGTTTGGCGAACTCGGTCACGAGCGCGTAGCCGGCGAAAATCAGGAGCAGCAGGCCGACCAGCGCAGGGGCCAGGGGGCGGAATGCAAACAGGCCTGCGATTTCGCCGCTGTACGGCAGCGCCAGGGAAAGTACGGCGACAAGAACCGAACTCCACACGAGCAGTCGTGAGGGCGGGCTGCGCCAGAAGCGCCGTCTGGTCCTCAGCACCAGCAGCGCAGCCAGTTCAGTCAGCAGCGAGACAATGAACCAGCTGGTCCGGAAGGTGTCCGGGTCAGCCCGCATGACCAGCCAGAGGAAGGCGAAGGTCAGCAGGTCGAAGACCGTGCTGATGAGGCCGAACACGATCATGAAATTGCGGATGCGCCGGATGTCCCAGCGCTGGGCCGAGGCCATCCGCTCGCGATCCACGGCATCGCCGGCGATCGCGATCGCGGGCAGGTCGGACAGGAAATTGTTGAGCAGGATCTGTGTCGGCAACAGCGGCAGGAAAGGCAGGAACACCGTGGCGAACGCCATGCTCACCATGTTGCCGAAATTCGCGCTGATCGTGATCGAGACATACTTGAGCGTATTGGCGAACGTACGCCGCCCTTCCTCCACGCCGCACTGGATGGCCCCCAGGTCGGGGCGCAGGATCACGATGTCGGCGCTCTCGCGGGCCACATCCACGGCACTGTCAACTGAAATGCCGACGTCGGCCGCGCGCAGCGCCGGGGCATCATTGATGCCGTCACCCATGTAGCCGACCGCATGGCCGGCCTTGCGGAAGGCGCGAACGACACGCTCCTTCTGCTGCGGTTCCACTTCGGCAAAGACGCGCACGCCACCGATGCGCGCGGCAAGAGCGTCATCGTCCAGCGCGGCGATCTCATCGCCGGTCAGGACCTCGCCGGGTTCCAGACCGATGACCCCGGCCATCCTTGCCGTCACGTGGCGGTTGTCTCCGCTGACTATGCGGACCGAAATGCCGCGACTCGCCATGGCCGCGACCGTGTCCCGGATGCCCGGCTTGGGCGGATCGAGGAACAGCAGGAAACCTTCGAGGCAGGCTTCGCCTTCGTCACCGGTTGCCACTGCCAGCGCGCGGAATCCGCTTTCGGCCTTCGACCTGACGAAGGACAGAAGGGTATCCCGCCCTCCCGCGTCGAGTGCATGGACACCGTCGCCGTAGCGTGCCCGCGTGCAGGTTGAGAGGGCTTCGTTGACCGCTCCCTTGGTGACGAAGACCTCCGTGCCATCAGTGAGGCGTGCCGCCACGCTGAAACGCCGCCGCACGAAATCGTAGGGAATCTCGCTCAGTTTCCCGGAGATTTCGCTGGCCAGGCTGGCGGCCGAGGCCGCAGCCAGGATCGCCTGGTCCAGCGCGCTCGCCATGCTCGTCTGCAGCCGTGCATTGATCGCCGCCAGGCGCAGCACGTCGCCTGAGGCCTGGCCGGAGGTATCCACCGCTCCGCTGAGCGCAATCGAGCCGACGGTCATCGTGCCCGTCTTGTCGGTGCACAGGATGTCCATTCCTCCCAGGTTTTCGATTGCCTGGAGCCGCCTGACCAGCACGCCGTGCCGGGTCATTCGCCTGGCTCCCGCGGCGAGGGTCACGCTGACGATCGCAGGCAACAGTTCAGGCGAGATTGCGACGGCGAGAGCCATGGCGAACAGGATGGATGTCACCAGGTCACGTCCCAGCAGAGTCGCCGCGACCAGCACCATGGCGACGACGACCAGCATCACGCACATCAGCATGTTGCCGAAGCCAGTCAGGCCGCGCGCGAACTCGGTGGTTTCCTCGGCCCTCTCCAGGTCCCGCTCGATTGACCCGAAGACGGTATCCTTGCCGGTCGTTACCACCAGCAGGCGACAGCTTCCGCTGCGGATCGAGGTCCCCTTGAACAACGCGCCGGTACGCTGCATCAGCGTTGCGGATTCGGGGGCGATCGAAGGCGACTTTTCGACGGGGAAGGGCTCTCCCGTCAGGGCAGCTTCATCGACCAGCAAAGCCGCGCTGTCCAGTATCCTGCCATCGCCGGGGACCAGGTCGCCCGCCTGCAGCAGTGCGACGTCGCCGGGCACGACTTCGTCGAGCGGGATCCTCGCCTCCTTGCCATCGCGAAGCAGGCTCACGCGCCTGACCAGGCGTTGCCGCAGGTCCTCGATGGCTCTGGAGGCGGCATGTTCCTGGGTGAAGCCAAGCAGGCCGCTGCCGATGACGATCACCAGGATGATTGCTGCGTCCACCCATTCACGCAGGAACAGCGAGAGCACGGCACCGGCGATCAGGATCAGGACCAGCGGGTTGGTGAACTGGGAAAGAAACAGGCGCAAGGCCTGGCCGCCGCGCGATCGTCGAGGGCGGCCCTGGGCACGAGTTCCCGCTTCAGCGGAACCGAGGCCTTCCGGGCCGCTGCCCAGCCGCTTCGCCAGATCGGCAATCCCGGTAGCCCACCAGGCCTGCTCTCCCATGCGCGTCTGCTCCACTGACTTCGCTGGTCGCGGTGATGCAAGCCTGCGCAGGCTCGCAATCATGCGGGCAAGCCGTGTGCCGAGGACCCGCGGACCCGCGGACCCGCCTGCCCCGGCGGCCGACACACGGCGGATAAGGGATATTGACACCAGTCCGGGGCCAAATCGGGCACACATCATTGGCCCGATCGTCCGTCAGGCGGGGCAAGGGAATTCTACATCGCGACGCACCGGATACTGCGCCGGCTGCACGTACCAGAGCGGGGTTTCGGGATGCCTCACAAGGTCCCGAGACTGCGCAAGAACCTTGCCTTGCGTGCGATTTTCCGGGCTTGCATCGAAACCTGATGCAGCACGGACGTTTCCGGTTGCTCGATCAGTCGTGGCCGATCAGATCGCCATCCTTGCCGGAAGCCTCGCGCAGCAATTGCGCGAGCCGCCGCCCTGCCCGCCCCGGCGGCCGGTCGAGGCGATGCACGAGGCGCGGCGTGAACCGATAGCGCGAGCCTCCGGCATAGCGCAGTTCGCGCAGGCGTCCCGCGCGCAACTCGGCGCGCACCATCCCGTGCGGCATCCAGCCAAAGCCCGCGCCCATCAGCAGTGCCTGCTTCTTGGCATCGAAACCGGAGAGATGAAAGACCCGCTCTCCGCCGAATCCATGTGGATCGTCACGCTTGCCGCTCGAATCCTGGACGGAAAGCTCCACGTAATCCTGCAGGTCCTCCAGGCTCACGGAACGTTGCGCAGCGAGCGGATGGCGCCGCCCGACACAGAGAATGCACTCGACCGCCGCCAGCTCTTTCGCGACGAGATAGGGTTTCGGATCGTAGTCCTTGACCACCATCAGATCGGCGTCGTCGCGTTCAAAGCAGAACTGCACACCACGCTGGAACTCCACCTTCACCTGAAAACGGGTGGGCGCGCCCTCACTGGACAATGCATTGAATGCGGTCAAGGTCGGCTTGACCGGCAGGATGCCATCGACGATCACGAGCAGGCGCGGTTCCCAGGCGTCGGCGAATTGGCGGGCGAGCGACTCGACCTGGCGCGCCTGTGCAAGCAGGCGCCGGCCCTGCGCGAGCACCACCTCGCCGACCGGCGTCAAGCGGACCCGATAGCCCTCGCGATCCACCAGAGCCACACGCAATTGCTGCTCGAGCCTGCGCAGCTGGTAACTCACGGCCGACGGCACCTTGTGCAGCTCCTCGGCGGCGCGGGCAAGCCCGCCGCAACGCACGACGGCTTCGAGCGCTTCCATGGCATCGAGATCGAGGCGCATGATGTTCCAATTCTTTGTCGCAGTCCTCCAATATCATATTCTTTCTTTGAATTTGTCGGCAGCCTAACCTGCCCCGTCACTTCCGTGGAGCCGACCCATGACGACGCCCGCCGAACGTCCCCGCCCACGTCCGGGCCGCCGCTCGTGGGCAGAGCCCTGGAAGGTGAAGGTCGTCGAGCCGATCAGGATGACGACACCCGCGGAGCGTGCGCGTGCGCTCGCCGAAGCGGGCTACAACACGTTCCTGCTGAGGTCCGAAGACGTCTACATCGACCTCCTCACCGACAGCGGCACGAGCGCGATGAGCGACTGGCAGTGGGCGGGCATGATGCTCGGCGACGAGGCGTACGCCGGCAGCCGCAACTTCTACCACCTGGAGGAAACGGTGCGGAAGTATTACGGCTACCGGCACGTCGTGCCGACGCACCAGGGCCGGGGCGCGGAGCATCTGCTCTCGACGATCCTCGTCGAGCCGGGCGACTACGTGCCGGGCAACATGTATTTCACGACGACCCGCGCGCACCAGGAACTCGCCGGTGGCACTTTCGTCGACGTCGTGATTCCCGAGGCGCACGACCCGGCGAGTGAGCACGCGTTCAAGGGCAACGTCGACCTCGGCGCGCTCGAGGCATTGATCGCGAAAGTCGGCGCGCAGCGCATTCCCTATGTGTGCGTCGCCGTGACCGTCAACATGGCGGGCGGACAGCCCGTCTCGATGGCGAATCTGCGCGCCGTGCGCGAACTCACGCAACGGCATGGCATCCGGATCGTGCTCGATGCGACGCGCGCGGTCGAGAACGCGTACTTCATCCAGCAGCGCGAAGACGGCTATCGCGACCGCAAGGTCGCCGACATCCTGCACGAGCTGTGCTCATATTCGGACGCCTGCACGATGAGCGGCAAGAAGGACGCGCTCGTCAACATCGGTGGCTGGCTCGCCGTCAACGATACCGGCCTGTACGAGGACGCGAGCAATCTCGTCGTGCTCTACGAGGGACTGCATACCTATGGGGGCATGGCCGGACGCGACATGGAGGCGATGGCGCGCGGCATCGTGGAATCGGTCGACGACGAGCACATCAAGGCGCGCGTCGGGCAGGTCGAATACCTCGGCCGCATGCTGATCGACATGGGCGTGCCGGTCGTGCGGCCGATCGGCGGCCACGCGGTGTATCTCGATGCGAAGGCCTTCTACCCGCACCTGCCCCAGGAGCAGTTCCCGGCCCAGGCCCTGGCAGCATATCTGTACGAAGATGCCGGCGTACGCGCCATGGAGCGTGGCATCGTGTCCGCCGGCCGCTCGAAGGAAACCGGCGAACACCACCACCCCGCGCTCGAGCTCGTGCGCCTGACGATTCCGCGCCGTGTCTACACGCAGGCCCACATGGACATCGTGGCGGAATCGGCGGCGGCCGTGTTCGACGCGCGGGACAGCGCGGTCGGGCTGCGCATGGTGCACGAACCGCGCTACCTCAGGTTCTTCCAGGCGCGTTTCGAGCGCCTCGCCTGAACCGAACGCGCGCCCGCCGAAACCGGGCACGCCGCGCACGGCTCGCGCAAGGCCGCCGTAGCGCGCACATGACTGCGCGGCTGTGCCTTGGACCCCGCTCAGGCGACGATCGTGAAATCGATGACGATCGCGCCCGGCTCGCGCTGCTGATACTCGATTGCGATGTGCTCGCCGAAGCGCTGCCGCAGCTGATCGAGCAGCGGCAGTGGATCGTGATCGTTGACGAACCGCATCGCCTCGCCCGGCTGCAGCGCGCCCAGTGCGCCGAAGATGGCTGAGTGGCGGAAACGGCGTGCGACACCGCGCGCATCGAAGATGTGGGCGGTGGATGGGGATGCGGCTTCTGGCATTGGACTGCTCTTTCGCGGGTGTGGATGAGATAGGGGACCAATTTGGTCCACATTGTCACGCTCACGGTGTGGTGACGCAAGCGGAACGCCGGCGGCAGGTCGATCGTGTGGCATCACCCCCGGCCGCTAGGGCACATGAAGCCGGCGTGAAGGCCAGGTGCAGTGGCCTGGATATCTCGCAGCTACGCAGGCTGAAGGAGCTTGAGGCTGAGAATATCCGGCTGGAGTTGCCGCGGATGTTCAGCGTCACCGCGTGATGCAACAGACGATCGAGGATTGCGGTGGCGATAGTGCGCTCGCCGAATACCTCGCCCCAGGCGCCGAAGCTCTGGTTGCTGGTGAGGATCATGGGCCCACGCTCGTAGCGCCGACTGATGAGTTGGAAGAACAGGTTCGCCCCCAGCCGATCGATCGGCAGATAGCCGATCTCGTCAATGATCAGCAGACGCGGCGTGGTAAAGACCTTCAGCTTCTCATCGAGCCGGCCTTCCGCGTGCGTCTTGGCCAGTACCGCGATCAGGTGCGCGGCGGTCGTGAACACCACGCGGTATCCGGCCTCGATCGCTTTGAGCCCCAGACTCACAGCCAGATGCGGCTTGACGAACGGACGGCGAATACGGGTATTTACACTTGTCCGGGCGCAAACCAGCCGCCCATGATTTGCCCGATCATCCATCCGGCGGGAGCGGCTAATGGACTTCTACATCACGACACACGGGGTACTGCGCTGGCTGCACGTGCTCGCCATGGTCTACTGGCTGGGCGGCGAGTGGGGCGTGTTCAATACCGCGCGCTATGTCACCAAGGTCAACCTGTCGCTCGACGAGCGGCGCCGGCACATGGATACGGCGTTTCGCATCGACATCCTCGCGCGCCTCGGCATCATCCTGCTGCTGCCGCTCGGCCTGCACATGGGTTACAACCTCGGGGTGCAGCCGCTCGGCGGTCCGTGGATCGTCGGCACATGGATCTTCTTCGGTGCCTGGTTGTGCCTGACGCTCTCCGCCTACTACACGCACCAGAGCGACCTCGGACTGCGCCTGACGCGCATCGACGAGGCGCTGCGCTACGTGCTGATCCCCGCGCTGCTCATCCCCGGCGTGATGGGCCTGTTCGGCGCGGGCCCGCTCGGCGCGCGCTGGTATGCGTTCAAGGTCACGCTGTACGCCATCCTGCTGATCATCGGGCTCGTGCTGCGCGTCGTCATGCGCCACTGGGTCACGCTGTTCCGCAGCCTCGAAAGCGGCGCCTCGCGCTCCGCCGTGGAGGCACAGCTGGCGAAGGAAATCGCCCTGTCGCGGATCCTCGCCTATTTCTACTGGGTCGGCATCGCAACCGTGGCATTCTTCGGGGTACTCAAACCAATCGCCTGAGGATGTCGACATGCGACTGACCTTCCACGGGGCGGCCCGCCAGGTGACGGGCTCGTGCTTCGCCTTCGAGGTCGGCCACAGCCGCTTCCTGGTCGATTGCGGGCTCTTCCAGGGCGCGCGCGCGACGCGGGAGGCGAACACCGCGCCGTTCGCCTTCGAGCCGGCGGAGCTCGACTTCGTCGTGCTGACGCACGCCCATCTCGATCACAGCGGCCTGCTGCCGAGACTCGCCGCCGAGGGCTTCTCGGGCCCCATTTACGCGACCGCGGCCACGCGCGACATCACGGCCGTCCTGCTGCGCGACAGCGCCTACCTGCAGCAGGTCGAGGAGGAGCGCTCGCGCCGCCGCGGTGGCGACTATGTCGCCGCCTACTCGATGGCCGACGTGGATGCGGTGCTGCCGCTCATCCGCACCGTCGACTACGAGGACATCTTCGAGCCCGGCACGGGCGTCCGCGTGCGCCTGCGCGACGCCGGCCACATCATCGGCGCGGCCATCGTCGAGCTGTGGCTCGACGATGGCGTGAGCCAGCGCAAGGTCGTCGTCTCGGGCGACCTCGGGCAACCGGGCAGACCCATCGTGCGCGATCCGACAGCCATTGCCGATGCCGACGTGCTGCTGCTCGAATCGACCTACGGCGACCGCGATCACCGGCCGTACACGGCCACGATCGACGAACTGGTCGAGACGCTCGAGCGGGCCCTGTACAAGAAGAAGGGCATGGTACTCGTACCGGCCTTCGCGGTCGGACGCACCCAGGAGTTCCTCTACATCCTGAACGGGCTCGCGCGCGCCGGTCGGCTGCGCGACCTCGACGTATTCGTCGACTCGCCGATGGCAACCGAGGTCACGCACATCACCGCGCGCCATTTCGACCTGTTCGATGCCGAAGCGCGCCGGGCCGCACAGGCGCCGCCCGGGGACGGAGTCGCGCCGCGCGTGCGCTTCATCGAGACGGTCGACGAGTCCAAATCTCTGAACAGGCTGACCGGCGGGGCAATCATCGTCGCCGCGAGCGGCATGTGCGATGGCGGGCGCATCCGGCACCACCTGCGCCAGCACCTGCCCTTCCCGCGCACTACCGTCATTTTCATCGGCTACCAGGCCGCCGGCACGCTCGGGCGCCGCATCGTCGATGGCGCGGACGTCGTGCGCATATCAGGCGAGGAGGTCCCCGTGCGTGCCGAGGTCGCCACGCTCGGCGGATTCTCTGCGCACGCCGACCGCACGGCCCTGCTCGACTGGCTGGCGAAATTCAAGCGGCCACCGGGAGTGACCTGGCTCGTCCATGGCGAAGAGCACGCGTCACGCGCGCTGGCAGCCGGAATCGAGTCGCGTTTCCATTGCGACGTGCGGATCCCGAGCGACCACGAGACGGTGGTACTCTGACACGCCGGCGGCGCGTGTACACTTGCGACATGACACTCAAGATCAAGCGAATCCTGGTGGCGATCGGCGATCCCTGGCAGGTGCCTCCCGGCCAGCTGCGCAAGGCTGCCGAAATTGCCGAGGCGGCGGGTGCACACATCGAGCTGTGCCATGCGATCCACCCGGATCGCGCCCATGCGGTGGCGCCCGCGCGCGATCGCATGCAGCGCCTCGCGGCGCTCAAGGTGCTCGCGGGCCGGGACCTGCGCTCCTGCGTCGCCATCGACTACCCGCCGCAGGAGGCGATCGTGCGTCGCGCGAAGGCGATCCGGGCCGACCTCGTGATCGCCGCGACCGAATCGCGCACTTTCGGCAAGCGGCTGCTGCTACGGAACACCGACTGGGAACTGATCCGCCACTGCCCCTGCCCGTTGCTGCTCATCAAGACGCCGGGCGGCTACAGCAAGCCGAACATCGTCGCCGCCCTCGATCCATTCCACGCGCGCGACAAGTCCGGCAAGCTCGACTCCAAGCTGCTTGCCGCCGCCAACGGGGTGGCGCAGCTGCTGCGCGGCCGCGCGCATGCCTTCCATGCCCATCTGCCCTTGGTCGCGACCCTGCCGGGTGCCATGGGCCAGCCGGTGGCGCTCACGCTGCCGCCGGACGCCGAGGACCTGCACCGCGCCAACATCCGCAAGGTGTTCGACAAGCTGGCCACGCGCGGCGGCATTCCGCGCGCGCGCCGCCACCTGCGCATGGGCGACGTGCCGACCCAGATCGAGGCCGTCCTGCGCGAAACGAAGGCCGGCATCGTCGTGATGGGCGCGGTATCGCGCTCTGGCCTGCAGCGCATCTTCATCGGCAGCACCGCCGAGCACGTCCTCGACCGCGTGCCCTGCGATGCGCTCATCATCAAGCCTGGCCGCTAGCTGGCGCGGCCGCACGCAATAGCCGAAATACCTAAAATCCGGCACCAGGACGTCGAGCCGCATTACCGTAGCGCGGCCGAACGCCAGGCCGACAAGTGGGTGCACATCGTCGGCATCACCGCGAGCGCCGTCGGCTCGGCCTGGCTGCTCGCGCTGGCGCTGCGTGGCGGCGATCGTGGCGAGATCGCCGCCATCGCCGTCTACTGCGGCGGCCTCATCGCCACCTTCGCGTTCTCGATCGCCTACAACCTCACCCGCACGCCCTCCCGCCAGCGCGTGCTGCGACGCTTCGACCACGCGGCGATCTACCTGATGATCGCCTGTTCCTATACGCCGTTCACCACGCAATGTCTGCAGGGCCGCTGGGCCATCGGCATGACGAGCGCGGTCTGGGCGATCGCGATCGCGGGCATGGTCGCCAAGCTGGGCTTTCCCACCCTGCCCCGCCGCTGGTCGGTCGCCGGCTACCTCGTGCTCGGCTGGATCGCGCTCGTGGCACTCGTTCCGATGATCGAAACGGTGCCGCGCACCGCCATGTGGCTCATTGCCGCGGGCGGCCTCGTGTACTCGCTCGGTGTGCCCGTTTACGTCTCGAAGGACCTGCCCCTGCGGCGCGCCATCTGGCACGGTTTCGTGATCTGCGCGGCCGCGTTGCACTGGGCCGCCGTGCTGGTCGGCGTGGTGACACCGCGCGTGGACTGATCCAGGTCAAGGCAGGCCGCGACGGCGTTGGCGAACATGCCGCATGGAACTGTCCCGCGCCATCGACGCAGGGCTGACGTGCAGCTTTCGGCGGCGTGACGCCCACCCCGCCCGCCTGCCCGCCATACCGCGCCTGACCACCGCATTCGACGATGCGGCGTATCGCATGCAGGCCGGGCGCAGCAACGACGATCCGATCCCGCGCCCGCTTGCCATCCAACTGGCGGTCCACCCCGATCCCGAGCGCCTGATCCGCGAGATCGAGGAGACTGCGCGCCACTTCGACCGCGATCGCGACGTCATCGCGCTGCAGGTCGACGCCACCGGTGCCGGGGCATCTCGCATGTCGGACCTGGCCGCCCTCACCGGCAGCCTCGAGCGGCACTTTCACTTCGTCCCCGCGCCCAGGCGCGGTTTCGTGGCGGTGCTCGATCCACTGGCGCTGCAGCCCGGCGAACTCGCCGCCCTGGGCGCGCTCGGATTCGATGCCGTCGAATTCGCCACTGACATCGCGAGCACCGAGGCCGCATTGCGCGCGCTCGAGTCCGCACGCAAGGCAGGCCTGCGCTGCGCGGTCGAAGTGAACGCGCCGCCCGACCTCGCGGGCCAGGACCTCCAGGTCGCGATCGATGCCCTGATCGCCGTGCGGCCCGATCGCCTCGCCCTGTCGCTTCCTGGGGAACCCCAGGGCGATGCATGCAAGGCGGTGCTGCAGGCCGCGGCGCGCCTCGACGCGGCCGGCTACTCGGAGGTCGGGCTCGATCCCCGGCCGCTCTCCTGGCTCGCGCCTGCCGGATCGCAATGGATCGCCGGCACCCTGGGCGGCGGGGACTGGGCCGTCCCTCCGACAGGTGCCGACGTGATCGGCCTCGGTATCGGCGCCATGAGCCGCATCGGCGACTGCGTGGTCGAGAGCCTTGCCGATGCCGACGCGTGGGCGGCGGCGATCGATGCCGGGCTGCTGCCGGTATGGCGCGGCTGCGTCCTGGATACCGAGGAGCGCCTGCGCATCGACATCGTCGAGGAATGGCTGCGCAGGGGCGAAATCCCGATCGACGCCATCGAGCGGCGCTACGGAATCGGGTTCGCCGGGCACTTCTCCACGGCACTGCAGCGGCTCTCCGGCTACGCCGCGGAAGGCCTCGCCAGCATCGATTCGCGGGCCGTGCGCGCGACATCGCAAGGGCGTCTGTTGCTGCGTATCATGGCGGAGTGCTTCGACCATCACCCCCCTCGCCCATAGCCGACGACGGCGACGATTTCCGCTTCTGCAGCACCTGCGCGTTCTCGGCCGCCTGCCTCGCAAGCGGCTACGACAAATCGCAGCTGCGCGACCTGCACGTACTCGTGCAGCACGTCGGTCCGTTCGAGGAAGGCAAGCACATCTTCCGCGAGGGCGACCCGTTCACGGCCATCGCGGCGGTGCGTTCCGGCACCGTCAAGACCTATGTCACCGACGCGAACGGACGCGAGCAGGTGCAGGGTTTCTATCTGCCCGGCGAGATGATCGGCCTCAATGCCATTTCGCAGTCGCGCTACCCGTGCAATGCCGTCGCGCTCGAACCGACCGTGCTGTGCCGGTTCTCGTTTCCGTCGATGGCGGCGCTCGCGACGCGCATGCCCGGCGTGCAGCAGCAGTTGTTCCGGCTGCTGAGCCAGGACATCGGCAAGGCAGCCCTGCTCGCCGGCAACTACACGGCAGACGAGCGCATGGCCGCGTTCCTCGTCTCGCTGTCGCGCCGCTATGCCGAGCGCGGCTTTTCGCCGACCCGTTTCCTGCTCACGATGACCCGCACCGACATCGCCAATTACCTGCGCCTCGCCGCCGAAAGCGTGAGCCGGGTGTTCAGGCGCTTCCAGGACGAGGGCCTGATCCGCGTCGACCGGCGGGAAATCGAGATCCTGCAGCCTCGCACGCTCGAAGACCTGGCCCGCAGCGTACTGCGCGCGTAGCCGTTTCCAGCCAGGGACCCGGCGTTGGCTGAGTTCTATCCGTGGATCAAGTGGGTGCATGTCGCCGCGGTGGTCGCGAGCGGATCGCTCTTCTTCGTCCGGGGCCTCGCGTCCCATCTCGGCGCCGGCTGGACGATGGCCGCGCCGCTGCGCTATCTCAGCTACACGATCGACACCGTGCTGCTGACCGCGGCGCTCGCGCTGACGACCATTGTGCGGCAGTACCCGTACATGCATGACTGGCTCACGGTCAAGCTGCTGCTGCTCATCGTCTACATCGTACTTGGCAGCTTCGCGCTGAGGCGCGGCGCGACCCGGGGCGGGCGCATCGTCTTCTGGGTCGCCGCGCTCGTCGTATTGGTCATGATCATCAGTGTTGCGCGAGCCCGCCACCCGCTCGGTCTGTTGCACGACCCGGCGTCGCTTGACCTGCACCAGCGAGCGCTCGCCGACTGGCCGCCATCGTGATCGACGCCGCCGCGCTGCGCTGAAGCGGCGCCATGGACCCGTGGGCCGCCGGCCCGCAGAATGCGCCATGGCCCGTCCCCTGCTCATGCGCTGTGGCGCCTTCGGCGACATTGTGCTCATCACCGTACTGATCGAACAGCTGCATGCGCGCTTCGGCGCACCCGTCGACGTGATCACCTCCGGCAGCTGGGGGCGGCCGCTGCTCGCGCCGCGGCGCGGTGTCGGCGACATCCTGGTGCTGAAGAGCCGGCGCAAACCCTATTGGCTGGATCTCGAGCAGCAGCGGCTCGTACGTCAGCTGCGCGAGCGCGGCCCGGGTCCCACGTGGTACTGCGACGGTGGCGGCCATGGGCGCGCGCTGTTGACACGCGCGGGCATAACTGACGACCTCGTGTGCGATGTACGCGATCTGCCCTGGCTGCCGGGCGAGCACACCGCCGAGCGCTGGCTGCGCATGGCCGCGCTCACGCCCCCGGCGCTGCAGCCGCCGCCACCGCCGCCACCGCCACGGGCGGCCAATGCGCGGCTCGAGCTCACCGCGCAGGAATTCGCGACCTGTAACGCCTGGCTCGCGCAACGCAATCTTGCGGGGCGCACCCTCGTCGCCTTCCAGGCGGGCAACAAGCGCACGATGCGCGGCCTCATCCGCCGACGGGCGAGCAACACCAAGTACTGGCCCGAAGCGCGCTGGGGCGAGGTGATCCGCGCCGTGCGTGCCGCCCTGCCGGACGCCGCCCTGCTGCTGCTCGGGGTGCCGGAGGAGTTCGCGCTCAATGCCGACATCGCGGCGGCCGCGCGCGTGTCCGACCTGCACAACGTCGCCGACGACCTGCCGATTCCGGTCCTGCTGCCACTGCTCGCGCGCTGCCACAGCCTGATCACGGTGGACACGGGCCCCGCGCATGCCGCGGTGGCACTCGGCTGCCCGACCGTCGCCTTGTTCGGCGCGGCCGATCCGCGGCGCTTCCGCCCCGGCGGCGCGAGCACACCGGCGCTCGTGCTGACCGGTGAGGTGGCCGGCAAGCCGGACATCCTCGGCATCGAGCCGGCCGAGGTCATCGCGGCCTGGCGCCAGGCGCGCGCACGATGACAGAGCTGCAACTGGTCCTCGCCCTGCTGCTCGCCGCGATCGTCCTGTTCGCGATCGGCAAGCCGCGCATGGACGCGGTGGCGCTGCTGATGATGACCGTGCTGCCGCTCACCGGCATCATCGACGTGAAGGAGGCGCTCGCGGGCTTCAGCGACCCGAGCATCGTGTTGATCGCGGCGCTGTTCGTGGTCGGCGATGGCCTCGCGCGCACCGGAGTCGCGCAGCGGCTGGGCGATTGGCTGCTGTCGCGCGCCGCGAGCAGCGAGACCACCCTCATCGTCCTGCTGATGACCGTCGTGGCCGGTGTCGGCGCGGTGATGAGTTCGACCGCGGTGGTCGCGATCTTCCTCCCGATCGCGCTGCGTATCGCGCGCAGCACCGGCATTTCCCCGGGCCGGCTGATGATGCCGCTCAGCTTCGCCGCCCTGCACAGCGGCATGATGACCCTGATCGCGACCGCGCCGAACCTCGTCATCAACAGCGAGCTCGTGCGCCACGGTCACGAGGGCTTCCATCTCTTCGGCATCACGCCCTTCGGCCTGCCGCTGCTCGCAATCGGCATCGTGTACATGCTCTTCGCGCGACGCTGGATCGAGAAGCCTGCGGCCGCCGCAGCGGCAACGCGCTTCCGACCGTTCCTGTCCGCATGGATCGACAAGTACGGGCTCGCCAATCGCGAACACCGGCTGCGGGTCACGGCCACATCTCCCATGGTCGGCAAGACCCTGCAGGAACTCGACCTGCGCGGCGCGTCGGGCCTGAATATCGTCGCGATCGAGCGCAGCGGGCGCTTCGCGAACCATGTGCTGAGCCCCCGGGCGAACACCCAGATCCAGGCGGGAGATGTCCTGTTCATGGATGCGGCGCGAGAAGTCGACATGGAGGCGCTGCGCGAGCGACTCGCCCTCGAGACGCTGCCCTTGTCCGGCGCCTATTTCTCCGACCAGTCGCAGGAGATCGGCATGGCCGAGGTGATGATCCCGCCGGAGTCGAAGTTCATCGGCAAGACCATCGTCGAGGCGCGGATCCGCTCGAAGTACGGCCTGCATGTGGTCGGCCTGCGCCGTGGCCAGGTGTCGCTCGGCAAGGATCTGCTCGAGACGAAGCTGCGACTCGGCGACACGCTGCTGCTCGCCGGCCGCTGGCGGCAGATCCGCCGCATGCAATCGCACGGCGACGAACTGATCGTGCTCGACCTGCCCGCCGAGTACGACGAGGTGATCCCGGCGCCCGGACGTGCACCGCACGCGCTGTTCGCGCTCGGCATCATGATCGTGCTGATGCTGACCGGAGTCGTCAGCAACGTGCAGGCCGCATTGATTGCCTGCCTGCTGCTCGGCCTCACGGGTTGCGTCGACCTCGACAGCGCCTATCGCTCGATCCACTGGCAGAGCATCGTGCTCATCGTCGGCATGCTGCCGTTCGCGCTCGCGTTGCAGCGCACGGGTGGTGTCGAGATCGCGTCCGATGCGCTGCTGGGCATGGCCGGCGAGGCCGGCCCGCGGACGGTCCTGGCGACACTGTTCGTCATCACGGTCGTGA
>Ga0116143_10002418_pt1 | contig 20363 bp, 23 predicted proteins | sample AD_UKC034_MetaG_FD_89745 | JGI IMG/M metagenome (GOLD analysis project Ga0116143, IMG submission 89745) | Active sludge microbial communities of municipal wastewater-treating anaerobic digesters from USA - AD_UKC034_MetaG | ecosystem: Engineered > Bioreactor > Anaerobic > Digestate | place: USA...
CCTTTTTCAAAGCTTGTCGATGTTGTTTGCGCATTTCAGCTTTCAATTTCTCATCGGATTTAGTTAAGTCGATTTCAATAGTTAAATCTGCAGTCAAATGCATCGGCGCCGTTACGGCACCGATCGAATGCAACAATTGCCTTAGTTCAAGCCGTTGTTCAACCTGTGGACGAAAACGAATGAAAAAACAACTGTGTTGCTGAGCTAATTTTTTTATCTCAGCAAACAAAAATGTGACCACCTCATGATTATTCCAATCAAGTAAAGGTCCTCCAGCAATTGCAAAATAGGCACCTCTTTTGGCTGGCTCTCTCACAACCTGCGCAAGAGCAATTGGCTGGGAGCCACTCAGTACGACAAATCGAAATACTGCTTTGCCTAAAGATTGTTGAAACTCACCCCATTGCCAAGACTGAAGAAAGTTTGCCTCGGCAAAATGTCTAATACATAGGTTCCATTCCCCCAGTGAATTACATTGCGTAAGTTTCATAAAACAAGTTCTGCTATTTGCTTGGCTATTTTTAGATTGATTAGTTGATGGGTTGGTAAATTGATGCAATGGTTAGCAATAATTTCTGCATTGGGACAACTACCTGGTTCATAGCTACTTTTATACGGAAAAGAGCCACTATCAACGGGCTTACGATACCAACGGTCAGCAATATAAATTCCAAATTCTTGAAGTTTGTCTATTATTTCGCGAGGATTTTCCACATAGACAGGAAACCTCAGGTTTGTTCCGTCCTCTATGCCTTTTTCATCAATTAAGCTGTGTTCACTGAGTAACTTATAATACACTTTTGCAATTACCTTTCTGTGAGGTAAATCTGATTCAATAGTGGGCCAGCGATGAAGTAGAAAGGTCGCTAAACCTTGAGGCATTTGTGTTGTGCGACGATAAATTGTTTCGATTGGAGAATAAAATATACCCATTTTTGTGACAAGAAAGTGTAATAATTTCCCCAAATAGATTGGGTACAATTTGCGAATAAGTATGGTGAGTATGGGATAAACGCAGTCACGAATGGTTTGAATTAACCCCACCGCATCTCTCGGCAAGAGTGAGCTATGAATCGGATCTCTAGTCAGAGCAAATCCCCCACTCACACCATCCCAAACTTTATCCCTACCAGTAGAAAGTACAATTGCGTCTGCGCCATTTCCGAGTAACGTTTCATTTTGTTTTGCACCAATGGCTTGAGCAAGATCTGCCACATACGCTATTTGGTGTTTTTTTGACCAATTCACAATTACATTGCTGGAGCTGATATTCCCCAATGTGAACTGAGCAATAATCGCTGCAACTTTTACTCCATTTGAATTTTCTACCTCATGACGATGCAGCGCTTGATCTAAAGTTGCTGTTGTGGGCACTAGCATAGCTCTATCAATATCGTAGTAGACTGGCTTAGCACCGCAACGAATAATGGCCTCTTCTACTGCATAACAGCTAAACGCTTGAGTTAACACCACATCACCCACTCCTACGCCCAAAGATCGAAGTGATAATTCTAAAGCGTCTCGCCCTTTGTATGTTGGTACAACGGAATATCCAGGGAAAGCTTGCGTAAGGAGAGTTATTAGTTGTTCAAGAGAGGATTTTTCTGGCGAGAAAAATCCTCGTAACGCAATACGCGCATCACGCCAAGAATAGTTTGATCCAAGTGAATTAAAAATGTTAAAACGCTTCATAATGCTTTAATGTATGGTTGAACCCATCCAGGCATTCTACCCTCAATGAGTAAGACTACATCTGAATCCATCTGTTTCAAACGCTTGATAATCAATTCTCTGTCTGTTTCACAGTTCGTACCAAATTTTGCTTCAAATTCAGCTCTTCCATTCAAATCAACATATAGAACTTTTTGGACAAAAGACGCGCTAAAATCTGCAAGTTTTTGATGTACAGATTTTGATTCTAATCCCAAATCTACAATTCCAGGAGTGATGAGCCATTTATTTTTATTTTCACTCTGCTGAAGCAACTCAAGGGCTGCTTTAAAACCAGCTGGATTAGCAGTTCCGCCATCATCAATAATCGTACCCCCTGATTTAGTTTTTCTAATTTGAATAAAGTTATCTCCAGGTGAAAAAGTGCTGATGGCATGCAAAATAGCCGCTTCTGATAACTTCAATCGAGCTCCAATTGTCACAGCCAACTCCACTGTTTGGGCATACTGCATACCAATTAAGTCGGTGATGATCTTTCGCTTGCCCGCAAGTATTGCTAAATGTCCAGATTTTTCTAATACATATCCAAACGTTTGTTTGGACATTTTTGGATTACAACCTATGAGAATCGGTTCCTGATTTGTGTGATGCTTTATTTGCCAATTATGTACACCCAACGTAACAATTTGTTGCACACCTTCGTCTAACGCGTTGTACACCACAGCGCCTTGTCTTGGTAATGAAGTTATTAGCTCTGATTTTGCCTCTATTATCGCTTGCTGTGTGCCAAATAATCCAAGATGCTGTGATGTTAATCCCGTAATGACTGCAATTGTTGGTTGGAACCAGGATGCAAGCTTAGCAATTTCTCCCTTTGCATACGCACCATACTCCAAAATCGCAATTTTTTCTGACTTGTAACCCTTCAAAATACTGCGCGCCACCGAATATCGAGTATTAAATGATTTTGGAGTTGCAAATACTGGCTCAACTTCGTTTAGTATGTGCGCCAATAATTGCTTGGTGGCAGTTTTACCAAATGAACCTGTAATACCAATAACCATCGGTTTCTGTTGATTCAATTTTCTTTTTGCTCGTAAAAGAGTCAGATTAGTTTGAAAACTACTAATAACAACTGTTGGAATAATTGCCAACAACACAAACGTAGGAATTAAAATATATATTGATAGTAAAAAAAGACTGGTCATCAGATCTGCGCCTAACTGATAGTCTAGTTGCCCCACCCACGTGTCGCTAATTTGAATAAGATTGTAGATGTAACTGATAGCTATGACAGCAATTACGAGCACGCGACCAGTTCTCTTGGGTCGCTTGAGGCCGGACCTGGTAAAGTCGCTTGGTCGAGGAATTACTCTCACTAACTCGCGCAAGCCCTTGCTTGAAAATATAAATATTTTTAGTCGATCCCAACGATATTCCTTTTCCTGAATAATACTCAGCCAACGAAGCAATCGTATTAGACCTACAATGGTGAGAGTAATCTTAAATAGAATCATTATTAGACCTTAGAAGCATTACTATTTAATTGTTGAAGCCAATTGTGAAATATGGATGTAACCTGCATGGGGTGTGTATACTGAGGAGAATGACGAGCGTTGGGAATTATCTGCAATTGACTATTTTGCATGAGCATTGCTAACGTTTTTCCCATAAATATCGGTGTTGTTTGATCGTTTTCTCCCCAAAGTAGTAGGGTTGGAATCTTTATTTTACTCGCTTCTTCCCTGATATCTGTACGAATTGCTAAACGCATGGTGGCTTTTTGTTTTTCTGTAGCCTGATAGTAGTCTCGTTCACCAGCCAATCTATACAGCAATTTTTTTAAAAATTTCTTTTGTGGTAGATTCCTACCAACTTTTGCGAGGGTTAAAAAGACTAACCGTTTTAGTTTTTTCTGCCAACGATTATCTGGCACACCAGAGCTATCAATCAATAACAGGCATTTCAAATGTTTTGGATTATGCGCGGCATACTTGATTGCTAACTGGCCACCAAATGAATGACCAATAATGATGACTTGTTTATTGACGGAAACTTGAGTATCAAGCCATTTTACGTATTGCTCTAAATCCCAACTTTCATTGAGAGGCTGCGTCAAACCAGGGAGTAATAATAAACGTACAGAATACTTTTTCTCTTCTAAGAGTTTTATTAGTGGTTGCCACTTATCTTTCGTTTGATCTGAACTCGTCCATCCATGTAAAATTAGAATTTGGGTATCTTTCACAAAAAAATTGTATCATGCTTCACTTTTTTATGGAGTTTGCGTATACTACTCAACCATGAAACAAATATCTCTCAACAAATATGCGTATCAGCTAGTTTTTCTCATTACTGGAGGATTATTTTTGTCTGGATGCACCTCTCCAACAACGGGTGGCAATAACCTAAATAACCAGCCAGATACTACTGCTATAATCACTCAAACTCAGTTAGCGGTCTCTCCAACAACTCCAATGAATGGAAACGATTCTGCAGCTGCAAATCAAAACGTAGTAAAACCTAATACCCCAGCTATGAAACAACTGTCAGATTTCCCACCCAATAAAGCAACTAAGGCGGTACTCAGTACCACAAAAGGTGATATTACCATCTCGCTCTTTAGAGATGAGGCACCCCTCACTACGCTTAATTTCATTACGTTAGCTAGTTCAAGTTTCTACGATGGGATCGTCTTTCACAGAATTATCCCTGGGTTTATGGCGCAAGTTGGAGATCCCATCTCAAAAGATCCCGCTCAAAAAAGTCGTTGGGGCACTGGTGGACCAGGCTACTCTATAGCTGATGAATTTGGCCCTGGCTTAAAACATGATAAGGCTGGGGTAGTCTCTATGGCAAACTCTGGACCAAACACTGGAGGCAGTCAATTTTTTATCACGCATGAAGAAACCCCTTGGCTAGATGGAAAACATGCAATTTTTGGTCAAGTAACAGAAGGCATGGAGGTTGTCATGCAGCTTGAAGTTGGTGACTCGATTACCAAAATCACGTTACAATAGTAATGTGAAAATACGCCCTGCATCAAAAAAGCACATTGCTTTGGGATTATTCCTTTGGTCGTTAATTATCTTGGCGCTATTTTTAACGGTGCTTTTACCCCCGCTAGTTCTAACTAGAATGGGAGTCTCCTCTTTTCTATCGGGAAATTTTGATGTTGCTGCGAAAAGATGGCAACAAGCTCGTTTAATCGTAGATCCCCTATCCTCTCTTACCCAACCACTCGTGACCGATGGAGTTCTCTGGCAAGCCAGTTTATCCTTGGCTGAACAGCTCGCAAATGATCTCCATTCGTTCAATCAACAAAAACAACAAAGTATTTACGATCTTCCAACCGATGTCCTCGTGTCTCATATCCCAAACTATCTGTTGATGCTTGATAGTATTGAAGCTAATTTCGAATCATCAATATTCGTTAAACAAGTCTTTAAACAAAAAAAAGTTTTAGAAAAAATATCACTCATCAAAGAATGGCTCGGGGCAGTATCACCGGTTCTTAGCAATAAATCTAAATGGATCATATTACTGCAAAATGACAATGAACTACGAGCCACTGGTGGCTTTATGGGATCATATGCTGTTATTACTATTAATCAAGGTAAAATAACAGAACTGACCATTGAAGATATCTACGACGCCGATGGCCAATTTTCTGGCTATTTCCCCGCACCAGTAGGAGTAAAAGAATATTTAAGTAGTGGCAATGGTCTCCGCTTGCCGGATGCCAACTGGCATCCAGATTTTCCCACCAGCGCCCAGCAAGTGCTCGGTTATTTTGCGCTGGGAAACCGCTCGGAAATCAGTGGAGTGATCGCAGTCACCAATTCAGTCATAGGAGAAGTGCTGAAAATCACTGGACCACTCCAGCTACCAGACTATCATACCAACATCACCCCCGATACTCTTGATGCAGTGCTCCAAAATCGGCCGCAGGCTTTTTTTCCTGGCAGTATTCAAAAGAAACACATGCTTTCTCAAGCTAAGAACCAATTGGTAGCAGCAGTTACCAAGTTTACCTTGAATGATTGGTTGTCACTGTTAGCAATTCTTAACAATGAGATTCATACAAAAAATATTTTATTTTTCTCAGTAAATGATTCACTCAATTCACTCTTCGATACATACTCCATGAGTGGAAAATTGGCTACACAATCCAACAATCAAGATTTACTAGCGTTGATTGAGTCCAATGTGGGTATCAATAAGAGCAATCAGTGGCAACATCGTTCTGTCACAGTTGACGTGTCAAAACCAACTCAGGCAATCATCACCCTTCAATATAGCAATCAATCACCCGAAAGCATCACATTTGAACAATCAAGATATGTAAATTATCTGCGCTTGATCACAGATGTAAATTGGATTCTAGAATCCGTGCAGGAAGACAATAACAACCCCGCCACTGAATGGCAACAAACACCTCTGCTGACCAAGACTGGAAATCAATTTTCTGAAACAGGTGGATTGCTTGAGGTCGCTCCCAGATCAACAAAAGTTGTTACTATCACATTTAAGCGAGAATCTTCACAAGCGGCCAGCCTATTACTAGTAAAACAACCCGGACTCCCAGAGGTTCATTACACCATCATCAAACCCGATGGCTCCAGTGAACAACTTGTTGTAGAGAGTAATCAAGAGTTTTTTATCACTAAGTAAGCCTAGTGTAGAATGCAAATAATGCAAAATCATCAAACCATAGAGGATACAATCACTAAGGCTAAGGCAATCTTGGCAGATCAGGATTTAAGTGACCTAGAATCAAAAAAAATTGTTTTGGAATCACAAACGCTAGAGCCTGCCTTTTGGCAAAAAACTGACGCCCAACTGATTATTCAAGAGTTGGCAGAATATTCTAATCAATTAAAACAATTCCAAGAACTCAATCAAGTTCTCCAAGATACTCAAGATCTGGAAAAAGCATTGATGGATCAAAGTTTATTAGATAGTGATAGACAATCCTTTGAACTTGAGTTTGAGAAGCAAAAACAGTTATTAGTCAAGCTCGTAACTGCATTGGAATTTACTCAATATCTCTCTGGAGAATATGATCGACTTGGCTGTGTATTCTCTATTCACTCAGGACAGGGTGGTACTGAAGCCATGGACTGGGCAGACATGCTCAGACGGATGTATACGCGTTATTTTGAACGTAAACAGTGGAAATTTCAACTCATATCAGAGGTACGAGGAGAAGAAGCGGGCATCAAGCAAGCAGAATACGAAATAGTAGCACCGTATACCTATGGCTTTTTAAAACACGAGAGAGGAACGCATCGATTAGTTAGACAAAGCCCTTTCAATGCAGATAATTTACGCCAAACTTCTTTCGCACTGGTTGAAATTTTACCCCTTATACCAGCATCAGACAAAACTATAGAAGTCAAAGAAGATGAGTTGGAATGGAAGTTCTCTCGTTCGGGTGGCGCAGGAGGCCAAAACGTCAATAAAGTCAATACAGCGGTAGAACTGCGCCACGTGCCCACCTCACTAGTGGTTCGATGTCAAGAAGAGAGAAGTCAAGTTCAAAATAAAGAAAAAGCCTTGCAAAAATTAAAAAGTTTATTGGCTCAAAGAAAAGAGGACGAGAGACAACAAAAACTTCAAACAGAAAAAGGTTCTCACGCAAATGCTAGTTGGGGAACCCAAATTAGAAACTATGTTTTACATCCCTATAAACTAGTCAAAGATACTCGCACTGGTGTGGAAACATCTCAAGCAGAGCAAGTGCTCGACGGCGATTTAGATGATTTCATCGACGCAGCAGTGAGGCTGTAAGTTTGCTGTAAATTTGCTACAATGATCGAATGCAAGAAGTACCCTCAAGACCAATAGTAGCTGATGAACAGTTGGTGGCTTCCTCAAACCAACCTTCGCAATTAAATCAAGAAACAATCAATCAGAAAGGTGATGAAATGAAAAAACTACCAGTAAAATTAATGCTGATTGCTGGTGTGATAGCAATTATTGGTGGTGTTGCCACTGGTTGGGGTAGTTTTGGCTTATTTGCCAAGCAATCACAAAGTGGTGAAACAGATGCTACCAATGCTCCCTTACAACAAGTAGCCGGATCGAATGTCAAGGCAGGAGATGTATTTGGCAGTGGAGATAGCTCAACTTTTACTGATTTTGCCGAAGGGTACCTAGAATCTGGAGGAATTGATGGAGAAGGTTCACACAAACTCCTCCGCTCCGGAGGTCCTTCTCAAACTGTGTATCTAACTTCATCGGTTACAGATCTTGATAAACTGGTTGGAATGGAAGTTAAAATTTGGGGAGAAACATTTAAAGGTCAAAAGGCTGGTTGGTTAATGGACGTTGGCAAAATTGAGGTAGTAAATCCGAAAGCCGAACCTCCGCAGCAACAGTAGTAATGGTATTCATATAAGCGTGTCAATCATACAATTCAAAAATGTCAGCAAGCGCTTCCTGCCAGCGAATGATGGCTTGATGGATATCTCGTTTTCCGTGGATCCTGGAGAATTTATTTTTATAACGGGTCCAAGTGGAGCTGGAAAGACCACACTACTGCGACTACTCACCAGAGAATACACTCCAACGGAAGGTTCAATTGTTTTTGACAATGAAGATATTGTCACCATAAGTAAGAAACAACTTCCGCTTCATCGCAGAAAAATCGGCGTTGTTTATCAAGATTATCGTCTCGTACCCGAATTAAATATTTGGGAAAATGTTGCCTTACCGCTGATTATTAATCAAACCCCACAGTCCACCATTGAGCAAAGAGTAACTGACCTCCTAACATTGGTTGATATGACTTCAAAAGCATTACTCTTTCCTCGCCAAATTTCTGGTGGAGAAGCCCAACGCATTAGTATAGCCAGAGCGCTGGCTTTAGCACCGCAGGTGGTGTTTGCTGATGAACCCTCGGGCAATCTTGATTCGGAAACAACTGCCTCAATCATTCATTTACTAAACAAGATTAATAGCTTGGGCACTACTTTATTTCTTGCCACCCACGATCAACAAGTGTTAAAAATGTATCCAAAAACAAGAATTATTAAACTTAAAAATGGTGCAGTAGAACAAGATACACACGATAAAAAATCAGAATCAAAAAAAGATACTGAAACAAAGCCAGATAACGAATCTGAGTCTGAAAAAAAAGAAGCAGAAACTGTGACAAAAGATAAAGCGACGAGTGCCGGCTTCTTGAATAAGTTGTTCAAACATGAAAAGATGAAAAAGGCTTCTCAGACAACATGAACTCACTCACAACTGCACTAACCACCATACGTCGTTCGCCATATCAAGCTTTAATTGCTGTACTAATGACATCACTAACGTTTTTTATTTCATTCTTACTTTCTTTTGTTGTGATAGGGGCTGAGATTGTACTCAAGCATGTTGAGAGCCAACCTCAAATAATCGCGTTTTTTGAGCTTGGTACTGAGCAAGAATTTATCGATAATATGAAAGATAAATATAATAAAAATCCACAAATCAGCTCGGTACAGATTGTGACCCAAGAGCAAGCTTTGGACATTTATCGCAAAGAAAATAGCGATGACCCCCTCTTGATTGAACTGGTAACCGCCGACATTCTTCCCGCAAGCATTGAGGTAAAAACCCATAATTTAGAAGATTTAGAACTCATTAGAACAGAATTGGATGCGGAAGATTCAATTGAAGAAGTCATCTACCAACAAGATGTAATAGTAACACTTAAAAAGTGGACGTCGGGAATCCGCACTGGTGGCATAGTTGTTGCATCGGTCCTCGCAATAGTTTCCTTTCTATCAATTATGATAGTTATCGCCTTAAAAGCTACTAATCAAAAGAATACTATTTCTATTTTCCGTTTACTGGGAGCTACTCAGGGGTTTGTAAAATTACCTTTTATTTTTGAGGGTGTCTTATACGGCTTTATGGGTTGTCTAATTGGCTGGATTTTAGCCTTTCTAACCATTGTATTTTCACTCCCACAAATTCAAGCGTATATTGGAAATCTATTTCCCCTATCAATTCCACTAGAGCTCTTGGCAATTCAATTGGGCTTAGGTATACTCACGAGTGCCATACTCGGTGCTACCGCCGGTTTTGTGGCTGTAAGCCGCTTAATGCGCACCTGATCATGCTATATCGCCATTCAATACTGCTCGCCCTCTTTTTTTTCTTGTTTTCACAAAGTAGCGTATTTGCTTGCGATCAATACAACTGTGAAGAAAAGAAATCAGACACTACTGCATATTCAGCATGTCTTTCAGAAAAAAGGGTTTGTTTAGAATCAAAGATTTCAGACATTCAGTCACAAAAAGCTACATTAAATTCTACTATTTCAATTATTAGCAGCAAAATTACACTTCAAGAGCTTACGATTTCGCAAACATTGTCAGAAATCACTAAATTAGAAAACGACATAGAATTATTGAGTGAAAGGATTAGCACACTCAATTTTTCTCTTGACCAACTTACCGCAATGCTACTAAAAAGGGTTAGAGAAAGATATAAATCATCAGTCACTTCACCCATAACATTGATCGCAAATAGCCAATCTTTCTCTGAGCTCATAACAAGTTCAAGATATATTAGTCAAGCCAGCTTGCAAACCGCTGTAGTGATGCGGCAAGCAGAACTACAGAAACAATTATTTGATCTTCAAAAAGAAAAAAAGGAGACGGCTCAGCTTTTACTGGAACAAAAACGAAAATTATTAGAGCAACAAAAACGTGAGCTAGCTAGTCAGAAAGCAGGACAACAAAAGATACTTCAGGATACAAAAAATAGTGAGAGCGTGTATCAAAAACAACTCGCAGCAGTTTCTGCTGAATTTCAAGCAATCCAAGCAATTATCTCTGGCAACGGCTCGGAAGCAAAGGTTGGTGATGTGAAAGCTGGCGATACCATTGCCTTCGTAATTTCTGGAGCATCATGTAATTCCAGCGGTACGCATTTGCACTTTACAGTCACCGAAAATGACAGCGTTAAAAATCCTTTTTCTTACCTGACATCTATTGACCATACGAATTGCTCTGGCTCTAGTTGTGGCAGCGCAGATGGAGACGCTTTTAACCCCTCTGGTAATCTTAATTGGCCATTATCCGGCCCCATTCGCTTGTTGCAAGGATACGCTTCAACTTGGGGCGTTCAACACACCTGGGTCAGCCGAATATATACCTTTCATAATGGCATTGATATTACTGGTAGTTCATCGACTGTGAAGGCAGTGGCGGATGGCACGCTTTACCGAGGTAGTTTCTCTGGAAGTGCTGGTTGCGCACTTCGGTATGTCAAGTTAGAACATGCTAATTCATCAATAGTGAGTTGGTATCTTCATATTTATTATTAGACTGGTTCCGAACTTATCACGCTTTCCGTAAGCTTTATGAAGTACCGTTAGTGATTAATGAATCAATTATGGCAAGTCACAGTGGTTGTGGTGATTGTGTCACTTTTTAGTTACACCACAACGGCAGCAATGGCGTCTAATACGCCATTTATTAGCGAAGTCTATCCCGCTCCCAATGCTGATGAAAGTGAGTGGATTGAACTGATGAATCCATCCGATGAGATCGCAACAATTTCTGGGTGGTTACTCTACGACCAAGTTAGTAGTCCATCGCTACTACTCACTATTACAACTGTAGAACTAGCTCCGCATGAGTTTATTGTGTTTGATCTCCCAACAGCCAAATTGAACAATACTGGCGATAGCGTGGCACTATTCAATCAAAATGGAGTTGAAGTCGATCGATTTACCTACAACTCCAGTGAGGTGGGTAAAAGTTGGCAAAGATATGCTCAAATCTCCGAGTATTTCCTAGCTACGCCCACAAAATCTACTGCCTCGGTGCCCCCACCACCCACCCACGCTCCCACGCCTACGCTATCTCCCACAGCCTCGATTCACCCGAGCCCCACTTCTTTCATACAAACCGATGTGGATTTCAAAGCAATCCAAATAACTGAAGTTGTGGCTTGCCCCAATACCAATGAGCGCGAGTGGATAAAGTTACATAATACAAGCGATGCCCCTATTTCTTTGGAGAATTGGTATATTTTAGACGCCCAAGGTAACCAGCGATTAATACATGGAGTTATTTTGTCCAAATCAGATTTGTTAATCGATTGGGATGGGGCGATACTCAACAATCAAGGAGATTCCATCTCTCTCTTTACTAGCACCGACCAACTTTCCCTAACTCTACAAATCCCCCCCTGCATCGTTGGAGCTTCTTTTTTTCCTAACCAAAGCTCTTCTGATCCCCCCTCCACTCACACAGTGGCTTTGCCTCCCACTCAACCCTCATCACAAGTTACAATTTCAGCCACCAAGGATACTCCAAATGGTTTGGGCGCAAACAATAACAGTTTGGGTGAAAAATCATTTATTCCACCCATGCCTTCAATTACGATAGAAAGACCTCAGTTCGTATCTTCACAAACTTCGGCACCAATTCAAATACACTCAACATCAACAATCAAAATACCTGCTTTCCTGGGTGCTATAATTAGTTTTAGCAGTTTATTATTAGCATATTATTATTTCAATGTTTTCCACTAAGCCAGTAATTCGACACATAATTCATTGGATGCCGCCACTGCTTTGCGCAGCGACTATTTTTTGGCTTTCTTCACTTTCCTCTTTACCAGGCCTACAACTTTCCATATATGATTTTTTCTTTAAAAAAGTCGCTCATATGATTGCCTATGCCACACTCTATTTTCTTACAAGGCGGGCAATAGTGCACTCATATCCAGAAATCAAATCTTATGACTGGAGGGTATGGCTTTTACCACTTCTTATCTGTTTGTTTTACGCCGCTAGCGATGAGTTGCATCAATCGCTTATCCCCAATCGAACAGCCACCATAAGAGATGTTGTGTATGATTTCCTTGGTATGAGCATGATTTTTTTAAGACAAAATCGCTACATTTAGCTTCATACTACTACAATCTATCAACAAAGTGGGTCTTGACTTGATGCTTCAATCATTTACACTTTGCCGTATCAAGTTGCTGTACAAAGAAGTAGAAAAAGGAGCGTCTTATGAGCAAAGTAACTAAATCACAATTAATCGCAATCGTGGCCAAAAAAGCTCGCTTGCCCAAGCGTGCTGCTAATGACACCGTCGAAGCCCTATTTGATGAAATGATTCGTACACTTACCAAAGGTGGAAAGGTTGTTATTTCTGGCTTTGGCACTTTTTATGTGAGTGTCGTTAATGATAAGCAAGTTGTTCCATTTGGCGACGAATCAAAACGCCAAACCATTAAAGGCCATCGAGTCATTAATTTCAGACCAGGCAAACCAATCAAAAAAAGCGTTTGGTAAAGCATTACCCTTCAAAACTATGGTAGGATTCTGACCATGCACCGTCTTTTTCGGTTATTGTTTCGTGCTGGAGCAAAAACAATTGCTTTCAGGGCAGAAACGTGGCTCTGGTTAATTTTAGAAGCAATTCCTCTTATAATTTTACTCATGATTTGGCAAGGTATTTATGCACAAACAAATATCTTGGGTGGAGTTCAATTTAGTACAGTTGTGTTTTACTATATCTTTGTTTTTTTGGTAGACATGCTAACTGCAGCTCACTTTGAAAGTTGGAGAATTGCTGAAATCAGAGAGGGTCGAATTGACTTTTATCTAACCAAACCGCTGGGATACTTGTCTGAGCTAAGTATTCGTCATGTTGGAGATAAGCTCATGAGCGCAGTTTTAAAGCTACCATTATTTGTTGGATTTATCGTACTGATTCACTTGCTATTTCACCCAACGTTACCACCTATACAAATAATTACTTTGTTACAATCTGTCCCACTTCTTCTGGGAGCCTTCATTTTACAATTTTTCTTATCCACAATTATTGTACTCATTGGATTCTGGTTAGAAAATGCCGAAGGATTGGATCACTTTCGTTGGCTCAGCACATCGTTGTTTAGTGGCATTGCAATTCCCTTTGCGTTCATGCCAGCGGGATTACTTCATCTTGCCCAACTCTTACCTTTCAAATACCTTCATAGTGTGCCGGTGCTCGTGCTACTTGGACAGCAAACTATTAGGCCTAGCGATTACCTCTACTTAACAGTCACCTGTTTTGTGCTTGGAATAATAACCCTTTTACTATGGCAAAAAGCCAGACTGCGATACTCCGCATATGGTGGATAAAACACATTCCCAGCCATTCTCTTCAGTGATCCAGCGTCACCTGCGATTATTCATTAGATTTCGTTACATAGACATTATGAAAATGCTTGAGTATCGTAGCAGTTTCATTTTTTGGGTTTTGATTAACATTTTGTGGAGTCTCTTTAACATACTGTTCTTTTCAATACTGGTTGGTGTTTCCGGCTCAATTGGAGGATGGAATCGACAGGAGGTTTTCGTATTGCTTGGAATATTTACTATCATTGATGCGTTTACGTGGTCACTGTTTTACGCTAATATGACCGAATACGCGGAAGATATTTTTAATGGTCGGCTTTCACTCCTCCTCTGCAGGCCGGTCAACACTCAATTCTATATACTGACAAAAAAACTCAATCCTCAAATTATTTTTCGACTTATGATTGGAGCCGTCATTACGCTTCATAGTCTTTCCGAACTTAATGTTTCACTTTCACCATTGCAAATACTGTTGTTTGTTTTTTTTCTGATGGTAAGCTTGTTATTTTTATATAGTTTTTGGTTTATGTTAACAACCTGCGCTTTTTTCTTCGAACGCTTAGAAAACCTCAACGAAATTATTCCCGCCATACGCAGGTTGTGGCAAGTTCCCAAAAGTGTTTATCAGGGAGCGATAAGCGTGTCACTTGCCAGTATTATTCCTTTTTTACTCATTACTTCACTGCCAAGCGAAATTCTCCTCAATCGTTTTTCTTATCCAGTCCTAGTCTACTACTTGGGAATAACTCTGATTATCTTTTTCCTTTCTAAGGTATTTTTCAATTTTGCTGTTCGCCACTACAGTGGAATGGCAAACTAAGGTAAGATAACACCATGTCTGAAGAGCCAATTATCTCCGTCAATCACCTCAGCAAACACTTCAAGGTGTATCAAAAACAACCTGGTCTCATGGGCTCAATCGTCTCACTCTGGAGCCGATCATATGAAACCATACATGCTGTTGAGGATATCTCATTCACAATACATGCTGGAGAAATTGTTGGTTTTATTGGACAAAATGGTGCTGGAAAAACCACTACGCTCAAAATGTTATCAGGACTGCTTTTTCCTTCTTCTGGCTCCGTTGACGTTCTTGGGTTTAATCCCTGGGATAGAAAGCCAGCGTATCAAAAACAATTTTCATTAGTAATGGGTCAAAAGAATCAATTGTGGTGGGATTTGCCAGCAATGGAAACGTTTTTATTAAATCAGGCAATCTATGAAATTCCAAATTTAGAATTTAAACAAACACTCAACCAATTAATAGAGTTACTCGATGTTTCTTCCGTGGTTAATGTCCAAGTAAGAAAACTTTCACTCGGTCAGCGAATGAAATGTGAATTGATCGCCGCGCTCTTGCACAAACCAAAGGTGCTTTTCTTAGATGAACCCACCATTGGTCTGGATGTAGTTATGCAAAAGACACTGAGAGATTTTATTAAAGAATATAACCAGCAATTTAATGCCACAATCATTCTAACTAGTCATTACATGGGGGATGTTAAGGAATTGTGCAAGCGTACGATTATTATAGATAAAGGTAAAAAGGTTTTTGACGGGGCCTTACAAGATATTATCGATAAATATGCCAGAAATAAGATTCTTTCACTTGTGTTTTCAAAACCAATCACCCGCAAAGAACTTGCTAGATTTGGAACGATTACCGAGTTTTCTGAAGATGGCACCAACGATACCGCCACAATCGTTGTACCAAGGAAAGAATCGACAAAAATAGCCGCCAGTATTATGACTAAATTTCCTGTTCAAGATGTTACCATTGAAGAACCTCCGATTGATGCTATTATTCGAGAGGTGTTTAAGGATCAAAATCGTGCTTCTCAACATCATGAGCAATCATGAATAAATACCTCGCGCTACTTTCTATCTCTTGGCAAAACGGTTTCGCATACCGAGCAAGTGTATTCTTATGGAGATTTAGACAACTGCTTTCATCATTTTTCTCTTTGTCTATTTGGACAATCCTCTACCAGAATTCAGAAGCTTCATTTGGATACTCTCAATCACAAATGATTTCATATATTTTCATTACCGGCATTATTCAAAACGTAGTTATCACCACATCTTTAAATGGACTGACTTCTACCATCTATTCAGGCCAACTCAGTTTATTGCTAATCAAACCAATTGGATTGTTTAAAGCCTTTGCCATGGAAGAAACTGCGGATAAAGCTAAAAATTTATTTTTTGCTTTATTAGAATCCTGCCTGCTTTTTTTCGTGTTTAAGCCGCAACTATTTTCAGTGATGCCAATTCATTTTTTAATATCAATTTTTTGGATTTTTGGAGGCATAACAATTACATTTTTTATCTCGTTATTATTTGGTGCTATTGGTTTTTGGAGTCCAGAATCTTGGGGTCCACGGTTTTTATTTTTTACATTTATTAACTTTCTCGGAGGAAAATTTTTTCCTCTCGATATTTTGCCAAATCTCATTCACCAATTGGTTTGGTTAACTCCCTTTCCCTTTCTCTCCTATGCGCAATCACAATTATTACTTAACCGACTTTCATCAACTGAAATTATATCTGGATGCTTGGGTCTTTCTCTTTGGATACTGCTACTCGGATTGGCGACTAAATATTTTTGGAGAGTTGGACTGAAAGACTACGCCGCTCAAGGACAATAACAAAGATATATGATGCTAACCAATCTAACCCGCTACTGGAACTTTTGGCAAAAAGTTGCTCAAAATAGTTTACAGCAAGCTTTTGTAAATCGAGCAACTAATGTTTTATTTTTACTTGGCAAGTTAGTACGCTTATTTTTCTCATTGCTTTTTCTACTCGCAATTAAAAACAATCTACAATGGTTTGGCAGTTACACCACCGATCAATTACTTATTTTTTTTCTTACCTATCAAATTATTGATGTAGTTGCTCAAGCTGTTTTTAGGGGCGTCTATAGTTTCGCGTATGCAATTAGAAATGGAGAGTTTGATCTCACCTTACTTAAACCAATTAGTCCCTTATTTCAGGCATTGATGGGTAATCCTGATATTAATGATGTGCTATTTCTAATTCCCACTATTGGTGCGGCTTTTTTCTTGATTAATCAATCTTCATTGGAATTGACGGCGCCGCATCTACTTGTATATGCGGCGCTACTCTTCAACAGTATGCTTATTGCCACAGCGCTCCACATTAGCATCTTAGCCTTTGGCATTATCACAATGGAGGTGGATGGACTCACTTGGCTCTATCGTGATTTTCTGTATCTAGGTCAACTCCCCGTAGATGCCTATAAACAACCAATACGGGGATTATTATCATTTGTCGTACCTATTGGAATTATGATCACCGTACCAGCACGTCAATTACTGGGGTTAACAAACACTGTGGGAATTTTATTTACGGGTTTAGTAGGTATTACGACAATAGTTATTAGTCTACAGTTGTGGAAATTTGCATTAAAAAAATACAGCAGTGCGAGTAGCTAGCGCTTCGGAGACTGTCGTCTTCGACGAGCTTTTCCACCCATGCCAATTTTTCTGGTTTCTTTTTGTCTAGAATCTCTTGTCAGTAGTCCTGCTTGTTTTAGTAAACCGTGAAAATCAGGGTTGTGTTTTTCTAATGCTCTGCTCAACCCATGAACAACAGCGTCCAACTGACCCGAGATACCTGATCCACTTACTCGCGCAAAGACGGCAAATGTACCAGTTGTACCAGTAACTTCTAACGGAAGGAGATATCTAGTGGATGGTTTCACCAATGAGGAAAAATACTGCCCCACCACCTTGCCATTCACAACATAATCACCCTTAACCTTGGGATATATTCGCACACGAGCAATTGCAGATTTACGTCTTCCAATACCCTCAAAGTATTGTCCCGTTGGTGGCGTTAATAGCTCCACAGTGCCAACTTTTGATTTAGCAGTCTTTAGCCGCTGAATCTTTTTAACAATCTTTTTCGGTGCAGTTTTTTTCTTGTTTAACTTAAGTGCCATAACTCTTGTTCCTACTTTGAAATTTGACTCTGATATGGATGCTCCGAGCCAGCAAATACTTTTAATCGTTTCATTCTCTCTGCGCGCAATTTGTTCTTTGGCAACATATTCATGACTGCCGAATTAATTAATCTTTCTGGATGAGCCGCACGAACTTCTCCCAATGTCTTTGTACGTAAACCACCTGGCTGACCAGTGTGATGTTGGTACAATTTATTTGTTTCTTTTTTACCAGAGACGGCTACTTTTTCAGCATTAATGACTACAACATAATCTCCAGCATCAATATGTGGTGTGTACTCTTTTTTTTGCTTACCAATCAAGCGAGTAGCAATTTCAGTTGCAACTTTACCTAAAATTTTATTTTCTACATCAACCAATACCCATTGGCGTTTCACTTGTGCTGATTTAAGCATTGAGGTGATATTTGTCATGATAATTATTTAACCTTTTTAGTTACTTTTGCCTTAGGCTTTTCCAGCTTTTTCTTGGTAACTGGACTTGAAACTGGTTTTGCAGATTTTGCACTTTTCACCTCAGCTTTTGTTTCCGTCTTCTTTGGCGCTTTTAAGAACATATTCTTCTCTGGAGTTTTTAAAAGTGAGAGTTTGACCAATGAAGCGTTGTCGCCACGACGAGTACCCAAATCAACTTCGGTAGTAAAACCGGAATTTCTGTCGGTAAAAAGCGGGGCAATTGTATCTACCAATGTATTCACAATATCTCTTTTGCCAAAGAATCGATGCAACAGTCTTCTTGTTTCGATGGTATCGTTCTTAGCCTTAGCAATCATTTTATTGCTAATTCTTCCAACCTCAGTCGCTTTAGCCTTAGTGGTGGTAATGGAACCATGTTCTATCAAGGACCTCACTAGATTCATTAACAAAGCCTTGCGGTTGTTCGTGTCACGATTAAAATGATTGCCTTTTATTCGATGTCTCATGCAATGATTATGAGGCTAAGCTCATACCCTTCTTTTCAAGTGCTCTCTGAACTACATCGACACTCTTTTCTCCAAGATTCTTAACCTTCGCAATAGTATCTCTTGATGCAGTGCTGAGGTTGCCCACTGTTTCAAATCCACCTTTTCGGAGAGCATTCGCAATTCTGGTGGGTAAATCTAGTTCCTCAACAGTTAGTCTCAACACTTCTTTAACTTCTGGAGATAAATCATCTTGAGGTTCGTCAGGTTGTTGAACTACTGGGTTAATAATTTGCGAAAATTGTTTCTCTAAAATTCGAGCGGCTTTCTTTACGGCTTCGAGTGGTTTAAGCGAGCCATCGGTCACAACATCTAGCAATAACCGATCAAAATCCGTACGTCGTCCTACACGAGTGGACTCAACCTTATACGAAACTTTAACAACTGGTGAAAATAATGCATCAAGCATAATTTCACCAATAGTGTTCGTTTGACGATCTTTTGCCAAAACATAACCCAATCCCCGCTCTGCTATTAGTTCTAATTCAAGCTTCGAACCTTTGCTGACCGTAGCAATATGTTGTTCTGGGCTAACAACTTCAAGACCAGCTTCACAGACTAAATCTGCAGCTGTTACTTTTTTCGGACCAACAACTGAAAGTCTTGCTACGCCCCCGGTTTCGGTTAACGAATTAAGACTAATTGATTTCAGATTCAAAGTAATTTCCAACACATCTTCTTTAACACCAGGAAGTGTTGAAAATTGATGATCGACATCGGAAAATTTAACTGTCGTGAATGCAGTACCAGGTAATGAACTAAGTAATGCGCGACGTAAAGAATTGCCCAACGTGTGACCATAGCCCTGTTCTAATGGCTCAATGATTACCTGAGAGTGGTTAGTTCCTAAAACCTTTTCAGTAATAGAAAAATTAATTGTTGAGTGATTATCTTGCATACATGCTCCAGTTAACGACTATAATATTCGATTACTAATTGTTCTTCAATTTTTTCTTGTATATCATTGCGAAGCGGGGCTCTGACTACTTTGCCAATGTGAGCCTTTCTTTCAAGCCACTCAACTCTCGAAACACCATCTTTCAATAGAGCTTCGACTGTTGGAATGTGAAGCGCCGAATCAGTTAATGAAACGACGTCGTTTACTTGTACACGATAGGAGGGTATGCTCATTTTTTTTGAATTAACTCGCACGTGGCCATGGTTAACTATCTGTCTTGCAGCTGCTCGAGTTGGCGCCCAACCAATTCGATATAAAACATTATCTAGTCTTCTTTCCAAATAAGAGAGTAGAGTAGCGCCTGTTGCGGTTTTTCTTTGACTGGCCTCTGTATACAACTTTCGAAGTTGTTGCTCTAATATTCCATAGATATATTTAACTTTTTGTTTTTCTTTGAGTTGAATCGCATAATCTGATTGTTTTCGACGTGATTTTGCGCCGTGCTGACCAGGTCGAACGTTTAACCTTTTCCCCACTTTCAAAGGATTGGTACGAAGACCCAGATCTTCACCGATTTTTCTTGCTAGCTTGTTTTTTGGTCCAATATATCTTGCCATAAGATTACTTTATTATTTATTGTGTTTTGCCTTACGTGGCCGAGTACCATTGTGAGGCATGGGCGTCTGATCTACTATCTGAGTAA
>Ga0116143_10002420_pt1 | contig 20350 bp, 16 predicted proteins | sample AD_UKC034_MetaG_FD_89745 | JGI IMG/M metagenome (GOLD analysis project Ga0116143, IMG submission 89745) | Active sludge microbial communities of municipal wastewater-treating anaerobic digesters from USA - AD_UKC034_MetaG | ecosystem: Engineered > Bioreactor > Anaerobic > Digestate | place: USA...
ATGGGACAAACCTGAATACAGGCATTATAATCAACGATACGAATACACTTATTACATCTACAGATGGCGATATTCTTTTGGAGGGTATTGGCGGGAATGGAACCTCAAGCGATAATTCAGGCATTACGCTGTCTGGAGGAGCTGATATTACTTCCACTGGCAGTGGCGCAAACGCCGGAACGATCACCCTCAATGGCACAGGTGGCGATGGAACAAGCAGCAACCATGGCATTTATCTGAATGGAGATACAACGACCATTACATCCGTTGATGGAGACATTTCCTTGGATGGGACGGGAGGTATCAACGCAACGTCCTCTAGCAATACAGGAATTTATTTTCTTGCTGGTGCGGATATTCTTTCCTTGGGGATTACGGCCGATGCCGCCAAAATCACATTAAATGCAACAGCCGGACGTGGCAATTCTACAGCGCTGCATCTAAACGGCGGATCTATCCGATCTGGTTATGGGGATATAGAAGTATCCGGAATTAAAGGGGCTGGAACCACCGGCGGATGGGGTGTTTTTGTTTCAAATCACCTAAGCGGAGTATCTGAGGCGATTATTGCATCAACAGGAATTGGAGATGATGCCGCGGACATTACGGTTACTGGAACGGGGGCTGGCAATAATGGAGTTTTTTTACATGTCGGAGGTGCTGTCGAGACTGTAGATGGAGACATTAACGTAACTGCTGATGGCCCTGGTCATTTAGGCGCACTTGCCCTGCGCTATGACTCCTGGATTAAATCTACAGGTGTCGGTGCCAATGCCGGTAAAATTACATTATCAGGAACGAGCGCATCAAGAGAAGGAGTTGGAATTCATCAGTATTCTTATGTTAGTTCGATTGATGGCGACATCTCAATTACAGGCACCGGCGGAAATGGAACCAGTTTGGGCTATGGCATTTTGATCGGGGATCAAGATGGAACGTCAAATGGTTACATTTTATCACAGGGGGCTGCCAATATCACCCTGAACGGCATGGCCGGGGATTGTTCGACGGGGGCCTGTTACGGCGTTTATATGGATGACGCGACAGGCACGGAAAATTATATCCGTGCCAACGGGACCGGAAACATCGATATTACAGGCCGCGGCGGTAATACCGGATCAGATAATTACGGGATTTTCCTTAAAGGCGGCTCCTATATTGAATCCACAGCCACGGGAGCGGATGCAGGAACAATTACGCTCAACGGCACGGGTGGGGACGGTGACGATGCCAACCACGGTGTCGTTGTTAACAATAATGGGACACAAATCACCTCAGTCGATGGTGCCATTAATATCACTGGCCAAGGCGGATCAAATAGTACAGCAGATAGTGATAATAACTTCGGGATTTATATATTTAATGGAGCACACATTGTTTCCACTGGTACAGGGGCAAATGCCGCAACAATAACGCTTCACGGGACTGGTGGTGCCGGAGGGGATGGCAACTACGGAGTAAGGTTCAGCAACAATGCCAGTAATTTAATAGATAGTGTTGATGGAGACATCGTTGTTACGGCGCAAGGGCAAGGCTTTGGATCGAATAACGACGATATAAGTTTTCTGCTTGGTACAATTCGCACAACAAATGATGCAGAAATTAACTTAAATATTAATAGCGTTGATATGGGTGGAGGATTCATCAGTTCTGTTAATAATTTGAACATAACCCCTCGCACCTCCGGTACGACAATCGGCCTTGGCGGTGGGGCGGGGACGTTGAATTTAAGCGATGTGGAACTGGCACAGTTCAGTGTCGGCGGAGACTTGACAATAGGCTCTGGCACTACAGGTGCGGTTCATATCGATAGCGTGGACTTCACAGGAATTACAGCTAATACTGTCAACCTGTTTGGGGACGATTTTACGATCGACGGCGCACTGGCAGTCGATGCGGCGCTGAATCTGATTGCGCAAGGAGATATGACGCTAAACGGTTCGGTGAGCGCAAATGGAGCAGGTAACTCGATTGTGATGGCAGGCAGCACGTTTATCAACAACGGAGGTGCGGGGGCGCTCAACCCCGGCCTTGGCCGCTGGCTGATTTATTCCGCTGACCCAGGGGCCAATACGCTCGGTGGTCTATCCGGCGATTTTAAACGCTATAACAAAACCTATGCCGGATATGCGCCCGCCTCCGTCACCGAAACCGACGATGGATTCCTCTATTCCATTGTGCCGACGCTCAATGTTACCGCCGACAATAAAAGCCGCAATTTCGGGCAGGCCAACCCCGCCTTGACCTATAGCGCTAGCGGCCTGATAGGCGGCGATACGATCAATACCGCACTGAACAGCTTGCCCATTCTCAGCACGACCGCCAACACCAACAGCGTTGCCGGAAACTACGCGATTAACGCCGGATCGCTTGTCTCCGATCTCGGCTACACCATCAATTTCACACCGGGCACATTGACAGTAAATCCGCAGATGGTTTTGCCCTCCACATGGGAAGGGGCAGCCTATGCCAACAATGGACTGGGTTTAGATCAGAGCGTTATCAGGCAAAATACCGGCTTTATTCTATCCCCACCATCACAAATCAACTTTACAATCGCGCCTGATCGTGTTGGCTCGGTAGCAAACGAGGGTAATGAGAGCAACGAGAGCAGCAATAGCGATCAATCGTCCGTTCGCCGTGCACAAACTGAGCAAAACAGAAACAACTCTCAAGCCCACGTCATTAAAGTCACCATCGAAGCCGCGCTTGCCCGCCTTCTTGGCCTGACCCAAGAGAAAATAGACGAAATGTTCCAATAGACCTGTTGCAAAGGCAGCAATTCAGGTATCTGACGGGGAGTGAAGCCCCAGATATTTCTCAGGAGATGAAATCTCGTCTGCGGATTTTGTGCACCAAAGTATGTTGCCGCAGGAACCGTTCGGGATGCCCATATCAGAACGATCATCCCGATATCGAGATTCCCTACAAGTCTTCAAAGAAAAATCCACTTACCAAAGATGACATCAACTACAATCGTAGCCTGCCTTTCTTCCGCGTTCGAAAGAGGTCTGTTTCTTAATTTTTGGATTTTCTGAAAATGGTGCCCCTGGTCGGACTCGAACCAACACACCTTTCGGTACCGCATTTTGAGTGCGGCGCGTCTACCAATTTCACCACAGGGGCAACAGGCGGATTTTATAACAGTCCTGATTTCATATTTCAAGCTCTGATTTATCAGTTTTTTTAGGTTTTTTAACCGATTTTCGGACGTTAATCGCCGAGGTATCCAGCGTGTTCTTGAGATGAGCAGCATAGTACTTCTCAATCATCTCGACGCTGGTGCGGCAATTCTTGGCGATTTGGTATATATCCGCCCCCTCCATCAATCGCAAACAGATATAGGTATGACGCAAACTATAGGCAGTGCGGACATTCCCGTCCCGATCAAACTTCATATTAAGCTCGTCCAGAACAGCATTGAGCAAGTCACGCGGTGTACCGCCAAAGATCTTTTCCGTCGGCTTGCCGCTATGCCGCTCCATCATACGCTGGAAAGGCAAAACCGCCCCGGACATACTTTTGCAATACCCCACGCCACGCTTGCCGCGCACTTCGATTTCAAGGATACGTTCGTTCAAGTTCGGGTCTGTCACGATTGTGACGTCCCGATATTCCAGCCGTCCGGCTTCATCCGGTCTCAGGCCAGTATTGGCCATGAATAGAACATAGTCATGTAAATCCTCACAAACAGCGCGCCAACGCTCTTTCTTTGGATTTTTGGCCCGCTCGCGCGTGGCCTCATATAGCATTTTATATTCATCCGGAGAAAACCACGCCCGATGCGTGATCTTTCCGGAAGTTTTATACGGGGGAGAAATATCCGGAACAGCATCAATCCAGCCGTAACGATGAGCTGTCTTGAGGACCAGACGAAGTGTGACTGTATCATGATGAAGCGCACTACGTGACGGAGGTTTTCCATTTAGGGATTTTGTCCGGCGTGAAACGCGGTATTCCTGAACAAGTCCGGCATTGATCTCGCTCAAAGCCTTGTCTCCAAAGAAAGGCAGAAGATGGACGCGAATACGCATTTCATGGGATTTCACGTACTCTTCATTGCGCTGGCCTTCTGTAATCACCTCGTATTCGGCCAGAAATTTTTCACAAGCTTGACGAAATGTTGGCCCCTTTGGGGTAACTCTTTTTTGTTTTTGGGGTTCACGACGAATGGGCATATCGGAATACACGTCCTCTTCAAGAGGCAACGCCAGATGTCGGGAGAGGAGCCGCGTACGACGTATCCGGCTCGCATCAACATACCTTTCAAGATACCATTCTTTCGCATATTCTTTGGCGAGAACAATGTTCTCTTCCTTGGTGGTGGCACGATGATTGCGCCCGTTTAGGTACGTCGAACATTGCCAGAAGCGACTGTTCTCACGTCGATAAACGTGCAGTTTTCCATCCATCAAATCATGCGTTTCCATCAGCATTCGTAGACCTGTCTGCAATCCAAAATGTGTAAGACATGTGTAAGAGTAGCACACAAAGGTTAATATACTCAACCTGTTGATTTATAACGATTTTTTGAGATAAAAATTATGGGAACGTGATTTTGAGTCTGGCGCGTCTACCAATTTCACCACACCCGCAACAGGTCAGGGAATAGACAGACAGACCTTATAGCCGCCCACAAACTAGATTTCAAGCCAGAAATAAAAATGCGGTGTCCATAAGCGTAAAAGACTGGAATTGCATGCATTTCGCCCTATAATCAGGGTGGAATTCCCCAAAGGAAACAAGTGGAGAAGCTCATGTTGTCCAAGCTCGCAAACCTGATCCCTCCTCGTGCGGTGGCCATTCTGGTTACCCTGTTTTCCGCTCTGGCGTTGGGGGCAGGCTTTACCGCCCAGTTCGGCTTCGGCCTGAAACCGTGCGAGCTGTGTCTGATCCAACGCATCCCCTTCGCCATCAACATCCTGCTGGGCATTGTAGGTACAATCTGGCTGGCCCGCACCAGAATGATCATAGTCCTCTCAGGCCTCGTCTATCTCGTAAATTCGGGAATAGCCTTTTTCCACTCAGGCGTCGAACGCCATTGGTGGACTAGTTTTTCAGGCTGCTCGACTCCCGATCTGAGCGGATCAATTGAAGATTTAATGGCACGTATCGAGAAAACAGATGTCACACGCTGTGACGATATTCCGTGGCAACTCTTCGGCCTCTCAATGGCCAATTACAATGTCATGATGTGCGCAGGACTCGGAATGGCTTGCCTGCTCTATCTGGTCTTGAGAAAAGAAAAGGTTTAGACCTTCTTCAACTCTCGCAGAACCTGAAAGACCAGACCCACGTGCCCTGAACGTTGTCCCGCTCTACGTTGCAACTCATTACACGCCGTATCGACATCGGGAAAATGTTCCTTCAAACCGGAAAACTTGGCGATAGAGCTGTCATGGACAGCCAATTGACCGTCTCCCATGACGCGCAAGCGGACAACATCGAAAACACCGCTTAACGGCTGATCCTGATTTCGAACTCTGGCAACCAATGAGAACTCTCCCTGAATGGCAGAACAGTCGCTGCTGGCTGCTCCGATTATTACCGTAAAAATCTATCCATATTATGGGGAAACACAATAAATATTTTATTGACTTATGTAAATATACAGTGTTATTTAGAAAACCTTAATTTTAAAACAGGAATAAAATAACTTATGACACATAAGCCCCGCATAGTGACGGCCGATAAGATCAAGCGCGGTGATATCATTTCGTTAAACGACACGAACAAGCTCGGTCTTGTCTACAAAGTCATGTATCGGGAACATGCCGTCAACGGTTTCGAGATCATTCCGATTTACCTTCATGATAAATATTACAATGGCCAAAACGACAACAACAACTTCATGATCCCAAACAAGCTCAAGGCAGAATTGGGCTTGGGCAAGGAAAATCAATACCGCGTTCATTACATACTTGAAAACATAGCAACAAAACCCGGAACTCATCTCCTCAAATATGCCCAAACGGCACACAAAAATTTTGGGGAGCAGTCAATGGGCAGAATGACGGCAAAAATCATCGAATCCCGACGCACCAACGATCACGAAGATCAGGATGAACGGGTCATCATCTTCCGCGACAACGAACCTCAACATGTCAAAGATCGCCGCAAACCATCCGGTGCCGTGCATCTTGATGTAACCCTAGACGACGCCCTGAAGCTGCAGCTTATTGACAACTCAATTCATGACATTTTGGAATATGGAAGATACAATGGAAAGAAAATAACTTCTTTGAAGCAGGCCTTTACATTGGCCTCATCCGTCGTAGAAAAAGATAAAAACCACCTGACAGAAACATTTAAATCCGGAGCAGCCAAGACCAAAATAACTCTGGATGAAGCCTTTGACACAGGCCTTATAAATGAAAGCAATTCATTTGAAATTTGGCAGGAAAACGGCATCACAACACTCGCAGAAGTTATCGACGCTTTGGAAAAAGACGATGATATTCTCGATGAAATCGACGAATATGATATCGAACATCTCGAAACTTTTCCCATAGAGGGCCTCAAGATGGCAATCAAATCCGCATGGCACCAACTGGGAGAAATGGCAGACAAAAAAGACGCCACCCTCATACAGAGCGGCATCCCCTACATGTATCCCTCAAGGACCAGAGGTTAAATATCGAACCCCAGCGCGACCGACAAAATCGCAAAGCACCCGACATAGAACAGGTAAAAAACCACGGCATTCAGGCCGCTGCGTTTCTTTGAAAAATCGAACATATCTTTAAGCATGGCTCTTTCTATAGCGTTGAAGAGCTAAAACGCAAGAAAAATCGCAAAAAGAAGAAGCCGGACAATTATCCGGCTTCCGCACATTTCATCGACCCGAAGGGTTACGATTTGCTAGGCAACGTCGTCAACAAGACCACCGGGATCATCCCGATCATCACACTGGTGGTATAGGACAGATACACGCCTACCCCCACCAGAAGGATCGAAAACAGATCACTGGTCAATTTCCGGCCTGTCAGGATCATGCTCGAAAGTAGCAGGACAAAGCCCGTCCCGATCATAGTGTGGACATGCCCGCCGTCAAAGAAGCTGCCGACAACATCGACAACGCCCATCAGGTGCAGGATATGTCCCAGCACGGTCGAAAACCCGACCAGCAGGATCAGAGACGTGATATAGAACCAGACAGCATCCGTCGTCGAATGGGTCTTGGTGACATCTAGGGATTTAAGAAAACCAAACATTACAACCTCCTATGTTCGTCGTTGGTTTAGTTCCGCGTATTTTATAGTTATAGGTTTCGCGGCTTTACTATTGGTCAACCAGCTCGGCATCCCAATAAAGAAAATCCGACCAGCTTTCATGAAGAAAGCCCGGCGGAAATTTCCGGCCACGCTCCTGAAGTTCATATATCGACGGCTGCACAGGCTCTCTTAGCGGGGACATTCCGCAATCATGCGGCAAATGGCTCCCCTTCTTGCGATTGCAGGTCTGGCAGGACGTGACAATATTCGTCCAGGATGTGCGTCCGCCACGCGCCCGCGGGATCACGTGATCGAACGTCAACTCGTCTGTTCTGAAATGACCGCCGCAATACTGGCATTGCCAGCCGTCACGCAGAAAAACATTAAATCTTGTAAAGGCGGGAGAACGTGCCATCGGCACATACTCTTTGAGAGCCAGCACCGAAGGCAGTTTCATCTCATGTTCCGGAGAACGCACCACCCGCGTATATTCGGAAATCACCACCACCGTTTCACGAAAAATGGCCTTCACAGCTTCCTGCCAAGGCCACACAGATAACGGATAATAACTCAAAGGACGGAAGTCGGCATTCAGGATCAGTGCCGGACACCTCTCTAGCGGCGTCATCGTATCCGCAAAATCATCAACAAACTTATCAACAAAGCTGTTGATGGGATAACTTAGGCTTTGCGTTAGACTGGGGGTAAAATACTCCACAGCTCACTCCTTCCCTTAGATGGTTCCGAAAACCTTTTTGATTCGGTCTTCTTCTCCACCTAATTTTATTATAATCGAAACGGAGCGTATAGCGTACAAAATCGTTAAAATTTCGTTGACGCAGCGCAAAATATTATGAAAAAATATTACGGCACATTGTCGCAGTTGAAATTTTATTTCAAACGAAGGCTTGCACCGCGTTTGTCATTCAACGGATTTTGTGGCGAAAACCAAAGATTTCGAGAATCGTATCGCAGCGTACTTAATGGTACGTGAGAAACGGGAGCGGAGAAATATTTGGTTTGCAGCCCAAAAGACTAAGAATGCAGAACACTTTTGAGGAACTCCCCTCCCTCGTGAATTCCCTTCTCGTCGATGGAGTGGACAAGGCCGGGGGTCGTATGACCCGACACGTCAAACCCCGCCTGACGAAGGGTCTCGGTGGCGTGAAGCCACGCCCCGACAGGAACGATATTATCCATCTCGCCATGAACCAGATGAATAGGCATCCGCGACACATGCGGCTGGCCGATCAACCCCTCGCCACCCAACAGCGCTCCCGAATAGCCCAGAACACCAGCCAAAGGTTTATCGCGACGTGGAGCCACAAAAAGCGACATCATCGTCCCCTGCGAAAACCCGACCAACGCGACCTGTGAAGGCGAAATCCCGTATTCTTTCATCTGGTCGTCAATAAATTGATTAAGAATACCCGCCGTGCGCTCAGCGGCCGCCAACATCGACAGCGGCGCCCAACTTTGCAAAGAAAACCACTGATACCCAAACCCGATCTCGCACCCGAACGGCGCATCGGGGGACACAAACACCGCATCCGGCAAATCGCGATCCCAATAAGGGGCCAACCCAATCAAATCCTCACCATTCGATCCGTACCCATGCAACAGGATGACAAGTGACGTTGGCTTTTTCCCCGAAGACGGGCCGTGCGTATAAACATTCATAAAATCAGAAACCGGATCAGAAACGTTGCGTAAGAGAGACAGAACCGAAAACCGACGGCTCGTCCTGCCCGTCAAATTCTCGCGTCCTGTAGACAAGCGTATAAGCTATACGAGTGGTTCCCAGCGTCAAGGCCAAACCCGCATTTGCGTCGGCCACCAACGGTTTTTTATCGACACTGGGACTATCCCGAAACGTATTGCCATCCAAAAATAGATTGCGCGCCACGACCCGTCCGTTGACACCCGCAAATAAATACCAGTCCCACACACGGTCCGATGTATCGAAATACCCCGTCCCCGGCAAAGACGGAAACAAACGTGGCGGCGTATCCTGAATTCCGCCGTGGTCCGGACCGAAAGTCATAACCATTCCCGATCCGCCATAGGTATAGACATTGCCCGCTGCAACACTGACATTCGGCTCAAACTGTAAACCGTAACCACCCGTGCGCACTTCACGCCACAATGGCCAACGCCGGCCCCATTGCACCACCAGACCGGGTTCCGCATGAAGCTGGCCATTCCATCCCTTTGGTTCCGGAGAATTGGAAATATGCTCGTGAACGAATTTTTGCGTTTGCTCGGCCATCGACGCCGGACCGATCACGCCCAAAGTCAAACCCAATTGATCGACATGATTGCGCCGAACATTGGCCATGGACACCGAGCCATACAACCACCCCGCCCACGGACGGTCATTAGGCTGCACGGCAGCGATCTCGATATCCTGCGGCGTAAAAATTTTCTGCCCCAGCGTAAAAGAGGTAAGCGTTGCATCGCCGATATCGAACCCGCCCCATTCATCAACTATTTTTTTGATAAAAACCGGCGGTTTCGACCGCACATTGAAATAGGTGATCTGCGCGCCGCTTGTGTAGAACTTGTCGCCGCTTCCGGCTAACAGATCGTTTTCATGGGCAAAAGACAAAAAACTGTGGGCATCGCTCCGTAGCGCACTGTCTTCGGCAAGCCGACTGAAACGGCTCTCATCTGCATCTCCGGCCAAAACCTGAAACGACGCAAACAATGCAAGAAAAAGAAAAAACAAAAACCTCATCTTTATACCGCCCAGTACAAAGACACTAACTTCTACAGAAAAGATTATAAAGAAGAAAAGCCCTAACTATTTAAACCTGTGAACCGGCACGTCTTCCCAATCGACAGCCTCAGCCGGATTGGTATTCCCGTTCTCTTCAACAAATTTCTCCAAAGCAATCCTCGCCCGCTCTAAGAAACGGACAGTACCCTCGGAAAGCCCAAGCTCGGCCGCACGGTCAATCTGCTCGCCAATGGAAACCAAATTAAACGTATCAGCATACGTCGTAACCGAAAAATCCGTCCGGTGATATCTATCCTTGGGACGGGAGCTGGTCCCCACACGCGGAGTCCTGAGCTTACAGTTTGCCGCAGCATGATCTCCGGCAAATCCGACCGAAAAATCTGTATACAAAGAATCTGATTGATCCATAATGTTGTCTCCCTGCGAAAAACCTACTCCTCCCTTAAACCCGATGTCAAAATTTTTTTCTCTTGAACCCCGATTATCAACCTGCTACTAATTGAGAATAATTCTCAACTACAAAAGAGATCCGCATGATTGAAACCGCCCTGATTGTCTTTCGCGAAAGCCTCGAAGCCTTTCTGATTGTCGCCATCACCATCGCCTATTTGACTCAGACGGGCCGCAGACATCTCTCCCCGGCCATTTACGTCGGACTCGTTGCGGCCATCGGCCTCTCTGCCTATTTGGGTCTGGTCATTGAAGACATGGCCGACAACCCCATCGCCGAAGGCCTTCTGGCCTTTGCCGCTGGCGGACTAGTGGCAACCATGACCATCCACGTCATGAAAACGGCAAAAAATATCAAAAGCAACATCACCAACCATATTGACCGCCACGCGGAAAAATCAACCTTTGCCGCGGTGTTCGGCCTGTTTGCTTTCACCATTCTGATGGTCACCCGCGAAGGGATGGAGACCGCGTTGATGCTCGGGTCCCTATCGAAAGAAACCAATGCAGAAATGCTTTTTGGCGGGGCAGCTCTTGGCATGGCCGCAACCATGATCATCGGCCTGTTGTGGGTCAAACATTCGAAAGCCATCAACCTGAAGCTTTTCCTGCAAACCACTGGAATCTTTCTAGTTCTGTTTGCCCTGCACCTCTTCATGACAGGGGTTCACGAGCTTTCGGAAGCGAGCGCCATTCCGTTTGTTGATAACACACCAATCCACATAGCCACCGAAATCTTCGACCCCAACCTGCCTTTGGCACAATTCATCCTCTATTCGCTGATCGCGGTCCCGTGCCTGTGGCTGGGCATCGCCATCTTCCGTGATAAACGGGAAAAGAGACGCGTCTCGGTCCTTCACGGTTGACATTAACTATGAAAACCGACACTCTTCCGGTAATTCAATAATCAAGGGAGAGTAAAATGGACGATACGGTTCAAGGAGCACAAATCGAAAGACTGAGCGAAGCAAACGGGGAAAAGGTTTTTGCCGCCCTGAAAGATGTTCTTCTGGCCCTCCATGAAATCAAAACCTATTTCGAAGGACATACGGTTCTTTTTTCGAAGGCCCCTGAGAGAGCCCCCCTCACAGAGATTTTTGCATCCTCTTCTTTTGTTACCCTTCTCGAAGCCGCCCAATCCCCGTTATTCGGCGAATCAATTGAAGCTTCCCTCGCCGTCATTGAGTACGGTGGACTGCCGGAGAGCCTCTCCTCAGAAGAAGGAGACGTTCTGGATGATCAGTTGAACCTTTTAATTGAATCCATTGAAAGGATCAGGAACTTCATACTGAATAACGCGTCACGCGTATCAACACCGGAAGCATCCGACACATCCGTCCGGAAACATTTCCGCGGAACGGAAGCCGCAATCAAGGCCATCGACACAGCTACTCTGGAAGGATCATTCCTTCTCTCCAAAATCTCGGATGGGTGTGACGAACTTGAATTCGGAACACTGGAATTTGACGAAGAAGTCGCACAGACGGTATCTGCGGCGACAGACAAACTGGCGCCAATTCTGAACTGATATTTGCACAATGCCCCTCACCCGCTTTGCCCCGAGCCCTACAGGATACCTGCACTTAGGGCACGCAGCATCCGCGTGGGCGGCATGGGATGATGCCGGACAATCGGGAGAAAACTTCATTTTGCGGATCGAAGACATAGACCGCACGCGCTGTCTCCCCGAATTCGAAACAGCCACTCTCGAAGATCTGGCATGGATCGGCCTCACATGGCAACAACCGGCCCGCAGACAATCCGACCATTTTTCCGACTACCGGAAAACACTGGGTGAATTGCAAAACAGAAATCTTCTCTATCCCTGTTTCTGCACGCGCAAAGACATCGAACAGGAAATCGCCAATTCCCCGTCAGCTCCGCACGGGATCGACGGGCCCATTTACCCCGGAACCTGTAAACACTTCTCAAAATCCGAAAGAAATGACAAAATCGCAAGTGGTCACCCCTATGCCCTACGCCTAGACATGGAGGAAGCCATCCGCCAGACTGGAACCAAGACACTCTACTGGTACGACCGGATTAAAGGCCAACAATCGACAACACCGGAACTTTTGATGCAATCTGTAGGCGATGTGGTTCTGGCCCGCAAAGATACCCCCGCCAGCTATCACCTCTGCGTCACCCATGACGATGCCCTTCAGCAAATCTTGCTAATTACCCGCGGCGAGGATTTGTTCCATGCCACCCATTGCCACCGTCTGTTGCAAGAACTTCTGGGTTACCCTGTCCCCGAATATCATCACCACTCCCTTTTGACCGACAAAAACGGTAAACGCTTTGCCAAACGGGACAAAAGCCTGACCCTGCGTGAGATCAGAAATAGGGGCTTTCAACCGGAGTCTCTTCGCCGTATGATAGAGCAAAATTCTCTCGACGAACTGATATTCACCAACCAATAATTATGTATTCTCATACATCTCACATGGAAAAAAGCGCTCTGGCCAAAATGGTTGTCGGGGCCATTGGGGTTGTTTATGGCGATATCGGGACCAGCCCGCTTTACGCCTTCAAGGAATCCTTTCTCGGTGCGAAATTCGCGTCCGACTTTGCGCATATTCTGGGGGTTCTCTCGCTGATTTTCTGGTCGGTGATGATCAGCGTAACATTGAAATACGTCTTCCTGATGATGCAGGCCGACAACAAAGGCGAAGGCGGGAGCCTTTCCCTCTTCGCTCTGGCCAGCCGCATCTCGCACAATACGAAATGGCTGGCACTGTCCGTGCCGATTCTGGGGATCTTCGCAGCCGCCCTCTTTTACGGTGACAGCATGATCACCCCCGCCATCTCGGTCATCAGCGCGGTCGAAGGACTCCAGATTGCAAGCCCCGCCCTCTCCCCCTACATTCTTCCGATTACAATTGTCATTCTGATGTTTTTGTTTTCCTTCCAGAAACTCGGCACCGGAAATGTCGGAATGCTGTTCGGACCGATCATGTGCGTATGGTTTCTGGTTCTCACCATCCTCGGCGTGATGAACATTATCGACAACCCATATGTCCTCAAAGCCATCAACCCCTACTACGCATTTGAGTTTTTCAAGGAAGACAAACTCTATGCTTTCCTGACATTGGGGAGCGTTGTACTGGCGATGACCGGCGCAGAAGCGCTTTACGCCGATATGGGGCATTTCGGCAAAGGCCCGATCCGCATCGCATGGATCAGCCTCGTCTTCCCCGCTCTGATGATCAATTATTTCGGCCAAGGCGCATTTATTCTCGGAACTCCCGAAGGTCTGGAAAATCCCTTCTTCATGATGGCCCCCGACTGGATGAACTGGCCGCTCCTGATCCTCGCGACAATGGCCACCATCATCGCCTCGCAAGCCGTAATTTCCGGCGCTTTCTCGGTTACCCAGCAAGCCATCCGGCTGGGCTATCTGCCACGCATGTCGATCATTCACACCTCCGACGACCAGATCGGGCAGATTTACATCCCCTTCATCAACTGGATGCTGATGTTCTTCGTCTTTCTGCTGGTCATCACCTTCCAGTCATCGAGCAAACTGGCCCACGCCTACGGTGTCGCCGTGACCGGCACGATGCTGATCGACACGCTGCTTTTAGGCATTGTCGTCTTCTACCTCTGGCATTGGAGCAAATGGCTCGCGATCCCTGTTTTGGGTCTATTCTTGACGGTTGACACATCCTTCTTTCTGGCAACAAGCACCAAGATCATTCACGGCGGATGGTTCCCGCTCTTGCTTGGCCTGATCATCTTTGCCTTTCTGACCACATGGAAACGCGGCCGCCAGCTTGTCCTCCAGAAACTGCGAAAAGATTCGATGCCGGTCGATGTCTTTTTTCGCGACTATTGCGACAATTTCACCCGCGTACCGGGCACGGCCATCTTCATGTTCAACCTGAGCGAAGGCATTCCTGTACCGCTCCTTTTAAATCTCCGGCATAACAAAGTCCTGCACGAGAAAAACTATTTTCTCCACGTCGTGATCGAAGAAAAATCCTATGTCCGCGAAGACCGCAGATTTACGGTCGTCAACCTCGGACAGGATTTCTACCGTATTACTATCCGTTACGGATTTATGGACGAAATCGACATTCCGAAAGAACTGGCCAAGGAATACATGCACGGCATCAAGATCGAACCGGAAGCCGCAACCTATTTCATTGGTCGCGAAACAATTATCCCGACCAGTATTCCTGGCATGGCCATCTGGCGCGAACATCTTTTTTCATGGATGTCAAAAAACGCAGCGTCCGCCGCCGATTACTACAACCTGCCCAGCAAACGCGTCATGGAACTGGGCAGCCGCATCGACATTTAAAGCTTGGACAAACCGCCCAGCACCCCACGCAACAACTCACGTGCAATCTGTCGTCCGACTGAAGAACCCACAGACCTCACCACGGATTTGAGCAACGCCTCGCCTACACTTTGACGATCGTTTCCCTCAGACCGCGATTTTGCTTTCGAGGCGGAACCCTGTGCCCGTTTTGCATCCTCCTGCGCTTTCTCGGCTCGTTTTTTCAATAGCTCATAAGCCGATTCACGATCGACACTCTGTGCATAGGCATTCGCCACCGGAGAGTTTTGCAAAAACGTTCGCATCACCGTAGGATCGGCAGGGCCGAGCCGCGACGACGGTGGACGAACCAGAACCCGTTCGACCACCGACGGCTCGCCCTTGTCCCCTAGAACGGACACCAAAGCCTCACCGACTCCCAATTCTTGAACCACCGTCTCAATATCGAGTGCAGGATTGGCGCGGAATCCGTCTACAACGGCCTTGATCGACTTTTTCTGCGCAGGCGTATATGCCCGAAGTGCGTGCTGGATTTTATTGCCCAACTGCCCCAGAACGGAATCGGGAACATCGGACGGATTCTGCGTCACAAAATAAACCCCAACCCCTTTGGACCGGATCAAGCGCACCACCTGCTCGATTTTTTCAAGCAAGGCCTTGGGCGTGTCGTCAAACAATAAATGCGCCTCGTCGAAAAATAAAACAAGCTTCGGCTTCTCAAGATCGCCAACCTCCGGCAGCTCTTCAAACAATTCGGAAAGCAACCACAACAGGAACGTCGCATAAAGCCGCGGCGACTGAAGCAACCGGACCGCCGACAAAATATTGACAAACCCGCGACCGTCATAGGACGTGCGCATCAGATCGTTCAAATTAAGCGCAGGCTCACTGAAAAACTTGTCGGCTTGCTGTTCTTCAAGCCGGAGCAATCCTCGCTGGATCGCCGCCACAGATGCTGCAGCCACATTGCCGTATTGCTTGGAAATATCGCCCGCATTCTCGGACACAAACGCCAGCAAAGCGCGCAAATCCTTGAGATCGAGCAACAACAATCCCTGATCATCCGCCACACGGAAAACAATATCGAGAACGCCCTGCTGCGTTTCATTCAGCTCCATCAACCGCGAGAGTAACAATGGCCCCATCTCGGAAATCGTCGTCCGCACCGCATGGCCGTTTTCGGCATACAAATCCCAGAAAATAACCGGACATGCCGCCGGGATATATGGATCAAACCCGATTGTTTCGGCTCGTTTTTTAAGAAAATCCTCCATCCGTGATGCTTCGGCAATGCCGCTCAAATCTCCCTTCACATCGGTAATAAACACCGGAACGCCTTGTGCTGAGAAAGATTCAGCCAACACCTGCAACGTCACGGTTTTCCCCGTCCCCGTTGCTCCGGCAATCAACCCGTGACGATTGGCGCGTTTCAAATTCAGATTGATTTTCCGCGACGACTCTCCCGTTACCGACCCGATCAAAATTTCACCCATACTGCACTCCCGTAAATCATAAAAAATTTCTGTCATGCCGCAAGGATGGAATCGCCGACCTGAATCGCGCAACCTCGTCCAAATCCAGATCGGCACACAAAACATCGGGCGACGTTCCGGCCTCGGCAATCACCTTGCCCCACGGATTAACCACCATCGAATGTCCATATGTCACGCGCCCAGCGCCATGGTTGCCGCATTGCGCCGGAGCGACTACATACGCTCCGTTCTCGATTGCCCGCGCCCTGAGCAGAACTTCCCAATGCATTTCGCCAGTCGAAACGGTGAACGCCGCCGGAACAAACAGGATCACGGCTCCGCGCCGCGCCATCTCACGATACAAATGTGGGAAACGCAAATCATAACAAATGCTCAATCCCACCGGACCAAAGGATGTTTCAGCCACCGCCGCCAGATTGCCCGCTGCCACATAATCACTCTCGCGATGAAACTCTCCGCTCGGCAAATCGACATCGAACAAATGAATTTTATCATACAACGCGACAACTTCTCCCGCCGGAGAAAACAGATAGGACCGATTATTGAATTTCTCGGCGGAAATTTTAATGGCAACAGACCCCAACAAAATCCAGACATTCAACTCTTTAGCCAACGCACAACACTGGCCGATCATCGGATGGTCGTCTTCAAAAAAACTCTGCTCCAGTTTTTCTTTGGGAGGCAAACCTAGCAAATCGGTATTCTCGGGCGTTGCGATTAAAACCGCACCTTGCGCCGCTGCTTCCCGAACCGATCTTGCCAGTTCCGAAAGATTGGCAACAAAGTCTGGGCCGCTAGTCATCTGCACCAACGCAATCTTCATCGAAAATCACTCCGCCAACATTTTATCTAACTCACCCGCTTCTTCCAACGCCCGCAAATCGTCATACCCGCCAACCGCCTTGTCGTTGATAAAAATTTGCGGAACGGTACGTCGGCCTTGGGCTTTCTGTACCAACGCCACCCGCGCCCCATCGTCATTTGTCACATCAATTTCCGTGTAATCGACATCCTTGACATCAAGCAACTGCTTCGCCCGCACGCAATACGGGCAATAATCAGTGGTATAAACTTCAACCTTGGCCATCTGCATTCTCCTTGATTTCCTAAACTTAGTTGGATTTAACGACCCGTGCAACTGTCAGAATATCAACCTGCACCGCCCCCGCATCCAGTAAGACCCGCGCGCACTCCTCAACCGTCGCCCCCGTTGTATGAACATCGTCAATCACGACAATTTTTTTGCCTGCAACCATACTCCTCTTCCGCACCGGAACTTCAAAAGCCCCGCGTACATTCTCGTGCCGCTCCTTGTTCGACTTGTGCCCTTGCGAGGGGGTCGACCGAACACGAGCCATGACATCACCACGATAGGATACACCAGACTCTCGTGCCAAAGACCGCGCCAACAACGCTGCCTGATTGTAGCGCCTTTTGACCATCCTCATCCAGTGCAATGGAACAGGGACAATCAAGTCAGATCCACGCAACATTTCATCCCCTGCCTTGAGCAGCATTGCTACCAAAGTGACAGTCAGATGGGTTTGATCACCATGCTTGAAAGCCAAAACCAGATCGCGGCTGGCGTCATCATAAGCCAGCACAGCCCGCGCACGTTTATAGGGCTTCGGACTCTCCAGACACGCCCCGCAGAGATACGACACGTTTTTTGGCCCGTCTTCGACGTCAACCACCTCAAACGGAAACCCGCAACAGGCGCATTTCGGGTCGGAAATAAACGTCAGATTGCGCCAAGCCTCGACCGACAAATCTCCGGAATTTTCCACGATTCGTCCTGTCTGCGGGCAACGGGGAGGCAAAACCAGATCGACCCCCCATCGGAAACAACCCACGAGCTGTAAAGTGTATTTTTTATAATTCATTGTTTTTTCAGGATAATTTTATAACCCAGCCTGTCAAAATTTCGCCACAATTAAGCTAAGCATTTATTTTTATTGCACTTTTTATCAAAATCAAGCATACTAAACGAACTCAAATATAGACTTTTGTCGGAACAACAACAACAGACGATCACAAGAATGACGCGTCCGAAGCGAAATTCATTGTTGCAAGGCCATCGCAAAGCCATAGGTCTTGACAAGGAGCCTCTCCCCCAACCTCCCACCCAGGAGGAAATTCCGGTTGCGACCGGAGATATGGTATCTTTGCTCAAAGACATTCCGGCGCACATTGTCAAAAAAGCATGGTTCACCCTGTCCCACCTGCTACTCGACTCGGGAGCCAAAGTCATCGACGCCGGCTGCCGTGACGGAGCAATGTCTTATGTCATGGCCGTAATGAAGCCGGATGTCAATTTCGTGGGCATGGATATCGACGCCTCGACAATCCGTAAGGCACAAAAAAACTACCGCCTGCCGAACCTCTCCTACCAGGTGGGAAACATCTACACCGACATGCCGGAAAATAGCACAGACGCGATTATCAACTCGTTTTTCCTGCATGAAATTTATTCGGATTCATTCTTCAACGAACGGCTGATCGAACTCGCGCTGCAAAAGCAATACAAAGCCCTGCGCGAAGGCGGCACATTGCTGATCCGCGATTACCTGAACCCGACTACCAATGAATATGTTCTGATCGAATTCACCGATTCTGGGGCGACAGGTGAAGATTTCGAAACATGTTCGGAAGCCGATCTTCTGGTCTGGTTTTCGGAACACGCCCGATCAAAATCTCTCAAAAGCGGCGAAGACGAAGCGAGCGGATTCTTCCTTGAAGAACTACCCCCGAACTTCCCGCGAACCCGACTCTTCCGCATTCCTGAAAAATGGGCGCATGAATTCATCATCCGCAAGGACAACCGCGAAACGCTCAAGGAAGAATTATCAAAGGAATACGCCTTCTATACCGAAGCCGACTTCCAGAAACACTTTACAGCTTTGGGCGCCCGCCTTTCTTATTCCGCGCCACACTGGGACGAAGGCTTCCTGAAATCGCGCTATACCGGAAAAATTCGCCTTTATGACGAAGCAGGAAACAAACTGGGACCGCCGCCAACCAATCATATACTGGTCGTCCAAAAAATCGCCGAACGCACCAGCCAAACTGTGCAGGAACGCCGCATGTCGCGCACACGCAACGGCTCCGTCTATGTGCGCACCGTTCGCAACGACAATAACGGCACGATTTCTGACATCGTCTGCCGTGATCTGGAGTTTGCCGAAATCATTCCATTCCGTATCACACCGGAAGGCCGCCTAAAAATTTACCTGCACGAAGGCGTACCGCGTGGTCTGGCCAATGCGGTTCCCCGAATGGGGAAAAATCTGGATGGGCGAAAATGGTCCGGCCACATGACCGAAGCGATAGGCATCGCCGCCGAAGAAATTCTCCCCATCAAAGATTCAGACAACAAAGAACTTCAGGTTTTTTCCCGCAAACACATTGGTCTGCGCCCGTCAATGGATGCCCGCATTCTGGAAGGAGGCGGATTTTATCCCGACCCGAACCGCATCGACGAACGGATTCTGACCTTCTACTTTCGTGTCGAAGACTATCACGCCCCCTATGAAGTCAAAGAATCTCTGAAGGACATTGACGGTTACTCCTCCAAAGGACGCATCCGCGAGCTCGACGCTCAGGATGTCCTTAATGCGATTGCAGTGGGATTTATCCCAACTTCGCGACTGGAAGTCCAGATTTTGGGCCTGTTCCGTCTACTGGGCTTAAAAGCGGAAGTCTGGGGAGAGATGCCGATCCAACTCTCCGAAGTTCCGGTTGAAGAAGTCACCAAAATCGCCGACCTCATGAAACAATACAGCCTGAGCGATGACCGCTTCAAGCCTGTCCGCGGTGAAGCCGGACAGGTCCGCCTGCTTCAATCCGTCTTTGTCGAGGAAGGCCGCGAACAAAACGGTGCAGTTGCAGGGCTCGCAGCTCGTGACATCGAATTTGCTGTTCAGGAAGACACCACCATCAACACCGCCGTCGTCCTTCCTCTGGTCAAGAACCTCAACGGCGAAGTTATGGCGGGCGTGGTCACGCAATATCTCCCCGTCCCACAACGTCTGACCGGAACAGGTTTTACCATGACGTTGCCAAGCTTCAATCTGCCAAAAGACGTGACAGATATGGAAGCCGCCCAACATTACGTTGCCAAACAATTTGACGTGAAGCCGGAAATGGTTGCGCGCATGGGAGAAAGCTA
>Ga0116143_10002426_pt1 | contig 20330 bp, 16 predicted proteins | sample AD_UKC034_MetaG_FD_89745 | JGI IMG/M metagenome (GOLD analysis project Ga0116143, IMG submission 89745) | Active sludge microbial communities of municipal wastewater-treating anaerobic digesters from USA - AD_UKC034_MetaG | ecosystem: Engineered > Bioreactor > Anaerobic > Digestate | place: USA...
CAGATCCGGCGATAACCTTGTCGATCGAAGCTTCGAAGTCGCCCATTATCACGATTTTGCGGCCATGACGGGCAGCCAGAATCGCAGCTTCGTTGGTCAGGTTCGCCAGATCGGCGCCGACGAAGCCGGGGGTGCGGCGAGCCAGCACGGCGAGGTCAACATCATCAGCGACCGGTTTGTCGCGGACATGAATCTTGAGAATTTCTTCGCGGCCTCTGATATCAGGCTGGTCGACAACGATACGGCGGTCGAAACGGCCGGGGCGCAGCAGCGCCGGGTCGAGAACGTCAGGTCGGTTGGTGGCGGCCACCAGAATGATGCCCTTGGTATTATCGAAACCATCCATTTCGACGAGCAGCTGGTTCAAGGTCTGTTCGCGTTCGTCATGGCCGCCGCCGAGACCGGCGCCGCGCTGGCGGCCGACTGCGTCGATTTCATCCATGAAAATTATACAGGGAGCATTCTTGCGAGCCTGTTCAAAGAGGTCGCGAACGCGCGAGGCGCCAACGCCGACGAACATTTCGACGAATTCAGAACCGCTGATGTTGAAAAACGGCACATTGGCTTCGCCGGCAACAGCACGGGCGAGCAGCGTCTTGCCGGTGCCCGGAGGCCCGAACAGCAATACGCCGCGCGGAATTTTTGCGCCAAGATCAGTGAATTTGCGCGGTTCCTTGAGGAACTCGACGACTTCGAGCAGATCTTCTTTGGCTTCGGTGACGCCGGCGACATCTTTGAACATTACCCGTTTTTCGGTCGGGTCGACCATGCGCGCGCGGCTTTTCCCGAAGCTGAGGGCCTTGGCGCCGCCGCCCTGCATTTTCTGCAGAATGTAAAGCCAGGCGCCGATCAGCAGTATGAACGGGAACCAGTTGATCAGCAGGTTGAGCCACCATGACATCTGCGCCGGCGGTTCGGCTTCGATGATGATGTTCGAATTTCTGATGATTTCCATCAGGCCGGGGTCGTCGGGAACGATGACGACGAAGTTGGTGGCAGGGACTTCATTGCTCGAACCGAGTGTTACCTGTTTCTGAATGCGCCCTGAAATCTCACGGTCATTGATTTTGATGCTCGAAATCATGCGGCTGGTGTCTTCGCCCTTGATGATCTTGAGAAATTCAGAATATTTCAGCCGGTCGACCTTCTTGGTGCCCGCGATATTGGTGAACGCTGTTAGCAGAAGGATGAGCAGCAGAGCGTAAAGTGCGACTGTTTTCATCTTGGTGGGTTGTTCTTTCATAATCCTGTGCCTGTTGTTGGTTTTTCAGATGCCTGTAAATATGATTGCCATGCTATCACAAGCCTGGCCACTTATCAATTTAATGTTGGACTGGGCTCAGCTGTTCCTGAACAGCCGTTTTTGTTTGGTCTTCAGCCAGCTGATCCAGCCAGAAGACTGCAGCACCTTCTGTTCGAGAAGATCAAGCAGCATCCCAGCGTATCGGCGGCTTTTTTCGGTCTGGCCGTTGAAAGCGAGAATGGTAGAAAGCGCTCTATCGCCCATGTTGACTACCTTGCCGGCTATCTGCGAAAATTCGTCGTCGTTTTCGAGAGTTTCGAGCCACCAGGGTATGCATTCGATTCCATTCTGGCGGAAAAGCGCCTCGCGCGCATTCTGCCGGATCTTGGGATGGGCGTCTGCGGCCATGTCGGCGAGCAGTTCGAGACGCCCCGGAATATTGACCTTGTCGAGCACGAACACTGCTGAAGCTTTCATCCAGGGGTTGTCGTCGATGGCCATGACCTTGAGCGCCGCGAGCAGCTGGTCGTGGCTTTCTTTGTTCCAGAGGGCTTTGATTACGTTGGCGCGCACCCGGTTGTCTTCGTCGTTGAGCATTGGCAGCAGCAGACGGGTGACATCGGGCAGATCGAGGCGTTCGATCGCTTCGATGGCGTTGGCGCGCACGCGGGCGTCTTCTTCCTGCAGGGCGCGGGTAAGAAAGCTGACGACATTGTCGTTCGGCAGTGCCAGTTTGCCGGTCGCTGCGACGACACAGGCTTTGATACGCGGGTGAGTATCTTGTTTGTATAACCCCTGTATGGCGCCAAGATTGCTGGGGTCGCCTATTCTGCCCAGGGTTTCGACGGCGAGCGCCACCAGTTCGGGGTTATTATGTCTGAATACGTGGATTATCTGAGAGCTGGCCGAAGCGTCTTCGAGTTCGCCGAGTGCCTTGAGGCTGTTGTAGACGATATCTTCGTCTTCAGATACGAGCTTCTTTGCAAGCTCGTCGATGCGCTCAGGCGTCTGTGGCCGGTCAGGCAGCAGCTTCCAGATGCGTATTCCCTCACGCTCGATGCTGCGCACCCATGAGGCGCTGTTGTAGTCGGTGTAAGAGTCGAATTCTCGCTCGGCCTTTTTGAGCGCCGATTCGCGATCGACCGCGGCCACCGTGTATTCGATCTTGAATTTTTTGCGTGGATTCGCCGATTCGCTGTAAGGTATAATAACTTTATAAGTTTTTGCTGCCTGCATAGGTACACATGGTAACAGATACTGCAGGCATTCTCAACCTGAGTCGCAGGTTTTTGACGGCTGATATTGACCTAAGGAGATCGGCATGAGTTCAGGGAATCTGGTTTGCAGATGCTGCGGAGCTGCTTTCATTTTCAGCACTGCGCAACGCGAATTTCTTGCCGAGCACGGGTGTGACGTGCCGCCGCTTTACTGCAGTGCCTGTTTTGCCGAAAAATTGCGCACAATATGCGAAATGCCAGGCGAAAAACGGGTGGCAATGTGCAGCGTCTGCGGTGAGCAGAGCAAATTGTGTTTTGTGCCAAGTCAGGATCGCCCGGTTCTTTGCCAGGCATGTCACCAGAAGGCAAAATCTGAATAGTCGGTAATGCTCAATTTTCGCCGATGGGAAAAGTGACTGTTGCCGGCTGCAGGTCTGAAGTTTCAGGTAATTCGAGGCTGTCGCTGGCTTTTTCTTCGACAACCCGGTCAGGGTCGAATATTGACAGTTCTTTACTGAGATCGAGCGTGTCATAGCCAAGTTCAAGAGCGCTGTCGGCCTCGTTGTCGAGTTCTTCGAGCATCTGCGTCGCCCGGCTGATGTCGACTTCGTTCAATTCTGGAACCGGTTCTGGAAACAGCTCGCTGAACCCGTATCTGATACGACGCATCATTGTGGTTACCGGCGGTGTTTCGTAACTGAATCTGAACAGTTCCCCTGGCTGGTCTGCGCGTTCAAGAGGGTGTCTGATAGTCTGCGGTGTGCCGCCATTCGCCGGAATGCGGTTCCAGCGCGTAACCGTCTGCGCCGCTGTCGGTGCAGCTGCGCTGCAGATCAATACCATGGCGATTATTGTCGATCTATGCTGCATACCACACCGGCAGGTTGTCGAGAACCCGGTATTTGATTTCGCCGCGCCGGTGCAGCGACGACAGATAGCCATTCACGGTGGCGCGATAAAGATAGTATTCCCAGCTCGTCTTTTTGAGCCCATAATGGTCAAGAAATGCTTTGACCACTCGATCCTGCGGCATCGGCGCCTTGAGCAGGCCGCGCATGAATTCAACCGATTCGTTGAGATGGCTGAGGTTGTTGGCGATGAGTGTGTTGATCTCGTTCTGCGGCAGGAAGTGGCCGCCGATGTAACAGCGGGCTTCGATTTTTCTCAGCTTTTCGAGTGTCTGTGCGTGCGCGTGCGGGTCATAATTGAAAGGCAGGCGCTGCTTGCTGAAAAAGTTGTCAGGAAAAAGCGTGTCAGCAACGAATGCCACGCCATCGACGAGAAAACCCTTCTGATTTACCGAATGGCCTGGTAGGTCGAGTATCTCGATTCTGAGATCGCCGAGCTGCAGCTCATTTGTGCTGACAACCTCGACCTGACTCGGATTCGCCATGATGAAGCGGTTCATCAGATCGCTGATCGGGGCGCCGGCGAACAGTACGGCACATTGAATCAGGGGTTGCCTTATGGTGGGAGCCTCGAGCGTCGAAGCCATTATCCTGCAGCCGCACTTTTCCTGAAAATAGCTGTTGCCTCCGATGTGGTCGGCGTGAGCGTGAGTATTGAGAATGTGTGAGACTTTGAAACGATAATCTGAGAGCAGCTCATGAAGTTTTCTGGCGAACTGCTCGTCGCAGCCAGAATCTATAAGGGCGACATTGCTGTTTTCAAGCAGAATTATGCCGACATTGGCGGGGCCGCGAACCCATAACACCCGCTCGGTGAGGCGCGCCAGTTCCATTCTCAGCCTGCCGGTCGCTCTGAATCATCGACTACCACAAAACCCTCGCTGCATCTGCTGAGAATTTCGATCGAGCATGAGGGTTCGCCGCTGAAACCGATGGGTGGGGCGAGCACCTCGATGTAGAAAGGATTGTCGTGGTATGGTGAGAACTGCGCCTTGTATATCCAGGCTTTTACTGGTTTGCAGCCTTCGACCGTGATGTTGATGCGCACGAATTTGAAGACTTCGCCACCTTTGACCACCTTGAAGGCAGGGTGCCATGGCAGTGGTTTGCTGGTAAAGTCGGGCGTGAGTATTACCAGCGGCTTTTCGAGCAGAATGTTAATCGTGCCTTCTTTGCAGCCGGTCACCTCAGGAAAGCATTCACGGAAAAACGGCATCTGCTCGCGAACGGTATTTTTTGACTCGCCGAGTCCTCTCTGTATTCTGCCTTTGATGATTCCCATGTGGCAAACTCTCCTTCACAGGTTCTGCAACCAAGCATAGAACATTCAGGCCGAATTTTACAAGCAAATAATTATCAGGTCGCTATGTCATGCGATTTTTTTAATCATCTGCAGGCATGGGTTGCCTTGGCCCCAGAATAACGGGTACTCTTCGAGTGGCTTGAAGCCCAGTGACAGATAAAATTTTCGGGTTTCTTCGTAGTGCGGCCAGTCACTCGACGAACTCACAGTCTTTACCTGCATGTATTCATACCCACGCGATCGGCAATACTCGGTTACCGATTCGATGGCCGAGCGTCCGATGCCGTGACGGTGAAATTCTGGCAGCAGGCCAAGCACATAAAGCTCTACCGATTCCTTGAAGTGCGGCTTGATGCAGATAAAGCCACAGCTCTGGTCGTGTCTTCTGATCATGAAGGTCGGCAGCATGTCGATTTCGGCACGGTAACCGGTCAACGCGTCACCACTGCCAAACCATTCCGGTAGCCGACTCAGGATCTTCTCACATTCCTCACCCTTGTTTAACGACGGTCTCTCAACACTGAAATAATCTGATTTCATACATTTCGACACCTGGGTTTTCTGAAAATGAAAACAGGTCTGCCTCAAGAGACAAACCTGCTTCGATTGAGTTGTTAGAACCGGCGTATTATATCACATTATCGCTTCGAACGGTTAAAATTCGGTAGAACTGGATCCTGTGCCGGGGGAAGGGGCTGACCGCTTACTGCCGGTGCGCTGCTGGAGGAACTTGAGCTTTTCTTGCCGCCCTTTTTGCTTACCTTGCGGAAATGACCCTTGGTGTGGCTCTTGGCACCCTTCTTGTAGTGACCTTTTACCCAGGTCTTCTTGGCTTTTTTGCCGGTGATCTTGGATTTGGCTTTTACGGCGCTGTCCATTATCTTGTTGGTAACGGCAGAACCTGCATTTACGAAAGCGCGCTTGGTCTTTTTGCAGGCCTTTTTGATGTTTCTTTTCATTTTGCTGGCTGCTTTTTTGAAGAAGGACTGACAGCCTTTCTTTTTGGCAGCCATAACCTGGTCGATTTCGCCTGATACTGCGAAGAAGCCAAAGGCAAGAAGAAGGACTGCGAGGGTTTTATACACTTTACTCATAACTTGTAACCTCCAGTTGGTTTCTTATGAATTGCATGATTTATGATGTTTTTGAGTATAAGAATAATTTTGCCAACCCGTAACCCCCCTCGCAAGATTTTTATAAAAAAAAGAGTACACCTTGTTGAAGCTCATTGGCAGCAATTCCAGGTAAGCAGATAATCAGCAGCAATCTACGAATTTATCTGAATCCTCTTCTGCACCTCAGTGGCTCTGCGTGAGATTCTTCGACAACGACAACGACAACGACAACGACAACGATTCTTAAACATCATTCAGCTTTGACAGACCGGTAATTTACAAGTTTTTCTTTAACTGGGCCGGCCAACGTGATATCTTTGCCTGGTAAAATTTGCGTTTCGGAGGAAATTAACATGGCCAGACACGACGGTCGCGCTTACGATCAACTCAGGCCGGTCAGCATAGAGACCGGTTATGTAAAATATCCCCATGGCTCAGCTCTGATATCTTTTGGAGACACCAGGGTGCTGTGTACTGTGCAGGTCGATGAAAAAGTTCCTCCTTATGTTGCCGCCCGTGAAGTGCCGCAGGGCTGGATAACCGCTGAATATGCCCTGATGCCCGCCGCCGGACTGGTTCGTAATGACCGCGCCGGCTACGGCAAAACTACGGTCAAGGGCCGTGTTCATGAAATTCAACGTCTGATCGGGCGCTCGATGCGTTGTGCGCTTGATCTCAAAAAGCTTGGGCCACGCACTCTGATGATAGATTGTGACGTCATTCAGGCCGATGGCGGCACGCGCACTGCATCGATTACCGGTGCCATGGTAGCACTAGATATGGCTGTAAAAAAGCTGATGGCCGAAGGCAAACTTACCGAAAATCCGATCATCAATCAGGTTGCTGCTGTGAGTATCGGTATAGTAAATGGCAAACCATGCCTCGATCTCGATTATATCGAAGATTCGCGCGCCGAAACCGATCTGAATCTGGTGATGAACGCCAAGGGCGGCTTTATCGAAGTTCAGGGCACTGCCGAAGACGGTGATTTCAGCCGCAGCGAACTTGATGAAATGCTCAAAATCGGCGAAGCCGGTATAAAAAAGCTGTTTGAACTGCAGAATCAGGCCATGGGAAAAATCAGATGAATCTCTGGGTTTCGACGAAAAACGCTCACAAAGCCGAAGAAATCGCTCACATTCTTGGGCCGGCCTGCAACATAAAAACGTTGCTCGACCTGCCGGATTTTCCTGATATCGATGAGAATGGTGATTCATACCGGGCTAATGCCGAACTCAAGGCGCGCGCCCTCTGGGAAAAGGTCAAAGAGCCAGTTTGTGCTGACGATTCAGGTCTCGAAGTCGACGCCCTTGACGGTCGCCCGGGCATTCATTCTGCTCGCTTCTCCGGGCCAGATACCAATCATCCGCGTAATATCGCCAAACTTATCGCTGAGCTTGGCGACCTGCCGGCAGAAAGGCGCACCGCCCGTTTTCGCTGTGTGATCGTTTATATCGACCAAAAGGGCGTTGCACATGAATTCGTTGGCACTGTCGATGGTTACATCGGCTTTGAATGTCTTGGCAACGGCGGTTTTGGTTATGACCCGGTTTTTATGTTGCCTGATCGCAACTGCTCGGTGGCCCAGCTGCCGGCCGCAGAAAAAAATACCCTCAGCCACCGCGCCCGCGCCGTTGAAAAACTCAAGACCTTTCTCAAGCTTTAGTCTTCACGAATATTTAGTCTTTTTTATGCCGGCGTTTTCTGTTATATATAACTGCACGCAGGCACCCGGGTGTCGCAACCAATCACACACAGGAAAAGAAGAGATGTCGCAGATATTGCCGCTGATAAAAAGAATCGCCCAGAACGTCCGCGAAAAAAGCGGTGATGGCCGGCTCGAAAAGTTTTTTATTTTCAAAATGGCCCGCAAGGCCTTTGCTATCCCTGCTGTCGATGTTGAAGAAGTCTCGATGCCGGTGTCTTTGATCGACATTCCGCAACGTTCAGACTTCATTAAAGGCGTTGTCAACATTCGCGGCATCGTGATTCCGGTAATCAATCTGCGCTCACGGATCGGTCTTGAGGCTGATTATCAGATCGAAGACGGTTCGCGCCTGCTTCTATTTACCTTTAAATCCGGGGCACAGGTGGCCATGATGGCCGACGAGATCGAGTATCGTCTCCGGGATGGCGTGGTAGAACCGGTTGCTCCAGAGAAAACAGAAGAGCATTCTTTTCGTATGGCGGTTATCGATCACGTCAGATACCCGGTTCTGATGATAGATATGTGGATAGAAAAAAACGAGCTCGAAATTCTGCATACTGTGGTAGAATCTTTTTGAAAAAATTCACTGGAGGTAATGATCATGGATAAATACGTTTGTACCGTATGTGGTTATGAATATGACCCGGCTGCTGGCGATCCTGACAACGGAGTTGCTCCTGGCACTCCTTTCGACAAGCTTCCCGCTGACTGGGTCTGCCCGGCCTGTGGCGTTGGCAAAGATCAGTTCGAAAAAATGTAACTTCGTCGGCCACTATGGCCACTGAAAATCTTTTTAATAAAAGGTCTGCAATAAACTGCAGACCTTTTTGTTATCTTGTCTTCGTGCTCGTGCTCGTGCTCGTGCTCGTGCTCGTAATCGTAATCGTAATCGTAATCGTAATCGGTATAGAACGGTCATCCTGCACGCAGAATTACAGAGAGTAGTCTATTTGCGATGAGTCAGGCAATTATGTAGAATTTCGTGTAGAATACAGGTCAGAGAATATTTGCTTCGAGATTTTTTGCCGGGAGCTTGAAATTGCGCAGAGGTAACTGGTTCAACCTGTTGGCCCGGGTTGTTTACGGCCTTCTGTTGCCGGCCGGTCTGCTTTACGTAGCCATGTTCAGCCATTACAGTCTGGTGCGCGAGCGTCAGGTTCTTGAATGGCGCGAAAAAATGCGCGACTCGCTCGATCAGATCAGCAAATACCACTCTGACGACAAATACTTTCATGGCATACTGCAGGCTGATTTTCGCAGGGCCGACAGCTCAGCCAGTCCGCTGCAGGAATGCCATCGGCGCCTGAAATATTATAAGTCCAGATATCCCGGTATGTTCAGATTTACAGTCTATGACTCGACCGGGCGCATTCTCGACGAAATGTCTGATGAAAAGCGTTTTCAGTATGTCTTTAAAGGCATGCATCGGGTTATTGCAAGCGTTAAGGCGCATGTAGCTGAAGTCATCATTCCTTATCCCGATCGTCTCGATGACGTGCGCAGCCGTATCGGTCTATTGCGTGGCTATTTTGGGCAGTTTCTCATGGAAAAGCATCTGAGCCTGCCTCTGCTTGAAGGTTATCTTGGCAGTTGTATAAGAGCCAGTGAAGAACCTGAAAAGGCACTGCTCTGGTATCAGAGACTGAACAATTTTACGATCATAGCTTTTATTCATCGAGATTTGATCGGACGTGACATCGGTCCGCGACTGATCGTCGATCGTTACAATCAGAGTGGTGAGGCGATACGGCTTGGTTTGTTCGATACTCAGCAGATGAATGTTTATGGTATCGATCGCCATCAGAACGAGCTGGTCATTCAGGCAAACGCTTACGCCAATTCAGCGGTAGAGTTTGTCGAAAATGAGCATAGTCTGATCTTTTTCAGGCAGATTTCGCCGCGTCTCGTTGTGTTTTCTCTGCTCGACAAACAGATGAATCTGATTCATCCCGAGCGGGCAACAGCCGAATTCATGCTGCGAATGATTCGCTGGCTTATCCTGGCGGCTTTCATTATCTGGTGTGTCAGCCTGCGTTCAGCTGATTTTGCTTTGTCGATAAGACAGAAACTTCTGCTGCTTTTTTTGTTTGCCAATGGATTGCCCATGCTGATTCTGGCGGCCACTGCCTATGAATTTTTCGAGCAGAAAAAAAACTCTCTTATCAATGCCACGCACGATCAGTCTGTGCGCATCATCAAACAGTTCGACAACGGTTATCCTGATGGTCGCGAACGAATGGCAGGTCTGATTTCAGACTACGTCAGCAAAAAGAATCGCCATTATGGCAACAGAAAATGGCCAGATGATGAGATTGCCAGTCTTAAAAAATTCATTCTTACCTTCAATCCGGGCGAAAGTTACATCTACGACTGCGATGGCAACCAGATTCTGCACGCCGGCAGCGAAGCTCTGCCCAACTCGGTAAAGATCATCAGGGATTTTTTCAAGGGTGCTCTCGAATTTTTTAACCATGCTGACGCAGATTTTGTCGGAGCCCGACGAACCATGCTTGAGAAGATCACTGATGATGGTGGTCTTTATGCTGGAGTTCTCGAACAGCTTGGCAATATCAGCCCGCAAAATTTTGGCTCAGGTCTGCGCTGGACCTATCTGGAGATGTTGGGTGACCGATCACGTCATGATTCGTGGGGATTTCTGGTAATTTCGTGGCGCCCCGGCGATTTGCAACGCACCTTTCTTAACCAGCATCTCGAAGAGGTTAATCGTCAGATCAGCCCGCGAAAACTGCTGGTAATGGAAAAAGGCACTGAAACCATATTTCCTCTGAATGCTCAACATCATCGCCAGGTGCGCAACTTGATGCACCTCACGCAGTCACGGAAACTCATTACAGAAAACAATCTTGGGCTGTCAGGAGAGCACTTCGTTGCAACTTCTCTTGTCGGAATCGAGCTTTCTGATGCCATCATCATGACATTGTATCCGAGCTCGATCATTCTTGGCGAAATCGAAGAGTTGCGCCGGGGTGTAATTCTGGCCGGTCTTTTGAGTTTTTTCATCGTGCTGGTAATCGTCAGGTTTTTTTCGGGTCGTCTGTTGCGCCCGGTTAATGCGCTTTCACAGGGTATGCGCTCGATTGCGCGGCGCGATTTTAAATACCGCATCGACTATGCTTCGGGAGATGAGTTCGGTAAGCTAACCTCGGCTTTTAATTCAACCATCGCCGGCATGCATGAACTGGCGGTTGGCACTGCCGTTCAAGAGAGCCTGCTGCCCCCGGGCAGAGAGCAGTTCGGTCACGTCAGTCTTTTTGCCCGCTCAATTTTTATGAGCAAAATGGGTGGTGACTATTTTGATTACTTTAAAGTCGATGAACAACGCTTTGGTGTCTATTTTGGCGATGTCGCCGGGCACGGTATTCCGGCTGCCCTGGTCATGTCGATGGCAAAGGCAGTAGTAGCCTCTTCTGAAGAGGCCAGAAAGGCCGGGCCGGCCGAGCTGCTCAAGAGCGCCAACTCGCTGTTTCTGCACCTCAAATCAAGAGGCTGGAAACGCATGATGACAGCGCTCTGCCTCGAAGTGAATCATCAGACAGGTGAATTCAGGGTAGCCAATGCCGGGCAATGTTACCCGGTCGTTGTGAGTGCTGCCCGCGATAAAGTAGATTACGTTAAGGTCGTTGGAATGCCACTCGGCAGCCAGGCGCGCAAACCCTATTCTGAAATCAGCGGCCGGCTTATGCCTGGCGATTCACTGATTCTTTATACCGATGGCATAATCGAGGCTACTAATGCCATGGGCGATGCCTTCGACTTTGCGCGTTTTGAAAAGTTGTTGCTGGCAACCTGGCATACTGATCTGGAAACCTGGTGGGAAGGCATTTACCGCGGTTATCAGGGCTGGGCTGCCGCACAGGATGATGATATCACCTTTCTGATGCTGAGATATGATAATGACAGAAACCGATAAGCGAAAGTGCATTGCAAACTGGCTGACGTTTGCATTTTTTGCGGTAGTTGTACCACTGCTGGTGGCATGGCAGACATTTGTCTATCTCGAAAAGCTGCATGCCGAGTCTTCCTTGCGCCGCTACCAGATCAAAGCCGCCGATACCCTTGAAAACCTGCGGGTGTCGGCCGATGCCAACCTGTATATCTGTTCCTTGATGAATCGAACCTTTCAGAATGCGAAAAATCCAGGACAGCTCAAAGATGATCTGGAAAAATTACGCAGCAGTGGTGGTATGCAGTTTGAGTACCTGATCTGGGATAAAAACGGCAACATTCATTCAGCTGATTTTGACTGGCGCAGTACCGGCGCTGATATGCGCTATGCCTGGGAGACGCTCACCGGTATCGGCAGACGCAAGATCGAGGTGGCCGATGCCAGCGCAACCAGCAATCTGCGCAAGATTTTCGGACCGCAGTTTTTTCCCGAGCTTTACCATCGATGCTATTCTGGAAGAAACATAGCTCTTATTCTATCCGACAGCTCTCTGCAGAAAAAACTATCCTGGATCAGAATGCGACAGCACATGGGTCTGGCCGCTTTTTTTGACCACGATGTGGTCAGGGGTGTGCCTGGCCTCAAATTCTTTATAAATGCGGTTGCCAGCAGCTCTGACATGAGAATCGGGGTTGTGAATGCAGAAAACTGGCTGGGTGTCGGCCCCTCAGATTTTTCAAAACCTGAAATGGCGGCTATCAGCAGCAGCTATGAGAACCCCGTCAGAATACGTGACTGGTATGTTTTTAAAAATGCTCTGAAAAAAGACTTGTGCGGCGTCTGTTACATAGATGCTGACAGCATTGAACGACTTGTAATAAATAAATGGGCCTGGCTGCTTATTGGTTTCCTCGTGGCTTTGGCACTGTATATTCTCTGGCGCAGTTATCAGGTTATCTGCTGTGGCAGCAGCCTCAGTCTTAATATCAGAAAACAGCTGATAGTTCTTTTTGTGCTGTCGAACGCGATTTCACTTCTGATAATGGCGCTGATCGGGCATGATTATCTCGGGCAATACCGACTGTATTTGCAAACCGAAAGCTTCAGCCAGGGCGTTACCTATCTGCAGAATATCGACGAAATGTTTGTCGGCGAATATTCACGCCAGCTGCGAAGAATGCGCAAATCTCTCAGTATTCTCGAAAAGCGCCTGAAGAACCATCGCCCCGACCGCAACAATATCATGGAGTTTCTGGGCGCGCAGTCTGGCGATCATTTCAGACTTTTTCTTATCGGCAGCAGCACTCCCTATATAGGCAGTGAGCTCGGCATAATGAAAGACGGCAAGTTCGTCGAAAATATTCATATTGACTGGGCTCGTTACAGCTCGATGCAGACGCTTGTCGATTCTATGGGCAAGCTGGGTCAGTATTATCTGGCGCTGCTCAATCGCACGCCGATTTCTGAAATGATGATGGCGCAGGTCGAGCTTATTGCAGAATCGCTTGGGCAGCTCCGGCCCCTCGAAATGTTTCAGGAGTTTTTTGCTGCTACCGGCTCCTTCTGGCAGTGGGGAATGGGCTTTCGCTATTTTCCTGCCTATATCGATCTTCTCAGAGATCCTGACAGCGGGCTGGCCAACTATGTGTTTCTTTATTTGTGGAACGCCGACAGGTTGCACCGGCATTATATAAACCAGCTTATCACCGATTTTAACCGTAATCCGATCGGAATCAAGGTAATGGCGGTCGATGAAAACTTCTTTTACTCGAACCCGCCAGAACTGCTCGAAGATCAGCAATTGCGTCTCTACTCAGCTAAACTACGCGAGAGATCTGGCGTCGAAATCGAATTTTGCGACTGGGAAGGCGAACAGCACCTGCTTATGGGACTTAAATGCACGTCAATAGATACTATTCGTCTGATCGGGCTTTATCCTGCTTCGGCCATAGACCGCAAGGTTACCCGAAAAAAGCAGATTTTCGTAGCTCTGGCGATTGTGAGTATTCTGGTTTCTCTTGCCATGGGGCTTTTTGTTTCGCGTTCGATCCTGATTCCTCTGGCCGAATTACAACGCGGCATCGCGGCTCTGCAGAAACGCGATTTTGCCTTCCGACTGGCTGATCTTGGCGGTGATGAATTCGGCAACCTCGCCAGAGTATTCAACACTACGCTTGTTGATCTCGAAGAACTCCAGGTCGCCTCTACCGTTCAGGAAAAGCTCAGCGACAATATGTCTGAAGTGGCTCAATCTGGCAAACTGAAGTGGTTTGCCGCCAGCTCCAGCCAGTACCGTTTTGCCGGCGACTATCTTGCGGTTGAGCGATTGTCTGATGAGAAGATAATGATTCTTCTTGGCGATGTAGCCGGTTCGGGTATCGGCGTCAGCCTTATCGTTGCTTTTGTTAAAGCTGCTCTTTTACAACTGAAACACTTGTATGGCCAGCCGGAGCAACTTCTGTTACGCCTCGACTTTCTGCTGCGCGAACTCAGCAACAGAGCCGGTCGCAAATGCATGACGATGCAGTGTGCGCTGCTTGATTGTCAGAAAGCTGAAGTCACTGTTGCCAATGCCGGACATTGTTTCCCAGTAACAGTCAATCTGGCCGAAGGAAATGCAGAAATTGCCGAAATGCCTTCTACCCCGCTTGCAACCGGAAGCCGGGTTTCATGTTGTGTCAAGACTTTCAATCTGCGGCCGGGTGAGAGTATTATCCTTTACAGCGGCGGATTTTATCGCAACAGCGAAAATGGTTTTGCCGATTTTATCAAAGACCTGGTGCAGCTTGGAAGTGACTGCCCGAAGAAGTGGTATGATGCGGTGATTGCCGCAGTAAGTGCTCGAATTGGTGCTTCTGCCGGCCGCGATGACATGACTATGGCTGTAATCAGCCTTGGCGAAAAGTCGGAAAGAGAAATCGATTGTCTGCAGACGTCAGAAAAGTAACGCTTTTTCTTGCCAGGCTGACTTTTGCCCTGGTATTGCCAGTTTATCTGATCTGGCTGATTCTGGTTTCGCACTTTACCATGCAGCGCGCTAATGAGATTCAAAGCAGCTTTACAGCTCTTGATCTGGCTCTCGACAATCTCGAAAACCTGCATGATGACAGAGCTTTTCTGCATGCCGTTCTGCAGAAGAATTTTGTCATGGCAGACCGCTCAGATAAGCCACAAAAGCAGCTTGAAAACCGCATAAAAGCTTTCCGAAAGCTTTTTGGTGAGCGCATCAGTTTTGTCGTGTATGACGGTAATGGCGCGATAAACAGGGAGCTGACCGAAGAAAAGCGTTTTCAATACATACTCAAAAGCATGTTCGAGGTCATGGTTCTGCTGCGGCAATATTTTGTGAGCGACCCTTTCGCAGACCCGTCAAGTTTTGAAAAGATCAATCAGCGTATAAATCTTCTGCGTGGCTATTTTGGGCCATATCTGCTGCCGGCTCATCTCTTTGCTCCTCTGCGCCCGGGTTACCTCGGCAGATGTCTTACCGTAAGTGATGAGAGTGCACGCAAGCTGCTCTGGTATTATCCTGGTGATAATTTTTCGCTGGCCTGCTTTATTGATGCCAGTCTGCAATTTAATCAGATTGGGCCAAGACTGATTGTACAACACTTCAACCGCGGCAGTCAGCAGGAAAAACTGGCTTTTGTCAGAACCCGTTCATACGAGAATTTCGGCTTGCCGCATGACCGCGGGCTTGCGAGCCAGTTACTGATTGAAGTGCGTAATTTTGAGAGTTATGCGGTATCCAAGCGTCAGAGTCGCGACTTTCTCGTTAATATCAGACAGGTTTCGCATGACCTGATCATTCTCAGCTATCTGAATAAGAGTGGCATCGTCGCGCCAGAGCAGCGCGCCATGGCATTGCTGCTCAATGTTCTCAAATGGCTTTTTGTTGGTGGTTTCATACTCTATTGCCTGTCTTTGCGCCATTACCGATTCTGTTTGTCAGTGCAGCAGAAAATGCTGCTGCTTTTTGTTTTTGCCAACGGTCTCCCTTTTCTTATGCTGGTTTCAACAGGTTACGAGTATTTCAACGAAAAGAAGGCCGAGTTGGTCAATGCCGCTCATCAGGAATCTCTGCGAATTTTGCGCGAATTCGATCTGCGTTTTCCTGAGGTTGAAAACACATTGGCACAGCGGATGAACAGCTTTATCGATGAGCGTAACCGCCATTATGGTAAAGAAAAATGGCCCGACCATGAGATAGAAAAGCTGCATACTCTGTTACTCGAAATCGACCCGCAGGAAGCGGCGCTGTTCGACGCTGGCGGCCGGCGCCGACTTTATATTTCGACTTCATCTGACCGGGCCGAGCGTCTGGTGACCGACATGCTGATGCGTGCTCTAGTGGTTTTCAATCGACACAGGGTTGAAGATACGGTCAAACGTGATTCGATGCTGGCAAAAATTTCTTCTGATGACCTTATGTTGCACAATTTTCTGCCAACTCTCGATCGTTTTTCGATTATGGGAGCCGGAAGCAGTGAACGCCACACGTTTCTCAAATTTACCGGCGATCTGCAAAATGCAGATATGTGGGGGATTCTCGGAGTCTCATGGGATCGTGCCAGATTTCTCCAGGCTTTTGTTCCTGAGCGCCTGCAGCGTAGCCGAGAAGCTGTTCTTCCAAGGCTTCTGGCGGTTATGGATAAAAAGAGTGAAAGGGTATTTGTCCTGAAAAATGTCGAAACTCCAATTACCCGCAGATTTATGCGCCAGACCAGCAGTCGTAAACTCGTCACAGAGCAGGGTGTCGAAATAGAGGGTCAGAAATATCTGTTTACCTCGATTTCCGGCAATGAGCTGTCAGAAGGAATTCTCGTAGCTTTCTACCCCCAGGAAATTATCGAAAATCATATTCAATGGCTTAAACTTGCCATAGCTCTCGTTATTCTGCTGGTTTTTGCAATATTGCAGCAGATTGTCAGGCTGTTTTCACGTCGTCTGCTGGTGCCAGTAGAATCGCTGGCAGAGGGAATCGGCCATATTCGTGCCCGTGAATTCAAGTTTCGTGTCGATTATCAGTCCGAAGACGAACTCGGGCAGCTTGTCAAAGTGTTCAATCAAACCATGAAAGACATGCAGGATCTTGCCCTCGGAACCTCTGTTCAGGTAAGCCTGCTGCCCGCTGAAAAATATCAGCGCGGCTCAGTCAGACTTTTTGCCCGTTCCCTGTTTATGAGCAAAATGGGTGGCGATTATTATGATTATTTCGATCTGCCCGAAAACAGGTTGGGAATCTTTTTTGGCGATGTGGCCGGTCATGGAATTCCAGCTGCCATGATAATGTCTATGGCAAAGGCTGTTATAAGCAGCATGCAGAAAGATTTTGCCGGACCGGCCGATCTGCTGGGCAGAACTAATCAGATTCTTTTGAAACTCAAAGAGAGAAACTGGCGTCGCATGATGACTGCGCAGGCTATCAGTCTTGATTGCCTGTCTGGCGATTTTGTTATCTCAAGTGCCGGGCATTGTTATCCATACATAGTCGGCAAAAATGGTTCTTCTGCAACTCCTTTTGAGATCAACGGCATGCCGCTGGGCAGCGCCAGTAAAAAGGCTCACTCTGAAAGTACCGGCATTATTGGCGCAGATGAAACTCTGGTGCTGTACACAGATGGCATCGTTGAGGCTGTTAATGCCCAGGGCGAAATGTTTGGCTACCGCCGATTTTCAATGCTTCTGCAATCGGCATGGTCAGATGATCTCGAAGATTACTGGAAAAATATTATGTCTGGTTACCACAATTGGGCGGTTAACCAGGATGACGATCTGACCTTCATGATGATACGCCGATCTGGAGAGCCCAGATGAAACAGAGACAGCTGATATGGCTTAAACTTCTGGCATCGACATTGTTGTTGCCTGTTCTGCTTCTTATTGCCGGCAGCTGGTACATGTTGTCGCTTGGACATGAACTCAGACTCAGGGACTTTGAGACCGCAGCCGGTGAGATTCTCGAAAGTATGCGCTATGTTGCAGCTACCGAAAAGTACTTATGCAAAAGTTTGAGTGACATGTTCGACATGAATCAGAGCGAAGATCAGCTGCAGAGTTCGCTTGAAAAATTTATGAACAATCATGAGCTGAGGGGGCGCTATCTTATCTGGTCAGGCGACGGCAGCGTACATAGCAGTAATTTCGACTGGCGACAAATCCCAGGTGACTGGCAAATGGCCTGGAAAGACATGAAAAAAGTTGTGGAACGCTCAGCCTATGCCAGAAACATGCCGGAAAAGTCGCTCAACAATCTCAGGCAACTCATCGGCCCACACTTTTTTCCACGTTATTATCACATGTGTTTTTCAGGTAACTTTCTTTCGTTTCTACGCACTGACGTAACCCAAAAACGTCCACTGGTCTGGATGAAATTTGCTGAAGATTACGGTCTGTGTCTGTTTTTTGATCATGCAATACTCGATAGCAACTGCGGCTTGCGGCATCTGGTGATTAACGAAAAGCACCCGCTCAAACCGGGCTTTATTGATTCTGGCCGGGTTGTGACTGCTGATCCGGCTCTTTCCGAAAGGCTTCAGCCAGTAGTTGAGAAAATACAGGGAAGCTACCGGCTTGTACATGATATGGCCGGGTATAAAATTTCTACGAACTTTATCACTACAGAAAAAACAGGGTTTTGTGCAATCGAAAAAGAAAAACTAGAATCATTGAATGTGTCGCCATGGTTTATTGCTGCGCTTGCGCTGATGATTCTCGTCATTGTGCTCTTTGCGTGGTTTTCTTATCGGCTGATCGTCGTTCAGGTCAGTGTCGCACTACCCCTGAAACGCCAGTTGCTTATTCTGTTCATGGTTTCGAACATGCTGCCGGGCTTCGTATTGATGGTTATCGGTTCTGATTATCTGCAGCAGATGCACAGAAGTCTGGTGAACCATGCTTTTAACCGTGGCAGCGGTTATCTTCAGAATATTGACGAGCTATATATAAGCGAAATGACGATACAAAAGGATCGCATGGAAAAGGCGCAATCTGAACTGCTGGTCGCGCTAAAAGATAATAAGATAAACCGGGCGTCGATCAGAGGTTTTCTCGACAGGCAGAATCCGCAACCATACCGATTTTTTCTTGTTGCAAGCGACAGCGGTATAGTCGCTAATCATCGAGGAATAGTCAAGAATGGTAAGGTGATCGAGGCTTTTGTCAAAGCTTTCAAAAAAGACGAAGTGTTGATAAATACATCTGATGCAGTTCATAAGCTGGGCAGTTATGTTCTGAACACGCTTAACTCGCGGACAGTGAGTAAAAAGGTTGGTACAGAAGTAGAGTTTGTCGTCGAAACCCTCATGCAAAGGACGCCTGTCGAAATGATTCAGTTGTTTATCGAACTGGATTCTTTCTGGCGATGGGCTATGGGCAACAAGACCTATCCAACTTATCTTAGAATGATCAGGATTTTTGATTCTCAACTCTACGATTATCTGATGCTCTATCTCTGGGAAGGACACGATCTCGAAATCGAGTTCATGAACAGGATTTTTCACAATCTCAATCGCAATGAGTACGGACTCAAAATACTCGCAATTGACGAACGCTTCGAAACGGCTTTTCCGCCTGAAATTCTTTACAATGAGCGCATCAGGGAATACCTGCTGAAAATGCGTGATCGCACGATTACGCGCCCCGAGTTCTGTACTGTCGATGCTGCCGAATATCTGCTGGTCGGCCATAAGTGTATTTTTATGGAAAACCTGCGTTTGCTGGCGCTTTATCCAGTCGAAAAGATCAATAATGAAATTGCCGGCAAAAGACAACTGCTGCTCATGTTCGTTCTGGTGAGTTTTCTGGTTTCGATCTCCCTCGGACTGTTTGTTTCGGGCAGCATTACCGGGCCTCTGGCTGTTCTGCAGAAGGGTGTCGAAGCCATGCAGAAGCGTGATTTTGCCCATCGCCTGCCTGATCTTGGCGGCGATGAGTTTGGCAATCTCGCACGCATATTCAATGAAACCTTCGTTGATCTCGAAGAAATGCACGTTGCCAGAATAGTTCAGGAAAAGATCATGACCCAGATGGAAGTGCCACTGCAGGCTGGCAACCTGCAACTGTACGGTCAGACCATTTCTCTGTCAGGAATGGGCGGCGATTATTTTGAAGTGCTCGAATCCGCTGCCGACAAACCGGCTGCGCTGCTGGGCGATGTTGCTGGCAGCGGTGTTGCTACCAGTTTGATTCTTGCTTTTGTCAGGTCTGCAACCATGCAGTTACAAAAGTGTGTTGATGATCCAGGTGAATTTCTGCAACAACTCAATCGGGTGCTGCTAGACAGCAGTCGTTCAGGGCAGCGCAAGCCTTTTGCCTGTCACTGTATTTCTCTGGCCGGTGACAATCAGGTCAGGCTTGCCGGTGGCGGACTGCCTTATCCTTTGCTGATAGATCATCAGCGGCTGACAGCGACGTCGCTGGATATGCCGGCAATACCGCTTGGCTGTAGCTCTGGTTTCAATCCAGCTGTGACTGAAGTGCGCCTGCCGCCTGGGCACAGTCTGGTCTGCTTTACCGGCGGCTTTATCGGGCACGGAACTTTTGATTATGGTAGAATGACCGATCTGATTTGTAACTCTGTTGATGCAGATCCTCAAAAGTTCTGCCAAAAATGTTTCGATAATTATTTTACTCAGGTGAACCGCAGCGAATGCAGAAACGATCTTAGTCTGCTGATAATCCACAACCCCGAGGCCGCCGATGGAAAACCGAATAGTTGAACTCGAAAAACGAATGGCATATCTCGAAAAGTTCATCGAAGAACTCAACGAGGTAATTGTCGATCAGCAGCATCAGCTCACCCGCTGCCAGAAAGAAATTGCCCGTCTGCAACCAAAAACTGCACCTTCGCCGCTCGACGAAGACCGCCCCCACGACGAAAAACCCCCGCACTACTGAGCACGATGTGTTTTTAATAATATTTATAAAA
>Ga0116143_10002429_pt1 | contig 20321 bp, 15 predicted proteins | sample AD_UKC034_MetaG_FD_89745 | JGI IMG/M metagenome (GOLD analysis project Ga0116143, IMG submission 89745) | Active sludge microbial communities of municipal wastewater-treating anaerobic digesters from USA - AD_UKC034_MetaG | ecosystem: Engineered > Bioreactor > Anaerobic > Digestate | place: USA...
ACCTCCCACACGTCGAGCCCCATGCGCTCGCAGATGAGCTTGAGCTCGTTGACCAGGGCGATGTTCACCGCCCGGTAGGTGTTCTCCAGGAGCTTGACCATCTCGGCCGTGCGGGTGGAGGAGACCGGCACCACCCGCTCGACCGCGGCCGCGTACAGCGCCAGGCCGGCCCGCAGGCAGTCGGGGGTGTGGCCGCCCACCACCTTGGGGATGTTCGCGGTGTGGAAGGTGGGGTTCCCGGGGTCCTCGCGCTCGGGGCTGAACACCAGGAAGAAGTCCCGGCCGGCCCGCAGCGGGCTCGCGCCCTCGAGGATGCCGCGCACCACCTCGTCGGTGGTGCCCGGGTAGGTGCTGGACTCGAGCGCCACGAGCTGGCCCGGGTGCAGCCCGGGCAGGATGGCGCGGGCGCTCGCCTCGATGAAGCTCACGTCCGGCTCGCGCGACTCGCTGAGCGGGGTGGGCACGCACAGCAGCACCGCGTCGCACTCCCGGGCGCGGGCGAAGTCGCAGGTGGCCTGCAGCCGGCCGGCGGCGACGTGGGGGGCGAAGCGGCTGCCCGGGATGTGCTTCAGGTAGGCCCGGCCCGCGGCGATGGCCTCGGGCTTCTTCGGGTCGATGTCCAGCCCGATCACCCGGAAGCCCTTGTCGGCGTAGGCGATGGCCAGCGGCAGCCCGACGTAGCCCAGGCCGACCACGCCGATCACGGAGGCCTTCGCGTCGAGCTTCTTCAGGAACTGTTCGAGGTGGGTCATGGGTACCTCTGCGTGCGGCGTGCGGCGTCCGGCACGCCGCACGTTCCTACCCGTGCCTGTCCGCCCTCCGGTGCACCATGTCCACGATCATCTTGATGGCCTTCTCGTTGGGCTGGGAGGCGGGCACGATGATGTCGGCGAAGCGCTTGCTGGGCTCGACGAACAGCTCGTGCATGGGGCGCACGGTCTCCAGGTACTGCTCCACCGACTTCTCGAACGAGCGCCCGCGGTCCACCATGTCCCGCTGCAGGCGCCGGAGCAGGCGCAGATCGCCCTCGGTCTGCACGAACAGCTTCAGGTCGAACACCTCGCACAGCTTCGGGTCGGCGAAGATCAGGATGCCCTCGACGATGATCACCGGCGCGGGCTCGATGCGCTGGCCGCCCGGCATGCGCGAGTGGGTGACGAAGTTGTACATCGGCGCCTTGACCACCTGGCCGCGCCGGAGCGCCTTCAGGTGCCGGATGAGCAGCCCGGTCTCGAGGGCGCTGGGGTGATCGTAGTTCATGCGCGCCCGCTCCTCGGGCGGCATGTGGGAGTGGTCGCGGTAGTACCAGTCGTGCTGGATGACCGCCACCCGCTCCCCGATGGCGGCCAGGATGGCCCGGGTGAGGGTGGTCTTGCCCGAGCCGGTGCCGCCCGCGACCCCGATCATGAAGGGCGGCCGGCGGGCCTTCGCGTCCTTGGTCATGCGGGCAGCCTCCGGCCCTCTCGGTTCCCGCGGGAGCCGCCGAGGGGCTGATGGGGGATCGGCGAGGGCCGCTGCAACGAGCCGCCTTCCGCGCCCTGAACCCCTCCGAAATCATGGGGAATCCGGGGCGCTCCAGATCCGGGCGGATTGTACGGGAGAACCGCGGCCTTTTCAACGTGCTTTCCTGCGCCGCACGCCGCACGCCGCACGCCGCACGTTCCTAGAGGATCGCCCGGATCGTCTCCCTGAGCGTGTGCTCCGGGCGGAAGCCGAGCTCCTCCCGGGCGCGGCGGCCGTCCACCATGCAGGCGTACCGCAGGTGGGGCAGGTCGCCCGGGTAGAAGTCCGACAGCCCCAGCCGCCACATCTGCCGCAGGACCGGGGCGGCCAGGAAGTGCGGGATGGGCACCGGGGTGCGGCCGAGCTCGCGGAGCACCCGGCTGAGCGGCAGCTCGCCGGGGCCGACCACGTTGAACACCCCGCGCCTGCCGGGCTCGAGCGCCAGGCCGATGGCCTGCAGCAGATCCTCCTCGTGCAGCAGCTGGATCATGGGGTCGAAGCCGAGCAGGGTCGGCGGGTGGGTGAGCCGCAGGTAGTTCGAGGGGGCGTTGCGCACGGAGCGGCCCACCACGTGCACCGGCCGGAGGATGACCGTCTCGATGCGCGGGTGCTTCCAGAAGAAGCTCTGGGCGTGCATGTCCCACTCGATGAGCGCGCGCATCTCGGGCGAGCCGAGATCCCCGCCCAGCGGGGCGTCCTCGGTCAGGAAGTTGGGGTTGGTCGGCTGGGCCCCGTAGGCGTAGGCGGAGCTGAGCAGGACCACCTTCCGCACCCCGTAGCGCGCGCAGTACTCCAGGAGCTTCATGGTGCCGACCACGTTCTGGTCGCGGTGGGCGCGGCCCGAGCGCGAGGGCCGGTGCACCAGCCCGAGGTGCACCAGCGCGCCCACGCGGTTGGCGCGGAAGATGTCCTCCGCCTTCCGGCGGCGCACGTCGATGCGGTGGTGCTCCACGTCCTTGGGCTTGCCCTCGAAGGGCCGGCGGTCGATGCCGATGATGGGGAAGCGGACGTGCAGCCGCCGGGTGAGGGCGCGCCCCAGGTTGCCGGCGATGCCGGTGATCACCACGGGCGCGGGGGACTCGCTGCGCTTGGGTGCCATGGCCACCTACCAGAACACGTGTTTGCGGGCCCGCAGCCCGTCGTGCAGCATGCGCCCGATGGTCTGCCTGACGCGCTTGACCTTCTCGGCGATGACCGAGTCCTCGTCGTCCGGGTTGCCCTCGAACACGAGCGGCTTGCCGAAGTACAGCCGGTAGCGGGTGGGCAAGGGGAAGAGCGCCAGCGGCCCGACCAGCGGGGTGAGCGGGGTGATGGGCAGGTTGGGCAGCCCCAGCACCCGCGCCAGCCCCCGGGCGTTGTGCACCGAGACGGTCTGCTCCTCGGCGCCCACCACCGCCACCGGCACGATCGGCGCGCGCGCCTGGAGCGCCAGCCGCATGAAGCCCAGCCCGAACTCCTGGAGCTGGTAGCGCTCGCCGAAGGTCTTGTTGATCCCGCGCACGCCCTCGGGGAAGGCCAGGATGGGCTGGTCGGCCTCGAGCAGCCGCAGGCAGTTCTCGCGCGTGCCCACGATCTGCCCCCAGCGGGCGAACAGGTGGCTGACGAACGGCAGGCTGGGCACCCAGGTCTCCACCATGGAGCGCACGATGCGCGGCGGCTCGGCCTCCAGCACCAGGGCCGAGCAGATCATCATGCCGTCGATGGGCAGCTGGCCCGAGTGGTTGGAGATGAGCATCACCCGGCCGGCCGGCACGTGCTCCAGCCCGAAGCACTGCACCCGGAAGTAGTGCCGGTAGAAGAACAGGATGATGGGGATGGCGGTCTTGGCCACCTCGGGATCGAAGCCGAACGGGTCCACCCCGAACTCGTTCAGCCGCGCGTCCACCCGGTCGAGCCGGGCCACCACCGCGGGGTCGGCCATCCCCTTGAGGAACTCGCTCAGCCGATCGGTCGCTTCCTCGAACATGGGCACCTCGAGACGGGCGGGGACCACCCCCGCAGAAGACCCCCCAGGTGTACACGAAGTGCCCCCGACTTGCCAACCGCCCCCCGCCCGGCTAGATTGCCGCCCATGCCGACCGCCCCCGAGCTCAGCGTGGTCATCCCCATCCACAACGAGGAGACCATCCTGGCCGACAGCGTGGCCGGGCTGCTCGACCGCCTGCCGCCCATCTGCCCGCGCTTCGAGATCCTGCTGGCGGAGAACGGCTCGACCGACCGCACCCTGGAGATCGCCCGCGACCTCGAGGCGCGCCACCCCGAGGTGCGCCACCTCACGGCGGGCGAGCCCAACTACGGCAAGGCGCTCCGGCGGGGGATCGTCGAGGCCCGCGGCGACATCGTGGTGTGCGACGAGATCGACCTGGTGGACCTCGACTTCTACCGCGCGGCCATCGGCATCCTGCGCTCGCGGCGCGCCGACATGGTGGTGGGCTCCAAGCTCGCCCCGGGCGCCCGCGACGAGCGGCCGCTGCTGCGGCACCTGGCCAGCCTGGCGCTGAACTCGCTCCTCCGGGTGACCCTCGACTTCCAGGGCACGGACACCCACGGGCTGAAGGCGCTCCGCCGCGCGCCGCTGCTGCCGGTGGTGGAGCGCTGCGTGGTGGAGCGCAACCTGTTCGCCTCCGAGCTGGTCATCCGCGCCGGGCGCGCCGGGCTCCGGGTGGTCGAGGTGCCGCTGTGCGTGCGCGAGAAGCGCTCGCCCACCATCAACTTGCTCCGCCGGGTGCCCGAGGCGCTGGGGAACCTGGCCACGCTCGTCTACGTGATACGGTTCAAGGAGAAGTGAACCTGCTGGCCATCTCCATCGACCTCGACCCGCTGGCCTGCTACCGCCGCCTGTACGGGCTGCGGGAGGCGGCCGGCGGGGGCGCGGACCCGGTCGTGACCGTGGCCGTGGAGCGCTTCCTGGAGCTCATGGCCGGCCTGGGGGCGAAGGGCACGCTCTTCTGCGTGGGCGAGTCGCTCGCGCACCCGGCGGCCCAGGCCGCCCTGCGGGCCGCGGCGGCCGCGGGGCACGAGCTCGCCAACCACACCTGGAGCCACCCCTACGCGCTCAGCCGCCTGCCGGACCCGGCGCTCGCCCGGGAGATCGGCGACGGGGCGCGGGTGATCGCGGAGCTCTTTGGCCGCTGGCCCGCGGGCTTCCGCGCGCCCGGCTACCTGCTCGGCGCCCGGGTGCTCGGCGCGGCCCGGGCGGCCGGGGCGCGCTACGACGCCTCCGCGCTCCCCAGCCCGGCCTACCAGGCGGCCAAGGCCGCGGCCGTGGGGCTGCTGCGGCTCGGCGGTCGCGCGAGCGCGGCCATCCTGGGGGACCCGCGCGAGGCCCTGGGCCCGGCCCGGCCCCACCGCGCCCGCCTCGACCGGCCCTGGCGCGAGGCCCGCGCGGGCGAGGACGGGATGCCCGAGCTGCCCATCAGCGCGGCCCTGGGGCTGCCGCTGACCGGCGGGCTGCTCGCGCTCCTGGGCGGCCGCGCGGCGCGGGCGCTGGCCGCGGGGCTCGCGCGCCGCGCCTGGATCCAGCTCGAGCTGCACGGGGTGGACCTGCTGGACCTGGCCGCCGACTCCCTGGACCCCGCGCTGGGCGCGGAGCGCTCCCTGCGCGTCCCCTGGCGGCGGAAGGCGGAGCTCTACCGCGGGTTCCTGGGCCGGCTCCTGGAGACGCACGAGGTCCGCAGGCTGGACGGGATCGCGCTCTAGACCCTCACTCGGAGCACTCCCCCGCCTTCTTCGGCCCCGCGTAGGTCCCGCGGTAGGGGAGCTGCCAGCCGTAGCGCGGCCCGCGCTGCTCCCGGGAGGCGAACTCCGGGTCCACGCAGCCGCAGCCGCACGCGTCCGGGCCGTCCTCCGCCCCCACGATCCAGGCGTTCCCGAAACGGTCGTAGCGCACCCGCACCCGGTCGCCGGGGGACAGCTCCTCCTGGCAACCGCAATCCTCCTCGGGCACCACGTAGCGGCGCTCCCGGTAGGTCCCGCAACCGCACTCGTCCCCGACGAACTCGCGGACCACGTAGGTGTTGAAACGCATCATGGCGCACCTCCTTCAGCCCGGTGGTCGCGGGGAGGTGGGCGAACCTGACACCCGTGCGCCGCCCGCGATTTTTCGCTATCCTCCCCCCATGACAACCCCCATCCAGGTCATCATCCACGGCCACTTCTACCAGCCCCCGCGGGAGAACCCCTGGACCGGGAGCATCGAGCTCCAGGAGTCCGCCGCGCCCCACCACGACTGGAACGAGCGCATCGCGGCCGAGTGCTACACCCCCAACGGCCGCAGCCGGGTGCTCGACGACCGCGGCCGGGTGGTGGACGTGGTCAACAACTACCGCCACCTGAGCTTCAACTTCGGCCCCACCCTGCTCTCCTACCTGGAGGCCGAGCAGCCCGAGGCCTACGGGCGCATCCTGGCCGCGGACCGCCTGAGCCTGCAGGACCGCGGCCGCGGCAACGCCATGGCCCAGGCGTTCAACCACCCCATCCTGACCCTCATGACCCCGCGCGACCGGCAGACCCAGATCCTGTGGGGCCTGCACGACTTCCGCGCGCGCTTCGGGCGCGACGCCGAGGGCCTGTGGCTGCCCGAGTGCGCGGTCAACCAGGCGGTGGTGGAGGACCTGGCCCGGCTGGGGGTGCGCTTCCTGCTGCTCGCGCCCACCCAGGCCGAGGCCATCCGCCCGCTCGCCGGGGGGGCCTGGCGGGAGCTCGGGCCCGAGGGCCCGCCCACCCACCGCGCCTACCAGGTGCGCACCCCGCGCGGGCCGGTGGCGGTGCTGTTCTACCACGAGGGGGTCTCCCGGGCGGTGGCCTTCGAGCACCTGCTGCGCAACGCCGGGGTGTTCGCCGAGCGCATCGAGGGCGCGGGCCGCGCGGCGCCCGAGGGGGACGGGGCGCGGCTCGTCCTGGTGGCCACCGACGGCGAGAGCTACGGCCACCACGAGCCCATGGGCGACATGTGCCTGGCCTACCTGGCCACCCGCGAGCTGCCCCGCCGCGGCCTGGCCCTGACCAACCCGGCGGCCTTCCTCGACGCCCACCCGCCGACCCACGAGGTGCGCCTGAAGCCCGGCCACCTGGGGCTGGGCACGGCCTGGAGCTGCGCCCACGGGGTGGGCCGCTGGCGCGAGGACTGCGGCTGCACCACCGGCGGGCCGCCGAGCTGGCATCAGGCCTGGCGCGCGCCGCTCCGGGCGGCCTTCGACGCCCTCAAGGAGCGCTGCGACGCGCTGTACGAGCGCGAGGCGGGCGCCCTGTTCGCCGACCCCTGGCGGGCGCTGGACGAGTACATCGAGGTGCTCGCCGGCCGCACGCTGGGCGTGACCCGGCGCTTCTTCGCCCGGCACGCGCCGCGGGTGCTCGACGACGAGGAGCGCGCCCGGGCCTACCGGCTGCTGGAGATGCAGCGCCACGGCATGCTCATGTACACCTCCTGCGGCTGGTTCTTCGCCGACGTCTCCGGGCTGGAGGCGGTGCAGAACCTGCGCTACTTCGCCCGCACCGCGGAGCTGGCCGAGGCGCTGGCCGGCGCCTCCGTGGGCGACGAGCCGCGCGCGCTGCTCGCCCGGGCGAGGAGCAACCTGCCCGCCATGGGCGACGCCCTGGCGCTCGTCCGCCGCTTCGTCGAGCCGGGCATGCTCTCCCCGGCCCGGGCCGCCGGGCACCTGGGGGCGCTCGCGCTGATGGACCCGCGCCAGCCGACCGGGCGGCTGCACGCCTACCGGGTGGAGGTCCACTCGGCCGAGCACGGCGCGGCCGCGGGCGTCGAGGTCTTCCTCGGGCGGCTCACGCTGCGGACCGATCGCACCCGCGAGGGCGGCACCTTCGAGGTGCTGGCCCTGGCCGGGCGCGAGCTCCGGGTGCGGGTGCTGGTGCGCGCCTTCGACCCGGCCGCCCGGCCGCCGAGCCTCGAGGAGGTGCTGGCGGCCATCGAGCGCGAGGGGCTGGAGGCGGCGGCCGCGCGGCTGGCCGGGCGCTTCGAGCTCGGCCTGGGGCTGGCGGACATGCTCCAGGACCTCCGCCTGCGGGCGGTGGGCACGCTGCTCAAACCGGTGCTCCGGGAGCTCACCCGCACCTTCGACGCGCTCTACCAGCAGAACGAGGGGCTGCTGCGCACGCTGGTGCCGCTCGGCCTGTCCCTGCCGGCCGCGCTGCGCCCGGCGGTGGGCTACGCCGCCAACCGCCGCTTCGAGGAGCTGTTCTCCCGCGCGCTCGAGACCGGCGACTTCGATCCGCCCCGGCGCCACGCCGAGATGCTCCAGGCGCTCGGCCTGCCGCTCGGGCTCGAGGGGGCGGCGCGGCGGCTCGACCGGCACCTCGACGCGCGCCTCACGGACATGCTCGCCGAGCCCACGCCCGAGCGGACCGCGGCGCTGGCCGGGCTGCTCGACGCGGTCCGCAGCATGCGGGTGCCCTTCGACGAGGCCGGGCTGCAGGACCGCCTGGCCGAGCGGCTCGGGCCCTCGCTGGACGCGCTCCTGCCGGCCGGCCGGCTGGCGGCCGCCGACGCCCTGGTGGACCTGGCCGGCCACCTGAACCTGAACACCGACGCGTCCCGGGCGCGGCTGCGCGCCGCGGAGCTGGGGCGCCCGGCCCCGCGGGGGGGGAGGCGGACATGAGGCGCCGCGCGCTGGCCTCGGCCCTGGGGTTCGCCGCGCTGCTCGCGGCGGGCTGCGGGCGCGACTTCGAACCGCCCCCGCCCGCGGTGTCCGTGGACGCGCTCGAGCCGCCGCGCGGCTTCGCCGGCGACCTCCTGGTGCTGTGCGGGCAGAACCTCGAGGCCACCCCCGCCCTGAACCTGGTGTACTTCGACACCGAGCTGGCCGAGGTGCTGGCCGCGCCCCCGGAGGGGCTGCCCGCGGGCTGCCAGGCGGCCGTGCGCGTGGTGGTGCCCGAGCTGGGCGAGCCCGGCGAGAAGAGCGTGCGCGTGTCCACCTCCTCGAGCCAGGCCGCGGCCGCCATGCCCTTCGTCTACCTGGGCGCGGGCCACCCGCCGGAGGAGCGCGTGGGCAACGCCTTCCGGGTGCGCAGCGCGCCCGCCAGCGCGTCGCTCCCGGTCGGGCCGTTCGTCAGCCCGCTGCTCCTGCTGGCCGGGACCGAGTCGGCCTCGCTCGACTTCCTGGCCCTGGGGGCCGACAGCCACCTGCGCTACAGCGCCTGCCTGCCGCCCCTGTCGGCGGCCATGCTGCTGGGCACCTCCGGCGCGCCGGGCGTGCAGGCGACCCTCGAGCTCTACGCGGTCCTGTTCCTCGGCGCGCAGGCCGGCTCGCTCGAGGAGGTCACCCGGCTGACGCGCAGCTCGGCGCAGGTCACCGACGGCGGCGCGATCCACCTGACCGGCGAGGCGGATCCGGACGTGGCGCTGCCCGCGCCGCCCGCCGGGGTGTTCTTCCTGCCCGGCCTGGTCTTCGGCGCCTGCCCGGAGCCGAGCTGCGCGGCGCCGGGCCTGGTGGTGACCAACCTGGCCGCGCCCAGCGTGGCCTACCTGTCCCACGGCGCGGAGCCCTCGTTCTCGGCCCTGCTGATGGACGCGGGCTCCACGGCCTGCGCCGCGCTCGGCGCGGTGACCGACGTCGCCCCGCGGGAGGGCGCGGCCGCCCCCGGCCGCCTGCTGGCCAGCGTCGAGGGCACCCTGGACCTGTGGGGGCTCGACCTGGCCACGGGGGCCGCCACGCGGGTGAGCCGGCTCGAGGGCGCCGCGCGCTGCCTGGCCGGCCTGGGCCCGCTCGCCTCCCGCCGGCTGGCCGCCCTGGACCTCGAGGAGCGCGTGTACGCCGCCTCCGGCCGGTCGCTGTGGACCTTCCTGGGGCAGCCCGACGGCTCGCTCGCCCTGCCGGGCGAGCCGGCCGACTCCGTGGCCTACCAGGCCATGGGCCGCGTCTGGGATCTCGCCACCGCGCTGCACGTGGACGCGGGCGGCGGGCTGCACGAGCGGCTGGTGGTGGCGGCCGAGGACGGCCTGCACCTGCTGGACGCGAGCGCGCCCGGCGCGGGCCCGCTCGACCTGGAGGCCTTCCTGCCCTGGCCCGTGGGCTACAACACGGTCCAGAGCCTGAGCGTGCTGCGCGTGGTCGACCCCGCGGCCCCGGTGGCCGGGGCGCGGGATCGCATCGCCTACGTCGACCCGGTCGGCGACGTGCTGCTCGAGCTCCAGGCCGGGGCGGAGCTCGACACCCTGCGCGCCGTGGGGCTGGGCCCCACGCTCCCCGAGCTGGCCTTCGCCCGGCGCTCCGGGCAGATCTTCCTCTCGGACCCGACCGCCAACGCGATCCGCCCGGTCGAGCCGCGCGCCGGCGCCCAGGGCGATCCGATCTTCCCGGCCGAGGCGGGCGCGCTGGTGGTCCGGCGGCTGCACACCCTGGAGCTCGGCGGCGCCGAGCTCCTGCTGGCCAGCCTGGCGGCCGACGACCAGACCGGCGCGGGCGAGCGCGAGCTCCTGGGGCGCATCGCGGTGGCCCAGCTGACCGACCGGGACGGCGCGGCGCTGCCCCTGGGCTGCCGGCAGGCGACCGGCCCGCTGCCCTGCCTGGACCTCGAGGCCGCGCCGGGGGACCTGCGCTTCCACGACCTGTTCCTGTTCGGCGGCGAGGAGCCCGAGGCCGCGCTGGTGCGCTACGGCGCCTACCGCGAGGTGCTGGGCCAGCTCGTCCCGGTGCCCGGCTGGCTCCGGGTGATGTCGGTGGAGCCGGGGCGCGCCGGGGCGCCGCTCGCGCTGGGCGAGGCGACCAGCCTGGAGGTGGTCCTGCCGCCCGAGGTGGTGCTGCTGACCGCCAGCCCCCGCCACGGGCTGGTGGCCGCCCTGGTGCGCACCGCGCCCGAGCAGGGCGAGCCGCCCGGCGCGCTGCTGGCCGTGCTCGACCGCGCGGAGCTGGCCGGCGCCCAGCTGGCCGACCTCCTGGAGGACGCCCGCCTGGCGCTCCTGCCCCCGGCCACGGCCATGTTCGCCGCCGACCTGGCGGTGGCCCGGGTCGGCCCGCCGGAGGCCCGGCGCACCCTGGTCGCGCTGGCCCTCGGCCAGCTGGGCGAGGTGCTGGTGGTCGAGCCGCGCGCCGACGGCGCGCCGCGCAGCGTGCCGGTGGTGACCGGCGGCCTGCCCGTCACCCTGGCGGTCAGCCCCGACGAGCGCCGGGTGTACGTCACCCACCCCCACCTGGGCCAGGTGCAGACCCTGTCGCTGTGCCCGGACCCGCCGGCCTGCGCGGCCGACCCGCGCGTGACGGCCACCCTGGAGGTGGCCGCCTGGCCGCTCCGGGTGTTCTTCGCCCCGAGCGGCGCGCAGGCCTTCGTGGCCCACTACCAGCAGGGCGCCATCACCGTCATCGAGTAGGCCCGCTTCCCCGCGACCCGCGTTCCAGCGTAGATTGGGGCGGACGACGAGGAGGTACGGCATGCAGCCCGTCCGCATCGCCCTGGCCAGCGCGCTCGCCCTGGCCTCGCTCGCCGGCTGCGGCCGCGAGTTCCCCGCCCCACCGGCCGCCCTCCAGATCCTCGGCTTCCAGCCGGGGGAGGGCCACCAGGGCGACCTGGTGGCCGTGTGCGGGCGGCACCTCGGGACGGGCCGGGAGGGCCTCAGCCTGCTCGCCTACTTCGGCAGCCAGCCGGCCGAGGTGCTCTGGCCGCTGCCCATCGAGCGCGGCCCGGCCCTCGACGGGTTCACCTGCGAGGCGGAGGCGATCGGGCTGCGGGTGCCGGAGCTCGCGGCCCACAGCCGGGTGCCCCTGACCCTGTCGTCCGCGGGCGGCCAGGCCAGCACGCAGGAGACCTTCCACGCGCTCGGCCCCGGCCACCCGCTCGCGGAGCTTCCCGGGCAGGTGCTCCGGCTGGTCTCGGCCCCCAGCTCGGTGAGCGTGCTGCTGCCGGACGAGCGGCCGCCGGTGATGAACCCGGTGGTGGTCACCAACCAGGCCGCCCGCTCCGTCAGCGTGCTGGACCTGGACACCGGCTGGCACGCGGACCTGGGCCTGGGCGGCATGCCGCTCTCTGCGGCGCTCGTCCCCCTGCCGCGGCTGGAGGACGTCGGTGGGCCGGCGGGCGTGCACCACCGGGTGGCGCTGTACCTCAGCGTGATGCAGGTCGGGGAGGGCGGCGCGGCCGCGGTGGAGACCCGCCTGGAGCAGCGCCTGCTCGACGTGTTCGTGCCCGCCGCCGCGGGGGTGAACCCCTTCGAGGTGTCGCTCGTCCCCATCCGCGCAGAGGACGAGGACACCCGCGACTACTTCCTCTCGCTGCCCGACGGGTTCGCCCCGGGCCAGGTGCGCCAGGCCTGCCTGACGACCCGCATGGGCGCGTGCAGCACGCCGATCTGCGAGAGCCGGCTGCTGCTGGTCACCGCCCTGGACGCCCCCCGGGTGGCGCTGTTCGGCTACTCGGACCTCGGGCTGGCGTGCCGGCCGCGGGTCGCGTCCCTGGGGGTGCGCGAGCTCGATCCCGCGGGCACGGCCTGCGTGGCGGCGCCGGGCCCGCCGCCCGGCCCGATCGCGGACCTGGCCCTGGTGCCCGTCTCCCGGGACCTGGCCGACACGCCCATGCTGCACCTGGTGGCCGAGGGCCGGCCGGAGGTCTGGAGCCTGACCATCGACCCGGGCGTCACGCCCTGGAGCGTGGGCCCGGCGCGCGTCTCCTGGCCGCGGGCCGAGATGGCCAGCAGCCTGGCGACGCTCCAGGCGCGCTGCGAGGGGCCCACCCCGCCCCAGCTCTGCGAGAACGGCCGCCTGCTGGCGCTGCTGGCGGCCTTCACCGACACGACCGCGGGGCTGGACGCCTGCGCGGCGCGCTACTCCGCCCTGGCGCTGCGCGACCGGCGGGAGATCTCCGCGGCGCTGCAGACGCTGTTCTTCGCCGAGCCCACGCTGCGCACCCTGTTCCAGGCGGACTACGTCGAGCTCGCGGCCCTGCCGGCGATCGGCTTCGACGGCTACCAGGGCTTCGTGCCCTACCGCAAGCTGCTGCTGCCCAGCCCGCCCTACGCCATGGTGGCGGCCCACGACGGGACGCAGCCCTGGCTGCTCGCGGCCTGCGAGGACGGCCTGCGCACGGTGGACATCCGCGACACCGACGAGCTGGGCGCCCTCCGGCCGCTCCGGGTGGACGCCTTCCAGAGCCTGCCGGGCTCGCGCGGCACGCCGCTCGGCGTCGCCCGCTACGGGACGGGGGACGACGCGGGCTGGGACACCCTGGTGTTCGCCGACACGGTGCGCGACAGGCTGCTGTCGCTGCCCATCGGCCAGCCGGTGGGGGATCCGGTCGCCCTGCCGGTGGGCATGGTCACCCCCCAGGTGGCGGCCTCCCGCTTCTCGGACGCCCTGTACGTGGCCGACCCGCTGGCCAACACCATCCGGCTGATCGACGAGCAGAGCGGGGTGCAGAACGGCCAGTTCGCGGTGGACGAGCTGTCCGCCTTCGGCGCCATGGAGATCACCTGCCTGCACCGGGGCGGGGCCGACCTGCTCATGGTGCCCCTGCTGCACGAGTACGTGCGCCCCGAGGCCGGCCAGCGCACCTTCGACCGGATCCTCTCGCGGGGCGCGGACGACGCGGTGGCCATCGCGGGCTGGCAGGAGCACATGCGGGACGGGCCGGTGGGCGACCCGATCGCCGACAACACCATGGCCCACCCGTTCAACGAGCTCCTGCCCGCGCCCCGCGCCGGGCTGTACTTCCTCATGGACTACTGGCCCCCGGAGGACCCCGCGCTGCCCCACGACGAGGGGCTCCTGTGGACCGCGCTGACGGACGACCGCACCGCCGCGGGCGTCACCCTGGTGGACCGGGCGGAGGACTGGTCGGGCGCCGACGAGTTCGTCGGCTACAGCTGGCCGCTGGAGAAGCACGTCTCCATGGTGCGCGTCGACCCCGGCGAGCGCTGGCTGCTCTTCTACGGCGTGGACGACGCGGGCGTCGGGCGCATCAAGGTGATGCCCATCGCGCCCGGGGAGCCCGCCCTCGAGCTCCAGGTCGAGGCGCCCACCGCCGGCCTGGTCAGCGACGCCGCGCTCCGGGTCGAGGGGGACGTGGCGACCGTCTTCCTGGCGCTGCCCGACTCGGGCCACCTGCTCGCGCTGCGCCCCCACCAGGGCGGCGCGCTGAGCGCCTTCCTCGAGACCACGGGCGTGCCGGAGCGGCTGGCCTGGAGCCCGGACGGGCGGCGGCTGTACGCCACCCACCGGGTCGAGGGCAAGCTGACCGTGCTGGAGACCGACTGCCTGCCCCCGGCCGAGTGCGGCGCGGGGCGGCCCTGCGCGGGCGGCGCCGCCTGCCGCTACGGGCTGTGCGCGCCCGGGGCCGGCGGGGTCTGCCCGCAGGGCAGCCTGGAGATCCAGGAGGCGGGCGCCGCGGCCTGCGTCCCCGCGCTGTGCGAGCGGGTGCGGAGCACCCTGGCCATCCCCGCGAACCCGGTCAAGGTGGTGTTCCACCCCAGCGGCAAGGCCGCCTACGTGACCCACGCGGGCTCGGGCGAGATCACCGTCATCCGCTAGACCCCTCGGCGTCCGCACCCACGAGGCGGGGCTGGTGCCGCGCAGCGCGCGGGGCCGCGAGGCTTCTTGACTCCAGGGCCCGGCGCGGCCATCGTGGAGCCACCGCGGCGCGTCCCGGCCAGCCACCGCGGAGGGGGTGTTCCGCGCATGAGAAGGCTGCTCCTGACGCTCGGCGCCCTCGTCCTGGCGGGCGTCGGCTACATCGCGGTGGATCGAAACTGGCTGTGGTCCTCGGCCCACGAGGAGCACGGCGACGGCGGCCAGGACCGCGCGTTCGAGAGCACCCGGATCGAGACCATCATCCGCACGCACTACGTCTTCGGTGGCCAGACCCTGGCGTGGTGGGAAGAGACGCTGAACAGCCTGCGCGGCCGCACCGACGAGGACGGCCGGCGCCTGTACGCCCTGGCGCGCAAGCGGGCCGAGGCCAACCTGCTCGCGGTCGAGGAGCAGGGTCCGGTGGTCAAGGTCGACCCGACGCCCGAGCTGCTGGAACAGATCGATCGCAGGATCGGCGCACCATGATGCCGCCAGCGGCCAGCCGCGCCATCCTCCTGTTCCTCCTGGTGGGGTCGTCGGCCGGCGCGGCCCACGCCGGCCCGTTCGGCTTCACCAGGAGCCGCGCCTCGGCGGCCCACCCGCTCGTCCTGCTCGCGCCGAGGCCCACGCCCGACGCGACCCTCCGGATCCAGTTCGGCGCAGGCAGCCACCAGGACGGCAACCTGCCCGGGCTCACCCGCCTCGCGCAGCACGCCATGATCCGCGCCAACGCGCAGGCCGACTTCCGCGCCTTCATGCTGGACGCCTACGCCGCGGGCGCCAGCCTGGAGATCGAGACCGGCATGCACGACAGCGCCCTGACGCTGACGGCGCCCGGCGCGTCCTTCGAGTCACTGGCCGGGCGCCTCCTGAGGATGTGCCTGGCTCCGCGCATCGAGGCCCGCGACTTCGAGCACGCCCGCGGCCGCATGCTCGAGGACGGCCTGTTCTCGAACCCCGGCGGGCTCGCGTCCGTCCTGACGGGCTACGTCTTCCTGGCCTCCGGCCACGACTTCGATCCCCTGGGTGACGAGGCGTCCATCCAGCAGATCAGCCTCGCGCAGGTGAACCGCCACATCGCGGCCCACCTCTCGCCGGCCAACAGCCTGGTCGCGGTGGCCGGCTCCTTCTCCGCCCGCCGGGTCCTCGCGCTCGTCAACCAGCACCACGGCGGAGGGCGCGCCACCCCGCAGCCGGCCCCGATGACCTTCTCCGGCAACTACCGGGTCGAGGGCCCCTACGAGATCTACATGCTGGCGTATCCGCTCGAGCTCGAGACGACCGAGCAGATCGCCGCCACCCACATCCTGGGGGCGATGCTCCAGGAGCGCGTCCAGCGGAAGTTCCGCCACCTCGGGATCGCCTACTCGACGGACGTCCGGCCGATCCACCACCTGTGGATCGACTTCATCATGGTCTTCCTGCCCGTGTACCGGGAGTCGGGCAGCTCCATCGAACAGGTGGTCCAGGAGCAGATCGATCGGCTCCGGGAGCCCGCGGCCAGAGAGGACTTCCTGCGCAACCAGGCCTACCTGCTCCATCGCCTCGCCAGCGACGAGCGGGACTCCCTCGAGCTGGCGCTGGGTCTGGCGCGTTCGCGCGGCACCCCCGGCTGGTACGGCCGGGAGCTGGTGGACGAGATCCGGAAGGCGACGTTCGAGCGCTTCGTCACGACGACCGGCGGGTGGCTCAACCCACGCTCCAGGGTCCAGGTGAGCTTCTCGCCGAAGATCTCCAACTGAGAGGGGGCCGGCTGTGCTCACGCGCTGCGCCGCACTGACGCTGACGGTGGCCCTCCTGGCCGGGCCGTCGACGGCCAGGGACGCCGCCGCACCCGAGGCCATGGCCCTCGCCGACGGCACCGAGCTCGTCTTCCTGAAGGTCCCGCGGGCGGAGTCGGCCTCCCTCCGGGTGATGGTGCACACCGGCAGCGCCTCGGACCCGAGGGGCCTCGAGGGGCTGGCCCACCTGCTGGAGCACCTCGTCTTCCACGGCACCTACTCGCTGGACGGGGAGGCGCTGCAGGCGCAGGCCCGCTGGGCCGGGGCGACGATCAACGGGTTCACCTCGCCGGACACGACCACCTTCACGCTGGACGCGCCGGCCGACGAGTTCGAGCCGCTCCTGGCCAGCTTCCTCCGGGTGGTGACCAACCCGGCCATCTCGCTGGCCGATGTCCAGCGAGAGCTGGGGGTCATCGCCACCGAGAGCAAGATGTTCTCCCGCCTCGGCATCCTCTGGGTGGCCGACCACTTCGTCTTCCCCGGCGTCCAGCACGGCGCCACCATCACCGGCTCCGAGCAGAGCCGGAGGCGGATCCGCGTCGAGGACCTCAAGGCGTTCTACGCCCGCTACTACCGCCCCTCCAACATGACCCTCGTGGTCGTCGGCGATCTGGACCGCGACGAGATCGTCGCGGCGCTGGAGCGGCACAGCCTCCTCGCGCCGGAGATCGAGCCCGACCGGACGCAGCAACGCATCTGGCCGGCCGCCCTGCCCGTGGACATGAAGTTCTTCGCGCCCATCACGGCGACCGTCTACGGGTTCCGGCTCGACCCGGTCGAGCACGCGATCTGCCTCGACCTGGCGCGGCTCCTCGACCTCCGCCTCAACCTGGCGCTGACCATCGACCGGACGCTCGTCTCCGCGGTCTCGGTCCACTGCGTGCGGATGCGCGGCAACGACTTCGTGTTCGCCTTCGCCTTCAGCCAGAGATTCGAGGTCAGCGACCTGCCCGACATCCTGCGCAGGACGTTCCGGGACGTGCGGTCCGCCCCCACCACCGGGGAGGAGCGGGCCCGGATCCTGGGGAACCACGACTCCGAGATGAGGATGGCCAGGACCTCCCCCGCGAGGCTCGCGGATCTGCTCGCGACGGAGGTGTCCGTGCGCCGGAGCTCGGATCAGGCCCCCCGTGGGCCGCTGCGCATCGCGCCGCCCAGGCTCTCCCCCGGGGCGCTCTCGCGGACCGCGCGCGACAGCTTCGTGGACGGGAACGAGATCATGATCTACCTGTCGCCGTTCGCGGGCTGAGCGCCGCCGGGGGCGCCTAGGGATCCCAGCTCACCTCGGCCGGGTTGAAGGCCTCGCCGCCCAGCATGCCCGTGCCGGTCCAGGTGTGCACGGGCTGGCCGGCCGCGTCCTGGGCGTCCATGCGCAGGCGCATCACGCTGGTGGTGGCCGGGATCGGCAGGTTGGAGACGATCAGCGGGAACGGGTCCAGGATGCGCTCGGGCGCGAAGGCCAGGTAGCCCGAGCGCGTGGGCGAGGTGTCGCCGTCCGGGGTGACGCTGTAGAGCAGGTGGTCCACGTTGGCGTACTGGAAGAAGTCCGCCGGCGCCCGGCCGATGCGCAGGGTGCCCAGCCGCGCGTCGGTGCGGCTCAGGCTGACCATGAGCTGGGTGGTGGGCGCGCCCTGCTGGATGGCGAGCGGCAGCGAGGTGCCGGTCGCCAGCATGCCCGACTGATCGGTCGTGGAGTCGTACAGCTGGACGGCGATCTGCACCGAGCGCGAGAAGTCGAGCCCCGCGAAGCGGAACTCGCCGTTGACGCAGGCCGCGTTGTCCCCCCGGAAGAACTGGCCGAACTCGTGGAACTCGCGGCTCGGCCCGTCGCTGGAGATCACGCGGATCATCATGTGCGCCGCGCCCATGCAGGGCGAGCTGCCGTCCTCCTGCAGGTCGAGCCGCACCTCGCTGACCTCGGAGCCGCAGCCGGCCAGCGCCGCGCACAGGACGAAGGCGAGAAGCCGCCCTGGAGCCATGCCCATCACCTCGACCCGCCTCACTGGTTGGGCTGGACCACGAGCGTCCAGCTCCCCTCGCCGCCCAGCACGCCCGTGCCGTACAGCGCGCCCACCGTGGCCCCGCCCACCACCAGCACCCCGGTGAGGGTCCAGAACCACCAGCTCTTCCACCAGACCGTCCCCTCGCCGTCGTCCTCGGGCGGCGGCACCGGCGGCTGCTCGGCCGGCACGGCCACCTCCCGCATGCCCCCCGCGACCGGCCGGGGCTCGGGCTTGCGCACCACGCTGGGGGGCTTCGCCCAGGCCGGCTCGTCGGGCGGCGGCGGCTGGGCCCTGGCCACCCCGCGGGCGGCCGGGCGCAGCCCGGCGAGCGCCTTCAGCGTGCCGACGATGCCCTTGAGCTTCTTGTCGAAGGCCTCCGGCCGGGCGCCCAGGTTGAACAGGCGCGCCGGGCTCAGCCCCTCGGGCTGGCCGACGAACATGCGCACCCCGAGGTGGACGGCCTCGGCCTCGCGGCTGAGGGACACCAGCACCAGCGCGTCCGCCCGGTAGAAGCCGCTGAGCAGGCGCAGCAGCGCCAGCATGCTCTCGTCGGGCGGCTCCGTGGAGATGGCCGCCTCCACCAGCCGCTCGGGCGGCTGGCCGGTCCACACCGGCACCATGAGGGCGCGCACCGAGCTCGGCGCCACGCCGTCGGGCAGGTTCAGCGTCCAGGCCGCGTGGCCCTCGAGCTCCATGCGCACGAAGTGGTAGCCGGGGTAGACCGGCTGCCCCCGAAGCGGGGTGACCCCCAGCCGGCGCCCGTCCAGGAAGACCGAGGCGCCCGGGGGCCGGGAGAGGAACTCCACCTGGGCGGGCCGGCCGGAGCGCAGCTCGCGCCTGGCCTTCTCGAAGGCGCCGACCACGTCGGGCGGGAACTTGCGCGGGTCGAGCTTGAGATCGCTCGCCAGGGTGACCGCCTGGCGGAACTCGCCGGCGGCCTCCGCGGCCTTGCCGGTGGCCAGCCAGGAGAGCCCGGTGTACAGGTGCATCTCGGTGAGCAGATCGGGCTCGGTCACCTCCGGCCCGACCAGGGCGCCCAGCTCCCGGGCCTCGGCCAGCACCTTGAGCGCGCGCTGGATCTTGATGGTGTCGTAGGCCGAGCGGCCCTCGCGCACCAGGGCCCGGAAGCGGGACAGGGCCTCGTCCAGGCCGTGGGTCTCGGCCCCGAAGATGGCCCGGCCGACCGAGCGCCCCGCCACCGCGCCCACCCGGAACTGCTCGCGCAGGTGGCGCGCGATGCTGGCCAGCACCCGGTCCTGGAGCGGGGGCGGGACGTCCTGCGCCGGCAGCGGGATGACCAGCACCTCCGCCCGGGGCGGGCCCTTGGCCGAGGCCGCCGGTCCAGGGCCGAGGCCGAGGCAGATCACCAGGAAGAGAGCGGCGTTGCGCGGCAGTGGCATGCGGGTGCTCCGGGCTCGATGGTAGCCGCCCACCCGCCACCCGTCAAGGTTGCGCCATGCCCCCCGGGGCGGTAGCGTCTCTGGCGGGAGGTCCTCCGCATGCAGGCCGAGCTCCTCGAGCGCGCCGTCCGGCTGATGGAGTCCACGCCCGTGGTGGACGTGCACAGCCACTTCCTCATCAACGGCCACTACCTGCGCAAGGACTTCGCCGCCCGCCACGGCCGGCCCTGGCTGTGGAACCCGCTCCGCAACACGCTCGATCTCCCCCGCCTCCGCGAGGGCCGGGTGAGCTGCTCGACCTTCACCGTGTACGTGCCGCCGCCGCCGCTGCGCCTGGGCGCCTGGGGCGCCTGCGAGCGCATCCTGGACACCCTGGACCGCATCGTCGCGGCCCACCCCGCGGAGCTCTGCAAGGTGGATCGCGCGGCGCAGATCCTCGCGGCCCAGGCCGCGGGCAAGCTGGCCGTCCTGCCGGCGGTCGAGGGCGGGCACGTGCTCGGGCGCCGGGTGGAGCGGGTGGCCGAGCTCCGCCGGCGCGGGGTGCGCCTGCTCACCCTGACCCACTTCATCGCCAACCGCATCTGCGACGCCCACATCCCCCCCGAGGTCCACGGCGGGCTCTCGGCCTTCGGCCGGGAGGTGATCCGGGCCTGCGAGGCCACGGGCGTGGTGGTGGACCTCGCCCACGCCAGCGAGCGCGCGCTCTCCCAGGCGCTCGCGGCGATGACCCGGCCGCCCGTGGTGAGCCACACGGCGCTGCGGGGCAGGCGCGCGAACCAGCGCTACCTGACGCCCGACCAGGCCCGGGAGATCGCCGCCCGCGACGGGGCCATCGGGGTCATCCTGTGGCCCTGGTACCTGGCCAACTCGGTGCTCGGCGGGCTCTCCCTGGTGGTGGACACCCTGGCCGAGCTGGCCGACCTGGTGGGCAGCCGGCACCTGATGATCGGCTCGGACATGGACGGCTGGACCTGGGTGCCGCGGGACCTGGGGGACGCCGCCGGCCTGCCCCGGCTCACCGCGGCCATGCTCGCGCGGGGGTTCTCGGAGGACGACGTGAAGAGCATCCTCGGCGGGACCGCGCTGCGGATCCTGGAGGCGTGGGAAGCCTAGTGTCGGGTGTCG
>Ga0116143_10002437_pt1 | contig 20281 bp, 16 predicted proteins | sample AD_UKC034_MetaG_FD_89745 | JGI IMG/M metagenome (GOLD analysis project Ga0116143, IMG submission 89745) | Active sludge microbial communities of municipal wastewater-treating anaerobic digesters from USA - AD_UKC034_MetaG | ecosystem: Engineered > Bioreactor > Anaerobic > Digestate | place: USA...
CGGCCTGGCGTCGCACCCCGTGCGGGTGCGTGGATTGAAACCGATAAGTGTGCCTAATGGTCCAAGCTGACTGCGTCGCACCCCGTGCGGGTGCGTGGATTGAAACGCTTGTTTGGCATTCCAGAAGGCGTGGACAAGAAGGTCGCACCCCGTGCGGGTGCGTGGATTGAAACGAGTAATAGCTACCGGCACTCACCTCTCACCCTATGTCGCACCCCGTGCGGGTGCGTGGATTGAAACAACTGCGAAAATATTTGACCTCAGCTGCCAAATCAGGAGGTCGCACCCCGTGCGGGTGCGTGGATTGAAACGCCTGATTTCGGCGCATATTCGATAAGCGGCTTGTCGCACCCCGTGCGGGTGCGTGGATTGAAACCGCTTACCCTCGATGCAATCACACTTGTGGATATGTCGCACCCCGTGCGGGTGCGTGGATTGAAACCGCTTACCCTCGATGCAATCACACTTGTGGATATGTCGCACCCCGTGCGGGTGCGTGGATTGAAACACGATAGACGAAGCGATCGGCACCCGCTCACGTGTCGCACCCCGTGCGGGTGCGTGGATTGAAACAAACACCCGTGAGTCAATGATCCGGCACACGGGCGAGGCATAGGTGTCCCTGTTTGTTTTTGATCCTCTTCCCTCTACTTCTTCTGCTCTGGTTTTTCCTCCACCTTCATCCTTCCATCCATCCAGTCTTTCAAGTCCATGATCGCTCCGGACATGAAGTAGCGGCCGTTGGCGAACACGCCGTAATCGCCGCCGCCGGCCATAGCGGAGGCAAAGCGGACCGTATTGGCATAGAAGAGCCAGAGGGATGTCCAGGTACGTTCCACCGCATCGTCGAAAATGCTCTGCTTTTGCGGAAGCCCCTGAACCAGCCCTTGCTCCCAGATACCGGCCATAATTTGAGTGCCGGTGCGTACCGCTGCATTCGTCTCGGCAATAGTGTTTTCAAAGCCGGACCAGTGATTCTCGATCCACTGGCTGCTGTGGCAGCCGCGGCAGCTAGCCTGCATCTGCTTTTTCCGCTTTGTCTGTTCCTCACTGGTGATGACGAACTGTGCAACCGGTTCCCCGGAGAGTTCGGTGGGAAGAGGAATACCGGCGCTGTTCCTGATGTTTGTATTGTCAGGTGCTGCGGCATGAGGATGCGCATAAATAAGGCCGAGGATTCTCCATGGTATCCGGTCCGTGAATGCATGGCTGCGTTCTACCATTACCTCGCCCGCTGAGTTGACCAGGAGACTTGCGTGGCACGCGGCGCAGGTGGGAGCGGAAAAGTCTTTCCCGACAGTCCAGGGTACGGCGTCGAACGTCCAGGTGCTTTCCTGACTGGTATAGATAGCGCCATGCTTGCTGGCTTCAAAAACCTTATAGGCGGGTACGTCAGGTCCGATATGGCATTCGGCGCATGCAGCCGGCTTGCGGGCTGCAGCAATGGAGAAGTCATGCCGGGGGTGACAAGACGTGCAGCTCCCGGCGCTGCCGTCAGGATTGATGCGGCCCACCCCCTGATTGGGCCAGCCGCTCAGGATAGGGAAGGTCATTTCGCCGAAGTCGGTTTCCCGAGCCGCCGATCCGGTAATCGAGATGGACGTGCCGTGGCAAAAAAGGCACGAGTCGGCATTGGTTTTTTCATTAGGAGGGACTGATTTCAGAGACTGTCCCTGAAAGGACATGGTGCTGTTGATGGATGCGATCAGATCCTGGTACAGGCCGTTTTTTACCAGGTTAGTATGGGCAAAGGACATGGTATTATCCCGGTACTGGCGGCGTTCCACCTCATGACACGTAGCGCAGTCATCGGGGCTCACCACGATGTGGATTGTGTAACCGTTGTGCTCGAAAGAATCCTTGTGAGCATCAGCTCTCATGCCGTGGCATTCGAAACAGCCTACTGCCGTGTTCTGCAGCGTGTCGGGCACAGCAGTTCCTGACATGCGGCGTTCCAGATCAGGCTTTTTTTGCGCTTCCGACGGCGATACCCGAGCGTGATGACTCTTTCGCCATCCCTGCACAATGCCGGGATGAAGAGCTTCATGGCAGGTAAGACATTCGCCGGTAGCTTCGCTCGTCTGGCTGCAGCTGCCTTCGTTTGACCAGTCGAGCAGCACAAGCAGACAGCAGAGCATGGTCCAAGGTATAACATGTATACGTGTATGCTGGCTCATCGTGTTTCCTTTTTGTCTGATTTTTAGACTATCATAGGATCTGCCCGATGCTGTCATTCTGAGGCGAAAGCCGAAGAATCTCGTTCTGGAGGTACCTGTGATCAGGAGATCCTTCGTCCCGCTACAGGCGGGACTCGGGATGACAAACACCTCGCCGAGAGGTTACCGGACAGGCTCTCAAAAGACGCTTACCGTCCAAGAAACCCACGAACTTGATCGAACAGGTGATGGAAGTGTGCTTGCGCTTCCGGATCAGCCTGGCTGGCTGACCAGACGTGATCGCCGAATCCTATTTGGGCTAACACATAGTCTCCCAAAGCAATCTGCCCGAGTGCGGTCGAGCCCATCGCGAGCTGACCGGCGGCAAACGAGAGCGCCAGTGCTGCCTGGCCTACTGCAGCCAGGCCGGTCGAAGCTTGGCCGAGACCAAAAAGAATACCGACGGCGAGCTGGCCCAGGGCAATCAATCCTAATGAGGCCTGGCCCAGGGCAAGAAAGCCTACTGCAAGCCTTCCCACCGCAATTATTCCCTTCGCGACAACGCGCTTGCCGGTCTGCGGGTTTTTGCCCCTGGTGTAATGAATAAAGGGAAGACCCAGGAAGACGGCATGGGATCTGAATTCAGCGAAGTAGGATCCTGTGGGTAAAACGTGCCGCCGCCAAACACCCCAGCGGGTTTTTTCAACTTGGTATTGGACTTCCTGGAAGAGAATGTTTTCCACTATCGCCTCCCATTCTGTTGCGGCATACCTTTCCTATCGGGTACATGCAACGATTTCGTGCCACTCCCCCCGTTATACGGTGAAGCGGGAGTTAAATCAACCCGTTTGAAAACAAAATTGACAGATCGCGACGGTAATGATATTGACTATACCTTAGTCCGGCCATTCACTTGCGAGGACCCTTAAGGAGCTCGTGGTTTCATTAAGTGAACTCCTTATTTTTTATTATACAGCCATAGCTTTTTTTGCCCGAGGGAATCGTATGAATCGAATCGTCTTGGACAGCCCTGCTTGCCTTCATTTCGGCCTGATCGACATGAATGGTGAGATCGAAAGGATCGACGGCGGCGGCGAGGTCCTACTCACCAAAGCCAACAATGTTGGAATGCGGGTTCTGGAGGAGAGTTGAACCGGTGTCGCTACGACCATCTCTCAAGCTTTGTGGAGTGACTAATACTGAGGACGCCCGGCTGGTGAGCGCCTCCGGCGCTGATTACTGTGGGGTGCTGGTGAATATACGTTTTTCTGAGCGAAGCCTCTCGCTGGCTGAAGCCAAGAATGTGGCGCAGGCGGCAACTATTCCGATCGTTATTCTGCTGTGCGACCCAGATATGTCATTGGCTGAAGAGGTAGCCCGGGAGATTCAGCCCTACGCGCTCCAACTTCTGTGCCGGGAATCTCCTGATTTTGTCAAGACCCTGAAGAAACGGGTGTCCTGCCGCATTTGGAAAACGGTTCACTGCGGGACGGTCGCTGGTCAAGCTTCACCGGAAGCTTATGTGGAAGCAGGTGCCGATGCACTGCTGGTCGATAGCGCGGATGCCAGCGATGGCACCCTGCGGCTTGGAGGAACGGGAAAGGTCGGAGACTGGAGCGCGGTCATTGATCTGATCCAAAGGATCCCTATTCCTGTTTTTCTCGCCGGCGGTATCTCTCCGGAAAACGTCGAAGCAGCGCTTTTACAAGTCCGACCTTTCGGCATCGATCTGTGCAGCGGTGTGGAGGCATACCGGGGGAAAAAGGACCCGGAAAAAATTCGCGCGTTGGTTGAACACTTTAACGCTGCAATAGCCAAGATAGAGAGGAATCAATCGTGAAAGCAGCAGTTGTCTACGGAGCAAATGATATTCGCATTGCTGAAGTTCCCACTCCTGTTCCCGGACCGGGCGAGATCCTGGTTAAGGTAAGGGGCTCGGGGGTATGTGCCACTGATGTTAAAATCCTGGGTGGTTCAGGTTTGCCAAAAGAGCTGCCGACCATTCTCGGCCACGAAGTGGCTGGCACGGTTGCTGCTCTCGGGCCGGGTGTTGCCGGTATTACCGTAGGGCAGCGGGTTGCCGTGTACCCAATCGCGGTGTGTGGAGAGTGTTTTTACTGCAAGCAGGGGCGACATAGCCTGTGTACCGATCAGTACGGTCTCGCACATGGCTATGACGGAGGATTTGCTGAGTATGTACTGATTCCCGAGCGCATTCTGCGGCAGAAGGGCATCATTGATATCGGCGATCTGCCTTTCGACCTGGCAGCCATGATCGAGCCGGTATCATGCTGCATTGCTGCAGCCGATCAGGGCCGGATTACTGAAGGAACACAGGTGCTGATAGTTGGTGCCGGCCCATTGGGTCTTCTGCATGTCATTGTCTCCAAGGCCCGGGGAGCACGGGTCATAGTCTCGGAACTCAGCGATGCCCGCCGTGCCAAAGCAGCAGCGCTGGGCGCTGATGTTACGTTGAATCCTGCTGAGGTCAGCATGGTGGACGAGATCCGGCGGCTCACTACCATTGGTGCCGATGTGGTGATCGCGGCAGTGGGATTTCCGAAAGCGATTGAAGAATCACTACCGCTGGTCAGGAATGGCGGTATTTTCAATATCTTCGGCGGCACTGCTAAAGGTGAAATAATTCATGTCGATCCTCGCTGGCTTCACTATGGTGAAATCGTGCTTACCGGCAGCTTCGCAGCATCTTCCCAGCAGTTCGCACAGGCGGTTCAGTTTGTGAAAGATCATGCTGACACCGTCGGCCAGGTTATCTCCGTGCGCTGCGGACTGGACGGCATTCTCGATGCGGTAAAACAGGTTCGGGAAGGAACTGCGTTCAAGTCCATTCTGATGTTTGATTGATGGGTAGAGAACTGGTGAATGGTGAATACGTTAAATGGTGGATTGGTTAAATGGAGAAATGGTTAAATCGTATTCACCGCCGAGTCACAAAAGCAGTAAGGCGTGAGGAGTAAGGAGTAAGCGGGGCCTCTGGCTGGGGCCAGGTTGATCGAAGCAAGAAACGACCAGAGCCTGTCATTCTGAGGGAGGAGCGTTGAGGTTCGCGACGACTGAAGAATCTCATACTCACGCCCTCTGCCACCCGAGATCCTTCGGTCGATCCGCCAGGAACTGTCGAGGATCTCTCTCAGGATGACAACCACCACGCTTGTTATCAGAGGAATGGTGTGCACAGCGCACCCTACATCCTACTGGATTCCCGCGGGAATGACGAACTATCGTGAAGTTTCATACGAGAAGTCGTGAAGAATAGGCTCGACACACCCACCGTCTGAGTACTCCTTGCTCCTTACGCCTCACTCTTCACTGCTCTGCGTGCCGACGCGGCAATCTCAGGTAATGAATTTGTACCACCCGTCACGCCAAGGGCGTGACAGGTGGTACAATCACCGACTCCTGGTGCACACAGTGTACCCTATGCTTCACCGCTATACCATTTAACCAATATACCATTTCTCCATTCAACTATTCCGCCCCGTATCCTATCTCGCCCTTCGTTCCACCTTCTGCTTTGGCACCTCCTCTTTTGTCTTCACCAGTTTTTCTTTTTCTCCTTTTCCCTGTGGCGTGCCTTTTGGAAGCATCCACTCGCGATAAATATCACCCTCCTGAAGGAAAAGGTGCGGCATATCTTTGAAGGAAGGATCGTCGTGGAAATCGATTAGGTAGAATTTCCCCTTTTTGATTGTGCGGCTTTTCTCGTGGTCGGCATCACTTCCTACCAGGATATCTCCTTTCTGGCCTTTCACTACTGCAAACCATTCTTTGTTATTGAGTGATAGTATTCGGTGACCACGAGTAGTCTCGAATAGTTCGTAATTGCCTGTTTTCTCCATGGTGCTTCTTTTGCCCATACCTTTATCCCTTGTTTTTGGATTGTTCTGCTCAGCATGGCACTCATTTCCGGACACTCCGGGAAACCAAAAATAGTATCAGAAGCTAAAAATGCTTCTGGAATAGGTAAAAGCCACTAAAATTTAGAGTTTTTTATGGTACATTAATAATTGAACCCTTTACATGGTTCAGTTCAAGGTCATGTGTTCTCTGGAGGAGAGAGGATATGAATGTCTACTCAATTACTGAGCTTCTGCTTCTACTAATAACTCTGTATATGGTACTGAAAGTTCAGGGCCCTACGCAGGTGTGGCTTTCTTTACTCTGTTTGCTGGTAATACTGCTTCTGGAAAGAATTCAGTATCGACGTCGGAAAGAAGCAGAAGCTGAGAAGCGACTGGCCGGATTCAGCATGAGCAAATTGCGCAGAAGAATCGAGGCGGAACGTCCTGATATCCGGTCGGGCATCAAATCCGAAGAAGATTGAACGTACCACCGCTTCAAGGTATACGGTTACCGTGATTTGCCGAATGTACTACAAAACAGTGCTCCGGCTTGTTCAAGAACAGGCCGGAGCACGTCTTCTTGGATTGGCATCGAGGAGCTTTCTCGGTTTCTGCTGGTGCGCTAGTGTATAATGATGCGCACCAGTTCCGACAGCTTGAAAAGACCTCCCGCCTAGTCTTTTGTCCCACTGCCTGCGCAGGTTCCGCTGCAAGCACCTTCTCCATCAGTCCAGGTCCAAGTATCATTGAAAATTACTGAATTGCCATCAGGTGAAAAGGTTACCGAGAAGCTGGTAATAGTTGTCGTCCCCCCGTCTTCGGGGAAGCTGATCGGAAGATTGGCAGCGGTCATCGTAAGGCCGTTGAGCGTTCCGGTGAAAGTGCGCTGCATGCCGACCCAGTAGATGCTCAGGACGCTGCCGTTCTGGGTTATGATCGCAGTTTCGTCATAGGTAAGGTAAGCGAAACAGCCTACTTCCGTCACATTGACCTCCCAGGTGCCGGAAACATCTGGAGCAAGATAGCCTTGCTGCTGATTGACAGTGACTGAAAAGCCACCCTGGGGATCGCCGTCCACCCATTCTTTCCCCGCAGGTACTACGTGGCCAACCAGATAGTAGGTACCTGGTTCGGGAAGAGTATAATCCACATAGTTAGCCGGACTCCAATCCTGTATGAGCTGCCACGGGTTAGTATTCCAGGCTTCCGTTCCGTATCCGAGTTTGTAGAAAAAACGATAATGGAGCGGCACACCTTCAGGCCCGACAGCGGCCATCGTGAGCCGGAACGTCTGATTGACTTCAGGAATAGTCACAAGATCAGTTGTTACATTGATGATCTGGACATCGGATGCCCACAGGGACGTGGCCATCATCAAGCCAGCAAGAATAAGTCCTGCTATTGTCATTGCCTTTTTTGCCATGTCTGCGTCTCCTTTAGTGCGATTGGTATGATGTGAGGTTGGTGAGAAGAAGATTCTCTGGTTTTTCTGTTCTGTCTCACGTTCTTTATGGGTCTAGCTCACAATCTCGATGAGCTGTTCAGGCACAAAAGCATGGAGTATGCCAACGGCAAAAAATATCGCCATCGTAAAGATAACAATACATCGTAAAGACAACAATAGAATATAATTGATAAATCTTCATTGCGGGTATCTGTGCGGGTATTCCTTGACTAAGAGTGCGCCCGGCTGTGTTGCTATTTGAAAAAAATGCCACTATTTTAACAACAGGACAGTGGTCATAAATCAACGCGTTCACCGGGTCTTTTCAGTGCCTGAGACCAGGTTTTTCCGGCATCGTTGCCGCGGAGAGGATGGATATGCACAAGGCCAAACGTGAAAAACAACTGCTGCATACATTTCTGGCTACTCTGCTCAAGCTGCAAAATGTAAAGCGTGGTTCGGTCTGGATCAAAAATCGCGATTCTTTTGCGTGCGTTGAAGCGATGGGAGATCAGAGCGAGAGAATCAAAGGCATTACTATTAGCACGAGTCAGCCCAGTATTGTTCGCAGTGTTATTGAGAGCGGGCGGATGGTGATTGCCAAACCCGGAGAGGATGCCCGCCACTTTCGGCAAATGGAAGATGACCTTGAGGTGAAAAGTACGCTCATCCTGGCTTTTCCCCTGATCATGAAGGATGGAAACGTTTATGGAACCGTAGAGCTTATCGATACCAGTGCCCGCGGAGAAGCACTGAACCTCAAGAAGGACTACCTTGAGCTGCTGCAGAATCTCGTTACCATCGGGTCCGAAGCCCTGAGCAATTTTCTCGATTATCAGATTCAGCTCACGGAGAACCAGAAGCTCAAGAAGACTCTCGATATCCTGCAGGGTGGTCCCGTGATTGTCGGGCGGGATCCGCGCTTTCTTGCGGTGCTCGACAAAGTCCACGACTATGCCGGAGTGGACTTTCCGGTGCTGATAACCGGCGAAAGCGGCACCGGCAAAGAGATCATTGCGAAGGAGCTTCACCGGCTCAGCACCCGCGCGGCCGGCCCCTTTCTTATTCAGAATTGCAGTGCCATTCCGGAAACGCTTTTGGAAAGCGAGCTCTTCGGTTATAAACGAGGGTCCTTTACCGGTGCCACCACCGACAAGATCGGACTTTTTGAAGCCGCTCATGGTGGTACGGTGTTTCTGGATGAAATCGGTGATATGTCGTTCAATCTTCAGGCTCGCATTTTGCGGGTCGTGCAGGACAATGAAGTAAAGCCGATCGGAGGAACGGAAACGACAAAGGTGGATGTGCGGATCGTCTCGGCTACCAATGTCGATTTGACTCTGGCGATTGCCGAGAAAAGGTTCCGGGAAGACTTGTACTATCGACTGAATGTACTGCCGCTGGAAGCCCCTCCCTTGCGAGAGCGCAAAGAAGATATTCCGCTGCTGCTCGAATTCTTTCTGAAGCGCGAATGCGCCCGATTGGGGCTCGGTCAGAAGAGACTGTCTCCAGCAGCTCTTGCTCGTTTGATGGGTTATTCCTGGCCGGGGAATATCCGAGAGCTGGAGAATTTTATCAAGTACATGATTGTATCGGTTTCCGGGCCGACGATTACCACCAGTGATCTTCCGAACCACGTTGGCCCCAAAGCCGACCAGGTTTCTTTCACTGTCTGCACCGGCCCGGTCCAGGATTCCGGAACCATGAGCAGTGGGACGACAGCAGTACCAGTGCTTGGACAGGGTACGACCTGGGAAGAGGTGGAAAAAATGTATATTAACTCACTGCTGGAAAAAAGCCGGTGGAGTGTTACCAAGGCCAGCCAGCTGGCCGGAGTGAAGCGTTCGACCTTTTATGCCCGGATGCGCAAGCTGGGAATACAACGGTAAGCGGCGGCATAGAGCTAAGAGCAGCGGAGCGAGGAGCAACGAGGATGGAGTTAGGAGCAAAGGGCACAGAGCATAGAGCCCCGCAATCCCGCCGCAGGCGGGTTGCCCTTCAGCTCGTTTGGCCCCGCGGAGCGGAACTCCTCTGCTCTTTGCTCATGGCTCCGCGGCTATTTGCAATACGGAGACCTGCCCGGCATATTCAATCCGCAAGGTTCCCGTGCTCAGGAGGCTGGACTTGTCTTCTCCGTCTATTTGGAGGCAGTTGCCGGGAGCGATTTCCATCTCTAGCCGCTCGGCTCGGGTATGAAGAAGCCGGTTACCGTAGTAGCGCTGCAGGCGTTCTAGCGGTTGGACGGCAAAGAGAAGACCGAGGTGAAGAATGCTGGGAAACACGGTTATATCGAGGAGGCGATCATGGTGGTCGGTCTGAGGGGCGGGCAGTGTGCCTCCTGCATACGAGGCGATATTCGAGACAGTAAGTTGGCGAGGTCGTTCATATGAAAGCGTGCGACTCTCGCCGCCGGCTTCTACCCGCAGCACAATCCGGCTGCGGACTCCAGAAAACAGGGTGACCGCGGCGACAATCGCATACAAACACTTGCTCATGAATTCCGAAGCGATAGAACGCTTTCCCCGCTGACGACACCGCTGAAACGAGCTGACTACTGCTGCATCAAACCCAACGCTCAGGTAATTGACCATAACGTGTCCATTGACCTCCCATAGATCAAGAGGAACAGTCAAAGCTTCGAGAAAGGCCTTCAGGCATCGTGCAAGGCCGTAACGATTATAAAGTTGATAGGCATTGATGAGGCGGGCAAGATCATTGCCTACGCCCAGGGGGATGATTCCGATGGAAACATCTTCCTGGCTGGCATGGACACCGGCAATGGCAGCGACAGCGGTGCCGTCGCCTCCTACGGCGATGAGTCGCTCTGCTTTGCTGGCCAAGAGGCGAGCCTCAGCGGCAATGTCCTTTCCTTCGGTAGTCACTATATGATACTGATCGGTGGAGATCCCGAGAGTATGAAGACATTGTGGGATATGTCGGCCTATCACTTCCGCCCGCCCTCCTCCGGACCGCGGATTCAGGAGAAATGCGAGCTTCACTTTGCTCATATGCTATTGCTTCTCCTCATGACAGATATCTGTTGGCAACCAGGAAGGATTGGCACTCACCCCTCACCAGCGGCCGTCCATCTTTTCGAGTATCTGCTGTGCTAAAGCACGCAGGACGGGAAAATCCGTTCTTCCTCGCAGCATAGTGGCCAGGTTATGTACACCGGTGGGAATAAATTGCTCAAACCAGGTTTTCCCTTTCGTGCGAGAGAGAAACGAAAAGGCTCCCAGTGCCTGCATAATGCGCTGAAGACTCGCCAGGGTATAGACCTCATGAAATTCATCAACAGACGGCAGCCGGCAGGTCATGGTGCGGAGCTCATTCAGATAAGCATCTACCAGCTTCTGCTCTATCGGAGCAGGGAGTGCGGCGTAGGGGTCTTTCAGCAGTGAAGCCAGGTCATACTGAAGCAGGCCTTTCCGTGCGCCCTGGAAATCAATGATGCGTATGCTGCCCTGGTGAATCATAATATTTTGGGACTGAAAATCCCGATGCATGACAAACAGCGGTTCCGCCGCTACCCGCACAGCGAGGCGATGAAATTCCGTGTTCAGCTCATCAGCATTCGAAACCCTCATATCGCAATATTGGGTGATAAAAGAAGAAAAGAAGTACTCAGTTTCCCATCGCAAAACCGAGTAGTCAAGAGCGCGGCCGGTCACCGCCGGACAGGAGTCCCACTGTCGGCTGCCGTCAATCTGGAGATGCAGCAGCGTGTCAAGCACCTGTGCATACCAGTGGACGATGACTTCCTCAGAGTGCTCATCCCTGAGAAACTCATGCAGGCTTGTATCTCCGAGATCTTCCATGACCAGGACATGACTCTCGGGATACGCTTCGTACACTTCAGGCGTACCCACGCCGATGGATCGCAGAAAGTATCCGATCTCAAGATACAAGGAAAATTCCTGATCGCTCAGCGGCGAAACCATGACTATTACCGTTTTGCCATCTTGAGCGAGGCGGAAAAACTGGCGGTCAGAACCCCCGCCCGCAATGAGTGTAACGTGATCAGCGGATCGAATCAGACCATCTATCGCCGAGGGCTTCGTGCCGAGTGCTGCGAGCAGAAGCGGCGTATCATCAGGTCGAAATGTGGTACTGCCAGGCGTCATGGAGCACTCCCTGTGACACGTGCATGTTTGCTGCAATGGTGGTGTCTTCCCAGATGATGCAGTCTTGAAGAGAAGCCGCAGCTTCGATGCGGCTGTTTTCCCCGAGCGAGATAAAACCGGCGAGCGATGCGCCTGGATCGATCGACGCTCCCGGGGCGCAGTGGATTCCAGCGCGTTCCTGAGGTGGAAAAAGTGCTGAGGCCTTGCCTTCAAGGAGAATATCCCGATGAATTTGCAGGTAGGCTGCCGGAGTTCCGACGTCGATCCAGTAGTGATGCTGGGGAATATATCCACAGATGCTTCCAGGCTTGGACTCAATAAGGAGGAGGTAGGGATCAATGATGTTGGAATGAAGCGTGTCCGGTACATGATCAAGAACGGCGGGATCGACGACGCTGATGCCGGCAAAGGTAAGGCCCCGATCTATCCCGATCCGGCATGCACTACGTTGACCGCTAATGTCGGTGACAATCCCTTCAGGAGTGACGGTTACCGTGTTAATGCGAGGGTTATCCACCAGCACCATAGTGACCAACGGGGCTTTTTGCTTATGGAAGTCAAGCACCTCCTGAAGAGGGATCGTCGAAAAGACGTCACCGTTGTGGACGATAAAGGGTTCAGGACCGGAAAGAAAATCTCTTAGACCGGCCATGCCGCCTCCGGTTCCTCGGATCACTTGTTCATGGGAAAAGACCAGCTCAAGTGTCCGATTCTCTTCCCGCGAAAGATGTGCGGCTATTCTGAAAGCCAGATGGTGTATATTTATGCCGATCTCGCGGATGGAAACCGCCCTGAGCTGATCAATAACGTAGTCGATCAAAGGTCGGCCGAGTACCGGCAGCAGTGGTTTGGGACGTCGCTCGGAGATGGGCCTCATCCGTTCGCCTAAGCCGGCGGCCATAATCATTGCTCTCATAGGACCTCGCTATGCTGCATTGAAATACGGGCTTGTTCCACGTCAGTACATCAAATACGGAGCTCTTCGCCTGAGAAATGATTCTTCATCAGCCTTCCAGGATGCTGCAATGTCCGACAAGGAGCTTCCCTGTTCGATCTGCAGGCGCAGCCGGGATGATCCGGCGAGAATGTCTATCGGGAGCTTCTGCTCTTCGTATTCATACGGCGGCTTTCGCCAAGCGAACTGATCAGGATACAGTTGGCGAAGGGAACTCAAGATCGCAACGCCGGTAAGTAGCGGTCGGAACGCTATGCGGTCGGTAACATGAATCTGCGCTCCGCCGCAGACGCATCCTTGGTGCTTTTGGAAAGTGGGAATGAAATACAGCGGCCGGAAGAAGACTCCAGGAAGATTTTCACGCCGCAAGGATTCGACCAGCAGCTCCGGGTCAACGAAGGGAGCGCCGAAGATCTCGAACGGCCTCGTGGTACCCCTGCCTTCCGACAGCGTGGTGCCCTCCAGCAGACACATGCCCGGATACACGATTGCTGTGTCCAGAGTAGGCATGTTTGGTGACGGCAGCACCCACGGAAGTTCAGTATCATCAAACCACATCGTGCGCTGCCATCCTTCCATCGGTATGACCGTAAGGTCAACGCCTAGCGAAAACTCCTGATTGTAATAGCGAGCCAACTCTCCCAGTGTTAAGCCGTGGCGAACAGGAATAGGATAGAGCCCTACAAACGACGCATATGCCGGGTCGAGCAAGGGACCTTCTACCGTAAGACCATTCAGGGGATTGGGACGGTCAAGGATGTAACAGGCAATCTGTGCTTCTTGACAGGCCTGCATGCAAAGTACCATGGTCCAGGCAAAGGTGTAATACCGGCTACCCATGTCGGGCAGATCGATGATCAGACAATCCAGACCTGCCAGCATCTCGGGAAGCGGTTTGCGTGCTTTCCCGTAAAGACTATATACTGGCAATCCTGTATTGGTATCGCGAAATCCTTCCCACTCTACCATGTTGTCCTGGGTTTCACCCCAGATGCCGTGTTGGGGACCGAATAGTGCCGAGAGCTTTATGGTTGGCGCTTGCAGCAGAAGGTCAACCGCTGAGGTGAGTTTCGCATTCACTGATGCAGCATTCACCACGAGCCCGGATCGTCGATGCCGTATTGCCGAGGTGTGGGTATGCTCAAGTATATCGAGGCCAGTGAGAACGTGCGTCATTCAAGGTTCAAGGTTCAAGGTTCAAGGTTCAAGGTTCAAAGTTCCAGGTTCAAGGTTGATACTCTACCACATCCTCCCATAAAAGAGCAACCGGATGAAACCTTCGGTTTCATCCGGTTGCCACATTAAAACCAGTATGCTTTGAGGGAGGACTAGAGAAGCCTGCGAGAGTATTTCTCACTGTCGCAGCTGAGCAGGCGCTGCTGGATCGGTTTCCGAAGCTTGCTCAATGCTTCTTTTTCGATCTGGCGGATTCGTTCGCGGGTAAGGCCAAAGTTCTGACCTACTTCCTCGAGGGTGTATTCATCTTCTTCCTCAATCCCGAAGCGCATCCGGATCACTTTTTCTTCTCGTGGAGTAAGCGTCGACAGTACCTTACGCACCTCCTGGTACTCCTCTTCGTCGATGATTTCACGAATGAGATCCTTTTGATCCTTATTTTCAATCAGCTCGCCAAGGAGTGTGTTTTCATCGTCACCAATTGGAGTTTCGAGAGAAACCGGCTGCAGGGACAGCCGAGAGAGAAGCTGCAGGTTCATGAGCTGGCTGAGCGGAGCCTTCATCTCCTCGGCAATTTCATGGAGGAAAGGCTCGCGTTCGAGTACCTGAGAAAGATGCTTGTGTGTTCTCGTGTACTGATCGAGCATCTCGGTAAGATGAACCGGCAAGCGAACCGTGCGGCTTTGATCTGCGATGGCACGATTGATGGATTGCTTGATCCACCAGGAAGCATAGGTGCTGAATTTGTTTCCTCGCTCATACTCAAATCGTTCTACCGCCTTGATTAAGCCGATATTTCCCTCCTGAATCAGGTCGAGCAGGTGCAATCCCCGGTTAGTATATCGTTGCGCAAGTTTGATAACCAATCGGAGATTGGCCTCGATCAGAATGTTTTTCTCAACCTGATTTCTCAATACCAGTCGAAGTACGCGGGCTGAAAGACGCTCCAGTTCAGCCTGCGACAAGCCTACCTCTTTTTCAACTCCCTCAGCCGCTAACGCCCGGTCGCGGAGGAGTTGCTCAAGCTGGCTTAACGATGTCGAGTCGATGGTGCATGTCTTGAGGAAGGTGCGTCGTTTGCTGGGCGTTTCGGAAAGGCGGCACTTGATCTGATCGACCTGATGAGCATCCAACCCGACCTGTTCGCCCCAGAACGCGATCTTGTTGTCGAAGCGGAGCAGTTTTTGATGAGCTCGCTGAATAAGATCAATAAATCGGCTGATTTCGCGGGCATCCCACTTAAGACCGGCCAGGTAAAAAGCAGTCTGGCGGCGCAGAAGCGCTGAAGACAGAAAGGAATCATCCTCCTTGACCTTTCGAGCCTTTTTGATGGCAGAGAGAAATTCCTTTTTCACCTTTTTCAACTCTGCCTCGGTTTCCCCTCTGGTACCGTACAGTATTCTCCGGATATCAAGTTTTCCGGCAATCACATCGCGTTCAAGGCGGAACACCTCGTCCTGAATCATGGGAACCTGAAAAATGATTCGGTTGATGGCTGCCTTCCGCAAGGTAATCTTGCGGTACATCTCCCGCTCCCGATCTTTGCTAATCAGATTGCGCCTTCCCATGTCCTTGAAATAAATTTTGCCAATATCCGCTCGATTATCTGCTCCCTTGGCAGTCTCCTCAGAGCCATCATCGTCATCGTCATCAGCATCTTCCTCGTCATGTTCCTGAAACAAGGTTTCCTGTTCGAACTCTTTGCTTACATACTCCTGGCCGCTATTGTCGTCACCTTCTTCATACAAAGGCTGATCATAGGATTTCTCCTCATTTTCTGCGGTACGACGCGGTCTCGCGTAAGACATGGTCCCTCTCCGTGATGGTCGTTTCTTGTTGAGCATTGTTTCCATAGCAGCCTTCATGTATACTGAAATTAGTTGAATGAAGATACGAAGCCGATGCCTTACAAATTGCTTTCGGTGACAAACTTCGTCGCTCAGAGACGATTTTTGGAATCGGATCGAAGCCCCACCGTCAAAATTCACAACAGGTGCGTCAAAAAATTGCGCCTGCTTTCTTTCATCATCTGGAGTCCCCGACAAAAAAATTCCAATCCAAACAGGACCTTTCTAGATTTCGAGTCAAAACCGATTCATATATGATACTCAGACTACTGATGTTATCGGCGTGATCGCTGTTTAGGTTTAGCATTTTTTGTGCCGCACTGTCTGTGAGCGCAGCAGTTATTCGATAATGCTCATGGGTTGCACGAAGGCTGTACGACTCGACTTTTTGCCTGTGAATACGGCATCTGATGCCTGCTTACCAGGTATCAGTATTATCACGTGAGAAAGCCTCTGGTAGATGGTAGGCCATGAAAGATCTTGAAGGCGGACGAACCGCCTGACGCTTTTACGGTTGGTGTGGAATGAATGCCTGAGAATAAGACTCTCACTGATTTTGCTCAGGCTCCTCCGGAGGAAGCTGCCGCTGTTCCATTTTCTTGGTCAGAACAAATTTGCCCGCCGCAATTTCTCGCAGAGCAACGACGCTCTCCTTCTCTCCCTGATCATCAATGAGAGGACGGCGCCCAGCTTTCAGCTGAGTAGCCCGTTGAATGGCAGCATGGATCAGTGCGAATCTGTTTTCCACGTGCTGCAGACAATCTTCGATAGTCACTCGTGCCATAATCGATCCTCCTTCCCGAAAAACCTTATACAGAACTGTGGAGAATCAGTGGTTTCACGGGAGTATTCCTGCAAGACTCTGCAGGGGTGGTAGTGGTGCGCTGAAAAGGATTCATCCGCAGGAATTGTTCTGCGGTGCCACCTAAGACAGCAATTCCTGCCGTCATGAGCTGCGTATTTTCCAAGATACAATAAGACATTTTAATTTGTAAGCTTATAGTGAAAATGTCAAGCGGTTTTTTTCATGTTGCTGTTAATGCTAATCCCAAGGTTTCTTTGCCTGATACAAAATCAATACTGAATGTACAGCCGCACTCTTAAGTCACGGTGTTCCTGGGAGAAGAACCCGGTCTCCTCTCTGAGTGCCTTTGAACACACCTTTTCATTCCTGCGGGTGATAACGGTCGTGCGCTTCAGCGGAACAACAGCCTGCATGTATTCTAAGCCCCCGTACGTTCTATAATTGAAAAGGCTGCGAACCCGCAGGCTGCATTCCTGTATAAGACATGGTAACAATGAGCCCGTACATCCATAACGGTGGTATGTTCACTTTTTGTGATGATGATGCTATGTATTGAACTAGTCTAGAAAAGGCAGAATATCAGCACCCTTTGTCAATCATCAGGGAGGTAAAAACGCGTGAGGAACGATCAGTTTCATCCAGGTGACCGCATTTCCGGATTTACGGTTGTTTCAGCCAAGGCTGTGCCCGAATACCGCTCTCACGGCATTCGACTGATTCATGAAAAGACTCGGGCGGATGTATATCATCTCATCAATCAAGATACGGAGAATCTATTTTCTTTCAACTTCAGAACTCCGCCTTCGAACAGCACCGGAGTTCCTCACATTCTGGAACACGCGGTGCTGGCCGGATCAACGCGTTTTCCGGTAAAGGATCCGTTTGTGGCCCTGCTTAAGGGCAGCATGCAGACGTTTCTGAACGCTATGACCTTTCCAGACAAAACTGTTTATCCGGCAAGCAGTCAAGTAGAAAAGGATCTATTCAACCTCATGCTGGTATATGGTGATGCGGTATTTTCCCCGCTGCTGAGAGAGGAGATCTTCAAGCAGGAAGGACACCATCTGGAACCGACCCGCGGTGATGAGCCGGAAAGCGACCTGAACATCGTTGGTGTCGTCTACAACGAAATGAAAGGCAACTACTCGAGCCCGGAATCAATCGCCGGCGAGTGGTCAATCCGTTCCTTGTTTCCGGATACACCCTATGGATTTGACTCTGGCGGTGACCCGGAGCACATTCCCGAACTAACGTATGAACAATTCGTCAGCTTTCATCACCAGTACTATCACCCATCCAACTGCCGGATTTTTCTTTATGGTAACATTTCCACTCAGACTTATCTATCATTCCTGGAGGAGCATTTTCTCGAACAGTTCTCCTGCCGTGCTATTGATTCAGAGATTCCCTATCAGCCGCGGTGGCTGGAATCCCGACGGGTCGAGCGAACCTATCCGGTGAAGGAAAACGATCGTCTGGCAAAAAAATCCACGGTAACGGTCAACTGGCTCTCAGCACCGGTTATTGATCCTTTCACCACCACCGCCATGAAGATCCTTGCGGAAGTGCTGGTGGGGCATGCAGGTTCTCCGTTGTACAAAGCGCTGATGGATTCCAAGCTCGGTGAAGATATCGCTCCGGCGACAGGACTTGAGACGGAACTTAAAGAACTCGTGTTTACCATCGGGCTGCGCGGCACCGATCCAGACAAGGTTGCTTCCTGCGAGGAAGTGATTTTCACTACTCTGGGAGAACTGCGCGATAAGGGCATTCCTGATGATATAGTGCAGGCAGCGCTACAGCGGGTGGAATTCAGCAGCCGTGAGATAACCGGAGGCGGACGTGCACCCTTCGGATTGCGGCTGATGAGAAAAGCGCTGCAGGGATGGCTGCATGATGTCGATCCTGAGATTACGCTGGAATTCAATCGATGGATGGCGATGTGCAAGGAGAAACTTGCTACTGACCGGTCCTTTTTTCCCACGCTCATCGATCAGCAGCTGCTCGGGAATCCCCATCGCAGTACCGTCCTCCTTCGCCCGGACCCTGAACACTGGAAGCGGGTGGAAGCGCGATCGGCTGTTTGGCTGAAAGAGAAGGCCCGTGAGTTTTCCGGAAAAGGTTGGCAATCGTTGGTAGCTGCGGTAGAGGACCTGAAGCGATTCCAGGAGACTCCCGACCCGCCTGAAGAAACAAAAAAGATTCCTTTCCTCGAACTGCAGGATCTTCCCCGCGCCGTTGAGCGAATTCCATATGAAGTCAGCCACCTGGATCGGGACATCCCGCTTTATCTGCATGACGTCTTTACTAATGGGATCGTGTATATCGATCTCGTTTTTGATTCGTCGGTGCTGGATGAAGACATGTCCCGGATGCTGCCGCTGCTTGGGGGTGCATTGTGCGGTTCAGGGCTTCCTGGTATCCATTATAGCGAGGTGGCGCGAATGCTTGCGCTCGTTACTGGTGGATTTACTGCCAACGGATACGCCAGCGGTACCATAGGGAATATTTTCCACACGAAAGAGCATGTCTATTTTCGCTTGAAGGTTCTCCGGGAGCACCTGACTTCTGGTCTGGCCTTAGTGAAGCGGCTGCTGGTGGAAGCTGATTTCACCGATTACCAGCGGCTCAAGGATCTTATTCTTGAACTGAAAAACAGTTTTCGAGCATCAGTTATCCCTAACGGGCACAATTTTGTTTCGATCCGGGCCGGCAGCAGACTCTCCGGCGCTCTAAGTGTTGAAGAACGGTGGAAGGGCATTGAGCAGATGCTGCATCTCACTACGGCCTCGGCTGCACTGGATGAAACAATAGAGAAGATATCGACCGCGCTTCAGACCATGCGGTCTTCTCTTCTTTCGCAAAGTAACCTGGTTATCGGCGTCACCGCTGAGGCTGATTCCTTTGAAGCGGCTATGCAGGAGCTGTCCCAGCTCATAGCCTTTCTGCCTCCGGGTGAGAAACGTCCGGTTGGCACTACAGGGCCGAAACCATACCAGCTGCAGTCTGGCAGTGTGGAAGCGTTCAGAGCTCCTACCAATGTAGGTTACGTAGCCAAGGCGGTTCGTGGCGCGGCTGCGGGTACCGCTGAAAGCGCACACGAGGCAGTGCTTTCGCATCTTTTACGCACCGGATACTTGTGGGAAAAGGTGAGGATGCGGGGAGGTGCCTATGGTGCGTTTGCCGTACCGCACGGAACTGAGGGCGTGTTCATCTTTTCGTCCTATCGGGATCCCAATATCCTCGAAACACTTACAGCCTTTCGTGATTCGCTTTGCTATGCCGCAGAAGGAACAATTGATCGGGATCAGATTGAAAAAGCAATTATTGGAACAGTGGGCAAGGATGAGAAGCCGCTTGAACCAGGTGAAAAAGGATTCATTAATCTTAAACGAAAACTGATCGGTGCAACTGATGAGATCCGACAGTTCCGGCGAGATACGATTCTCTCAGTAAATGGCGACGATCTTGCTAAAGCTGCGGACAATCTTCTTCGTGAATTCGATGCCGGAGCGGTTGTGGTACTGTCGGGCCCTCAGGCACTTGCCCGCGCCGGGCAAGCGATGGCGGCGCTCGGCGAGAAGGTCGTGGATCTGCCGCTATAGAGTGAGGAGTAAGGAGTGAATATGGAAACGACGATAGAGGTAACGCGTGATTCCCTGTATCCGAGTGATTGATCTCTGGAAACTCTATTATGAGGGCAATGGCCAGGGCTTTGCCGCCTTACGGGGCACGACGATGGAAGTAAAGGCAGGTGAGCAGGTGGCTCTGTATGGTGCCAGTGGGTCGGGAAAGACTACGCTGCTCAATCTCCTCGCCGGACTTGATCAGCCTACCAGCGGCAGCATCGAAATCGATGGACAGCGTATTGACGCTCTCGGTGAAAAAGGGCGTACGCAGCTCAGGCGGCA
>Ga0116143_10002439_pt1 | contig 20280 bp, 23 predicted proteins | sample AD_UKC034_MetaG_FD_89745 | JGI IMG/M metagenome (GOLD analysis project Ga0116143, IMG submission 89745) | Active sludge microbial communities of municipal wastewater-treating anaerobic digesters from USA - AD_UKC034_MetaG | ecosystem: Engineered > Bioreactor > Anaerobic > Digestate | place: USA...
CAACAACATCTCTGATCTCAAATTGCTCCAGGTCAACGTTCACCTTTTTGCCGTTCTTCCGGCTTTTATCCACGATATTACCTCGATGAACATATCCCCAACTTCGGTATGAACGCCAGATACGCCAACCTGAGGTCCTCCGGGTCGATGTGGTAGTAGATGTCGATGGCGTCCGGGCGTGAGTCGCCTCGGAGCTCCTGTATATGCTCGCGCTGCATCCCAGCCCTTCTTAAGTGCGTGGTGAACCAGTGACGGCAGCAGTGCGGTGTGAAATGCTCATCCAGCTTGTCCGAGCTTGCATCGTGCAAGCCGACCAGGCCGGCATGCAGGACCACGATATCGTAAACATGGTTCTTGTTCAGCCTGCCGCCGCTATGGCTGATGAAGAGGGCCTTGGAATCGGGACGAGCGTACAATCGGCGCATATTGATCCATTCCATTAGCACCTGCTTCGTTTCCTCGTCAAAGAACACCAGCCGGTTGCTCCTCTTGGCCGTAGGCTTGAGCTTGATGGACATCTTCTGCCAATCGATGTCGTCCACGTCCATACTTATGAGCTCGCCTCTTCTCACTCCGGTCTTGGCCAGGGTGACCACGATCGCCCTATCGAGCAAACTGACGATCGACCTTATGAGCATGGCCATCTCCTCCACGGAGATCAGCTTTCGGCCCTCTTGCTGCATCCCCTCTCCGTTCTTGTAACGCTTCAGATATCGTTTCCGAACTGCCTGCACCGGGTTCTCCTTGATCTTGTTCTCGAAAAGCAACCATTCGTAGAACGCTGCCAAAGCAGAAAAGTTATAGCTAAGCGTCCGGTAAGCGATCTTCCTTTGGTTGATCAGGTAGTCGATGTATGACTTCAGAACATCCTTGTCCACCTCGAAGACCGTCTTGCGCTTGGACATCAGGAAGAACATGAATATGCGCATCGACGAAACGTAACTCGTAGTGGAGCTCTTGCTCATGCCCTGCAGGTTGCACTCGGTCCTGAACTTGTCCAGCAAGTCGAACATTTCTGGATCGAGAAGGACACTGCTCATCATCTTCGGCACGCGGATCGATTCAGCGTGCATTCTTCCACCAAAGGTTACCGGTGTTTGTGTCTTTGGAGACCAATCCCACGTCCAGAAGGAAGTTAACGCCGTCGCTCCACTTCTTGATCAGTTCGCCATCATTCTGGTCGAAGCGCATCGATTCCAGTAGGTCGGTAACGTGAATCCCGCCCTTCGGAACGCTCTGCAATTTTTGGACAAGGCTCTTCACCATAGCGACGTCTAAACTGCCGCCCTTGGCGCTCTGGTATGCGCTAGATAGTCGGGAAAGCTCGACCTCCTGATTGTGGAAGGCCAGGTTGAGCGTGTCGAATCGCATTTGAAGCGCAGCCAGCTCCTTCTCCAGCTTGTTTGCTTTTTCTTCAAGCAACGCCGGGGGCATGGTTACCCTCACCGCGCCCATGCGGTGCTGCTCCACCACTTCCAGGATGTATTTCGAAAGGGGCATGCCCGAGACCTCGGCAGCATGCTTCCACTGCTGCATGAGCTCGAGCGTAGGCAGGTAAACATCTATCTTCCGCTGCCTTATCGTCTCGGTCTTGCCCTGATTAGGGCGGCCGGAAGCCCTCTTGTCCGACAGTTTGTCTGACGATTTTTTCAGGCCTTCCATGATAGGAAAAACACGTCTGGCTATATTAATTTTTTGACGGTAAAAAAGTGCTCCCGCCGGGATTCGAACCCGGGTCTTCGCCTACCTTCCACCGCCTTTCAGCGATGTCGAAAGGGCGGAATGATTGGCCGGACTACACTACGGGAGCGTAGGATGGCGCTTGATATGGAAATTATTACTTAAACCTTGGTGCAATCCTTCACGCTCCCCATTGGAAAACTGGCACGTCTCACTGAAACTGGTCGATGGTGTTTGGGGTACTCAACAAATATATTTAATAATAAAAATCGCACTTCGAACGTTTCATGCCTTCGGATACCTCCGGTTTCTTCATCTCGGATGGCAAATGCAAGCGATGTGGAAAGCCTTTCTATGAAGTATCCGTCGCCACCGCCATCGCCGCTCTGATGATCGGCTATCTAATGATCACGTTCTTCTTCAATCTCTTGTACATCTCAGAAGAGCCCTGGGTGAAGGACATATTTGGTGATTATATTCCTCTTGGATTGGAGTACATCGCCTTGTCGGTCATTCTTCTTATAGTCATGGCCCCGGTGATGGGGGCGGGGATAATTCCCGCGTTGAAGAAGAGGCACAGCTCCGCCTATGGATATGCGTGCGCTGAATGCCAGAAGGTCCTGGCCCAGGAGGCTCAGGACGCGGCGATCAAGCAGAAGCAGAGCGAAGAGGCGAACGCGTACGCTTACATGAGCAGGGTGGAGGGGCTGGAGAACGGGGACCCCTGGCTAGGCAAGCTCATCAGGTCCTGGAAGCAGGATAACCCGAACAAGCTGCCCGAGGAGTCCATGATCAACGACCTGGTAATGGCCAAGAACATGGAGAAGGCCGGGAACTTCGAGAAGGCCGCCGTCATAATGGAGAAGTACCGCTTCTGGGAAGAGGCCGGACGCATGCGCCGACTGGACGATCAGAAGGTCATAAAACATATCACCGTGGACATGAACGAGCTCATCGACCAGGTGGGAACGAAAGGTCTAGCCATCCCCTACAAGTGCTCCTCCTGCGGAGCCAGCATCACCATCGACAAGGACTCCAAGAAGGAGGGCCTCAAGTTCTGTTCGTACTGTGGAACGGCGTACAACATCGATGACATGACCAAGATGATCCAGAGCGCCCTGGAATAAACAAGCGCCATCATCCCAGCACGCCTGACGTCTTGACCCCGTTACACCAATGTTATATAGAGGAACGGGTTTAAAGGAAACTTACCATTGGAGGATTCCATTGAGCAACGAACCTTACACCCAGGGGGACCAAGGCGCTGAGAGCGAAGAGATACTTCGCCTCCCGTACCCGAACAAGAAAGAGGGCGAGATGTTCGGGATAGCGGACCAGCTGCTGGGCGCATCCCGCATCAAGATCATGTGCGCCGATGGAAAGTCCCGCATGGGCCGCATTCCCGGGAAGATCAAGAAGAGGATGTGGATCCGCGAGGGAGACCTCGTCATAGTCCGCCCCTGGGACTTCCAGGAGGACAAGTGCGACGTCCTCTACCGTTACACTAAAACCCAAGCGAGCCATCTGAGCCGCAAGAAGGTTCTGCCGAAGAACTTGGACATATTCTGAGGGAGATATGCCACAAGAGGACAAGAACATCCTCAAGCTGGACCGGAAGGTGGATAAGCTCCGCCTGACCCGCTCGTTCGAAAGCTCGCAGGAAGGACGTAAAGTAATGGAAGAGGTCTTCGACAACCTCACCCTGGGCGTCATTTTCAAACTGACCTGCGAGAAGCGCATCGCCAGCGTGGATTTCCCGGTGTCCACCGGCAAGGAAGGCAACGTCTTCCGGGCCACGGCCCCGGACGGAACCTTGGTGGCGCTTAAGATATACCGAACATCCAACGCCACCTTCAAGAACATCTCCAAGTACATAGAGGGCGACACCCGCTTCAAAGGCCTTACCGGCAACCCGCGCAAGCTCATCTACGCCTGGTGCACCAAGGAGTTCAAGAACCTCAACCGGCTGGAGCAGGCCGGGGTGCGCGTTCCTCATCCCAGACGTTTCATGAAGAACATCATCGTCATGGATTACCTCGGCGATGCGGTGATGGCCGCTCCGCAGCTTCGTTCGGTTCGTCTGGACGAACCGCAGAAGGTGTACCGGGAGATCATCCGATTCATGAAGAGGGCCTTCCAGAAGGCCAAGCTGGTGCACGGCGACCTCAGCGAGTACAACATCCTGATGCATGACGGCATGCCGTACATCATCGACTGCGGGCAGGCCATGCTCACCGACCATCCCAACGCCATCGAGTTCCTGAAAAGGGACGTCAAGAACATCAACCGCTACTTCCGCAACCTCGACATCAAGGTGTGGAGCGACGAGACCGTCCTGAAGTACGTACAGGGGGTCAGAGAGAAATGAAGATCGTTAAAGTTCCCAAGGAGCGCGTGGGCGTGCTCATCGGCCAGGGCGGCGAGACCAAGAGGTACCTGGAGGAGAAGACCGGTCTCAAGATCACCATCGACGCCGAGGAGGGCGAGGTGTCCTTCGACGAGACGAAGACCGAGGACCCGCTCCTTCCGCTGAAGGTCATGGACATCGTGAAGGCCATCGGCCGCGGTTTCGCGCCGCACAAGGCGTTCCGGCTTTTGGATGACGACGAGTACCTGGAGATAATGAACATCGACGATTACGTTGGCAAGGGGACCAACCAGCTGGTGCGCATGCGCGCCCGGGTGATCGGTGCCGGCGGCAAGACCCGCCGCATAATCGAGGACCTGGTCGGGGTTCACCTTTCCGTTTACGGCGACACCGTGGGCATCATCGGCAACTCCGTGCAGATGCCCGTGGCGCGAAACGCCGTGGACATGCTGCTCAGCGGCAGCGAGCACGCCACGGTGTACAAGTTCCTGGAGCGGAAGCGCGCGGAACTGCACATCGCCGAGATGGGCTTCGAGCTCTAGGACCGGAACATCATCCGGTTCTGCTGACGATAGTCCTGCAAGCCCCGGCGCTCCGTACTCCCGTCCGGGTATACGGTCAGCCAGGTCTTGCTGGGCCCCCCGCGGCTCTCCCGGAGGCAGCTGCGGCTGCTCACCGTCCCCGGATACTCCTGTCGGCACCGCTCGGCCACCGCCTCCAGCTCCTGGTCGGACGGGGTGCGGGACATCCTTTCCGGGGAAAGGTCGGCCCGGAACGGGTTTATTCGGAATTCCAGCTCGAGCGGTTCGAACGACCGCAACAGCCTGGCCATCCCGACGATCTCCTCGCCCTCCACGAACCCCGGTATCAGCAGGGTGTTCACCACCATGGGCACCCGCGGCGCGGCATAGGCCAGGTTGTTCAACAGGTCCCGGTTGGACGTTCCGGTGTACCATACGTGCTTCTCATCGTCCAGGGCCTTGAGGTCCACGATGATGCGGTCCACGCCGGTGGCCAGCAGCTCCTCGAGGAACCCTGGTTCCAGCAGGGTGGCGTTGCTCTGCAGCACCACCTCCCGGGACACCTTGCGCAGCGCCCACATCAGCCGCAACAGGTACTCCCGGTCCAGCGCAGGTTCCCCTCCGGTGAGCACCACCTCCTCCGGTCCCTTTCCGAAACGCTCCTGGGCGGAGGTCTCGACCAGCGCGACCAGCTGCGGCACGGTCATGGGCTCGCCCACCTCCTCCCGGGCTATGGAGAAGCAGCCCCGGCAGCGCAGGTTGCAGCCGGACATGGTGATCCAGACGCGCGGGGCGTACTCGGAGATGGTGAGGAACGGAATACGTCTGGTCTCGGCCATGATAGTATCGGACGACCATCTGTCCGATGTATCTCAAAGGTTTCCCCTGAAGGTCATGACGTCCGCTCCAAGAGGACCGTCAGGTTCCGGGGGAAGAGCTGGAGCTCCAGTCCCAGGGGTTCCAATCTGGCCGCCATCAGCTTGGCCCTCGGCCCGGAGAAATCGCCCTTCAGAAGATAGGAGGTATCGTCCTCGTCGAACTCGGTGCAGTGCACCATCCAATTCCGAACTTGAGCGTTCACCGGGCAGACCTTCTGGCAGATCATGCAGCCGATGACCGCGTTGTGAACCCCTTCCAGCACGTAATCGGGGAACGCCCTCTCGTTAGGCATCTCGTTGTGAAAGGTCAGGCACCTCTCGGCGTGAAGGAGGAAGCGGTCATCATCGATGGCCTTGGTCGGGCACGCTCTAACGCAGGCTCCGCACTCCGCGCAGCGGTCCATGACCTTCTTTTCCTGCCATTCGTCCGGCAGCTCCCGGTTGGTGAAGAAACTGGTCAGGCGGTGGAAGGAGCCGAACCTGGGAACGTAGGTTATGTTGTTCCTGCCGTACTCGGCCAGGCCGGTCCTGGCGGCCAGGGTCTTGTGCGGGAGTATGGCCCTCATGAGCTGCACTCCGTTGCCGTCCCCCTTTTCCAGAAGGTCCATGATCTCCATGTCCACGTCCACCGCCTTGGCGTAGGTCGGCGGCACTATGGTGCGCACCTTGCGTCCCTTGACGATGAAGCTGACCTCGCAGGTCGGCTGCGGAACGGAGACCACGATGATGCTCTTAGCTTCCGGGAACGAAACGGGAACGAAATACTTGAAACGGAAAAGGTACTCCTTGTACAGCTCCTCGGCCAGCAGGCCCTGGTTGTACAGGCCCTCCACATCCTCCCGCACCTCTTCCAGGTGTGAAACGGACAGAGACCTGGCGTCGTATCCCCGTTCCCTGAGGGGCTTGAGCAGATCACCGTTCTCGGCCATGAGCTTCGTTCGCAACGGCATGCCTTGCACGGGATTAAGCACTTTCCCCCGTTAACTGAGCCCGCTCCCACATAAAAAGTTCTCAAAGTATGATTGTCCGGGATTGGCGAAGACCTTCGAACCTCGGCTTTTTTTCCGAGTTATGAATGACCTTGAACATCCGGTCAATATTGTCTGGGACATTCACCTCGTTGATGCGTAGGGATGACCTTTCCTTCCTGGTGACATATTCATGCGCGAACGAGCGAGTGATGGTCTCCACTTCACAGAAATCAATGACGATCTCTGGGCATCTAAGCGACTCGACCTTGTCCATGAACGAAGAGGCTATATCTCGCAGCGCAAGGTCTGGTGACAGCTCATGTGCTATCGATATCCTACAGCCTTGTGTGCTCATACAGGTCCACCTCCTCTAATGTCAATGGTATCTTCATGCTTATCAAAGTTCCTTTATATTTATTCATATCGGATAATCGATATCTCGACTGATTATCCCCATCACAATAGATCGCGCCTTGACCAGAGACCACCAGCATACATCCACCATAACCTTTCAATGTCAAATTCATCGTGGTCCCAAGTCCCCGGCCTCTTTCTTTTTCCATCTTAGAGGACGCGCCCTCGATCGCGTCCACAATCGCCTGGTCATCATCTAGGGACATTCCCGATTCCCTCAGACTTCCAGCTATGGTGATTCCGTCATCTATGATGCACAGGTGCATATCTCCATTTCTCTTGTACTGCTGGGCCATTATCAATGCGTTTGCAAATCTGGAATGTTGATAGATGTTGTCGACCAGCTCGCCGACCATATACCTGAAGGCGTTTTTTCCACCAGGATCGCCTGCCAGACCGTAAACCTTCTTCAGTATGGGTTGGCTCAGATCTTCATCATGGGGCAATCCCACCACAGGCAGGTAGGTCGATCTGTTGAGGGTATCATAACCATGATCCCTCATCATGCACCAGAGGTAGTTTTGTACATCAGGACTAGGGGGAGGGACCAGAGTTAGGTGCCTTTCAGTCCTGAGCATGATGGATAACGGAAGAATGGTCGTGGGTGTCAGGAATTTTACCTTCTTCAGGTCCACCACACCTGTTCTAACCGCCTGGTCCCTGATATTGGCAAATTCCCTGTACCGTAGGACCAGTTCAGGATGATGGACCGCCATGGACAAATTTCATATAAGGAAGGAATAAGAGCATATGCCGCACATCATTGAAAATGGGTGCTCGACGTGCAACAGGAACGGACAACAATTTATCTAGGGGAGCACTAGTAGGCCGGACGACCATGAAGGAAGTTCTCGAGCAAGCCCTGAAGGCCCAGGACCGCGACCTGTGCGACCACTGCCTTGGACGCCTTTTCGCTCACGTGGGCACCGGCACCACCAATCTAAAGAGAGGAGAGGAGCTGAGGGCGTTGATCGACCAGGACCGCGCCTCCCGCGGCCTGGGTCCAATGAAGCACGAGAGGTGCTGGCTCTGCGATGAGATCTTTGAACAGGTTCCCCGCTTTGCGGAGGCCGTCGATCTCAAGCTGCAAGAGGTCCAGTACGACAACTTTTTGGTCGGGACGAGAGTGGACCCGGTCGTCCAGGCGAAAGAGGAGGAGCTCTGGTCGCTGGTAGGACAGGAGCACGCCGAGCCCATAAAGTCCGAGCTAAACCGCGAGATCGGGAAAGCGGTCTTCGCCCTGAACGGCAAGGCGGTGGAGTTCAAGAGCCCGCAGGTGGTGGCGCTGGTAGACACCCGCTTCGCCCACGTGGAGCTGGACGTGGCGCCGCTGTTCCTCTACGGTCGTTACAGAAAACTATCTCGGGAGATCCCTCAGACCAAGTGGCCCTGCCGGGTCTGCCAGGGCAAGGGATGCCCGCGCTGCGGCGGTACCGGGAAAATGTACCAGACCAGCGTTCAGGAGCAGATCGGGGATGTTATCCTTCCTTACGCCCAGGCCAAGGAGCACTTCTTCCATGGCATGGGCAGGGAGGACATAGACGCGCTCATGCTGGGCACCGGGCGGCCTTTCGTCATCGAGATATCCTCGCCGGTGGTCCGAAGCCTGGACCTCATCGCCATCGAGAAGGAGATCAATGAGAAGGGCAAGGGTCTGGTGGAGGTCGAGCAACTGCGCCTCTCGGACCGGGAGGAAGTGCGCCTGGTCAAGGATTCAGCGCACGACAAGGAGTACCGCGTGCAGGTATCCATTCACGGCAAAGTTAATAAGGAGAGAGTCAATGAGGTCCTTCGCACGTTCAACAGAACCCGTATAGTCCAGCGGACGCCCGTTAGGGTGTCCCACCGACGCGCGGACCTGAAACGCGAGCGGTACATCGTCTACGTGGTCCTGGAGGATTTCCAGGAGGAACGCATGACGCTGCGCCTGCGCACCGAATCAGGCACCTACGTGAAGGAGTTCGTGCACGGCGACCAGGGAAGAACGGAACCCAATCTCTCCGAGATGCTCGGGGTCCCCTGCACCGTGGACGCCCTGGACGTCATCGGGGTCATCGACAACAACGAGGTATAGATATGGTCAAAGCATCGCACGGACAGAGAGGGAAGGGCCGGAACATTCTGAGGAGGAGCCCCAGGGCTCGTGGACTTTCCCCCATCACCCACGAGTTCGTTCAGTTCGACGTAGGAGAGCAGGCCCACATTCACCTGGACCCCAGCATTGTCAAGGGCGCGCCGCACTTGCGCTTCCATGGCAAGACCGGGACGGTCAAGGCCGCCCAGGGTCGCGCCTACTTGCTGTCCGTCAGGGACGGCGATAAATACAAGACCGTCGTGTCCCGGCCCGAGCACATGCGCAAGGTCAAGAACTGACGGTGATGATGATGCCCAAGGATCGCTACGTCACCCTGGCCGAGGTAAAGGAGATGCTGGAGGCTGAAGCGGAGTCCCGGGAGTTCACCCCCGAGCAGAAGCTGGCCTTTGAGCACGCCAAAGGCGCCAAGATGAGCGCCGAGCAGGCCAGGGAGCTGAAGGGAAAGCTGCTCGAACTGGAGTTCGTGGCCGACCTGAACAACGCTGAGGCAGTGGCGGTCAAGATCACCGACCTTTTGCCCACCCACTTCGACGACGTCCGCCTGATCTTCCAGAAGGAGAGGCGGGTGCTCGACAAGAAGCAGGGCGAGCAGATTATTAAATTGGTGAACGAATACCTTTAGGCTGGTGTTGCTTTGGAGGACTACGCCCACATTCTAGATTATCTACCGCAGGGACTGCCTACGGAGAGAGGCTTCAGGAAGGAACCAGTAGCGTACGCCCTCGGAAGCACTGAACTGAAGCTGTTCGAGCTTGTGCCCAAGCCCGGGGTAATCATCTCGCCAGGCGAGGTGGTCTACATCGGGAAGGACATGGACAAGCGCGACAAGATCCTCCATGTCAAGCGCCGCGTGGGCTTCGAGGAGCTGAACGCCGGCTCACAGAACGAATTGCCGTTCGTCATTCTGGAAGTGGTCAAGGAGAACGAGGACCTCTACGTCAAGTTCTTCAACGAGTCGGAGGCCATCACCACCCGCTACCACGTGCTGGAGCTTCTTCCCGGCCTGGGAAAGAAGACCATGCTGGCCATACTCGATGAGCGCAAGAAGGGACCGTTCAAGTCCTTCGCCGACATCGCCGCCCGGCTGCCGACCTTCAAGCACCCCGAGAAGGTAGTGGCCAAGCGCATCGAGCTCGAGCTGGCCGATCCCGCCCAGAAGTACCGCGTCTTCGTCTCCCGCTGAGATGATAAGCATCGGGGAGCTGCGCTCCCTTCTGGAAAGGTACGGCGTGCGGCCATCCAAGTCCAAGGGACAGAACTACCTGATAGACCGCCGCGTCGCCGAGCGAGAGGCGGAGTACCTTGGGATCGGTCAGAACGACCGCGTGCTGGAGGTCGGCCCCGGCTTCGGAATTCTGACCTCGGCGCTTCTGGAAAGGACCTCCAAGGTCACGGCCGTGGAGATTGAGGAAGGGGCGGTGCGCTATCTTCGCGATTCGTTCCCGCAGATGGACGTTATACAGGGGGACTTCCTGGAGATCGACCCCCCCGAGTTCGACCTGTTCATCTCCAACGTCCCGTACAGCATCTCCTCGCCGCTGCTCTTCCATCTTCTGGATATGAAGTTCAAGCGGGCGGTGATCATGGTCCAGAGGGAGTTCGCCGAGCGCATGGCCGCCCCCGCCGGCGACAGCGAGTATTCGCGGCTGTCGGTCAACGTCTTCTACCGCGCCGAATGCAAATTGTTGGAGAACGTTCCCCGCTCAAGGTTCTGGCCGGAACCGGAGGTGGATTCGACCGTGGTCATGCTCACCCCCCGGCCCGCCCCCTTCCCGGTGCGGGACGAGAAGCATTTCCTTAGGTTGGTCGACCTGCTCTTCCAGCAGAGGCGGAAGAAGATCGGGACGGTTCTCAAGCAGAAGCGGATGCTTCCCGAGGACCGGTCCGGGATCCCGTATCTGGACGAGAGGGTGGAGAGGCTCACCCCGGCACAGATCGCCGAGCTATCGGACGCCCTGACCGCGCATCACTGACGGTCACCTTGATTATCGGTCCCGCCGATATCACTTCCGGGGAAAAAATGAACAAGGATGTGAAGGCCGACATTCCCGTGATAGGTAGAACGCTGAAGGAGGCCGGGCATCTGGACCTCGATCCTCTTTGCGTCTATGAGAGCGAGAAGCGGCCTGAGAAGGGTAAGCCGTTCGGGGAGGTGGACCGATGCATCGCCAAGGCGGTGTTCATGTGCGCCAAAGGTCAGGAGGACCTTCTTTACATTGGCCAGGACGCCCGTTCCGGCGTGTGCCCAGGCGGACAGTCCTGGACCGGACTTGCCGAAATGGCCGAGGGTTTGAGGTACTTCATATCCACCGGGTCCCCGACCTTCCGCCACGGGGAGGCGGAACATCTCAAGCGGGACCCGGACCTGGTCATGAGGAGCAAGTCGTTCGTAGGTAAGATCCGACCGCCGGTGAACTACCTGTGCGTCACTCCCTGCAAGGTCTTCGATGAGAACGAAGGGAAGCCGAGGTCGCTGCTGATCTTCGCCAGGGCGGAGCAGCTGCGCAACCTGCTCGCCCTGCACCACTTTGGGACGCCAGACGCCTTCACCTCCACCAGCGCTCCATGGGGTCCCAGCTGCGCCTCCTTCCTCAGCTACCCGGCGGGGCTGGCCTCCAACTGTCCGGACCAGGCGCTGATCATCGGCCCGGTGGACCCCACCGGCAATCGCTGGATGCCGCCGGACCTCATGTCCCTGGGATTGAAGCTCAAGGACGCGGATAGGATGGTCCAAGATGTTCCCGCGTCGTTCCTCGCCAAGCGTCCTCAAGTGGCCTTCCCCGACGGCAGGTAGGGCATCTTAAAAGGCCCTCGGGCAATCATTTTAACTTGGGCCACCTTATGGAGGAGAGGAGAGAACATGCTGATCGGGATAGTCGGTAAACCCAACGTAGGTAAGTCGACCTTCTTCTCCGCCGCCACCATGGCCACCGCGGAGATAGCGAACTACCCATTCACCACCATCAAGCCGAACAAGGGCATGGGTTACGTCCGATCCAAGTGCCCGCACCTGGACTTCAACGTCAAGTGCAACCCCCGGAACTCGGCCTGCGAGAACGGGGTCCGCCTGGTGCCCATAGAGCTGCTGGACGTGGCCGGATTAGTTCCGGACGCATGTCAGGGAAAGGGCCTGGGGAACCAGTTCCTGGACGACCTGCGCCAGGCGGACGCCTTCATTCACGTGGTCGATGCCAGCGGCTCCACCGACGCTGAGGGTAACGCCGTAAAGCCGGGAAGCCACGACCCGGTGGAGGACCTGAGGTTCCTGGAGAGGGAGATCAACCAGTGGATCAAGGGCATCATGATGAAAGGCTTCGACAAGCTGGCCCGCGGCGCGCACCTGGAGGGCCAGAAGATCGAGCTGGTCATCCATGACCGGCTGACCGGTCTTGGCGTCACTGAGGCGCAGGTGTCCGCGGCCCTCCGCACCTCGGAGATGCCGAACAAGATCATCGACTGGAAGGACGAGGACCTTTACCGTTTGGCGGCCAACATCAGGATGCTGAGCAAGCCCATGATAATCGCCCTCAACAAGGCGGACGCGGCGGACCCTGAGACGATCAAGAGGCTCAGCGAGCTCGAGGGATACCTGACCGTCCCCACCTGCTCGGAGACCGAACTTGCCTTACGCAGAGCGGCCAAGGCCGGGCTGGTCTCGTACGTTCCCGGCGACAAGGGGTTCAAGGTCAACGACCCCGCCAAGCTCAATGCCAATCAGAAGAAGGCTCTGGACTTCATGGCCCAGATCATGGCCAAGTACGACGGCACCGGCGTGCAGAAGTGCCTGGAGACGGTGACCTACCAATTGCTGGACCAGATCGTGGTCTACCCGGTGGAGGACGAGACGCACCTCACCGACCACGACGGCCGTGTGCTCCCGGACGCCTTCCTGCTTAAGAAGGGAAGCAACGCCAGGGACCTGGCCTACAAGGTGCACACCGACCTGGGGGACAATTTCATCCGGGCCATCAACGCCCGTACGCACCGCGTGGTCGGTCACGACCACCTGCTGGAGAACGAGGACGTGATGACCATAGTGGCCAAGAGGTAGAGATGGGCGAATGGGATGTCCGTTTGCTCACAGCCTCATATTCGAAGGGGGACAACGACGGCATAATCGTGGAGCTCTTCGGCAAGACCCGCGACGGTCGCTCGATCACTCTGCGCAAGACCGGGTTCCGTCCCTATTTCCATGTGGCCGCCCCGCCGGAGGACGTGCTTCCCTACGTCCAAGGCAAAGATGATTTCCTCACCATCGAACCGGTGGACCTCTTTCTGATCAACAAGGGCCGGGTGCAGAACTGCTCCAAGGTGGTCATAAAGTTCCCCTGGGCCGTGCCGCAGTACCGCAGCGAGCTCAAACGCCAGGGCATGGAGGTCTTCGCTGCCGACATACCGTTCCATCACCGCTTCATCTACGACAATGACCTACCTGCATGCTTCACCGCCCGCGGGGAGGAGGTCAAGGGCGACTACACCACCGACCTGGTGGTCAACCTGCGCGGGTTCACCGAGATACCGCCGTTCACCCCGAAGCTCAAGATCCTGAGCTTCGACATCGAGAACTCCATCACCGACGAGACCATCTACACCATCTGCTACGTCATCAAGGACGAAGGGGGGATAAGGGCCGGCGAACCGGTCATCGGTACGGAGAAGGAGATGATCGAGAGGTTCTCCGAGGTCATCCAGATGGAGGACCCCGATGTTATTACTGGATACAACATCGACGGTTACGACATCCCGTTCATCATGGAGCGGGCCAAGAAGTACGGCATTGACGAGCTGAAATGGGGAAGGGACCACTCCACCCCCCGCCGGGTCATGAACAAGTTCTGGCGCTGCACCGGGCGGTTGATAGCGGACGCCTGGTGGGCGGTCAAGATCGAGATCAAGCCGAAGCAGGAAACGCTGAACGCCGTCTCCAAGTCCCTGCTGGGCGAGGAGAAGCTGGACGTGGACATGAAGATGAAGGTCGGGGAGGATTACGACCCCCGGGCCATCGACAAGGAGTGGCTGAACAACCGGGACAAGGTGCTGGCGTACTGCACCAGGGATGCGGAGCTGGCCCTAAAGATACTGGGCAAGGTCGGCCGTATCCGGAAAGGCATGGACCTAGCGGCAGTGTCCCGCATGCCGGTGGACGACGTTCTGAACTCCGGCTCTTCGCAGCTCATCGACGCCATCATGATCCGCGCCGCCGACCGCCACGCACCGCAGGTTGCGGTACCGCTCACTGGCAACTACGACGACGATGAGGAGAACGCCATCGAGGGCGGCTATGTGCACGAGATCTCGCCGGGCGTGTATCATTGGGTCTGCGTCCTGGACTTCAAGTCCATGTACCCCAGTCTCATCATCTCCCGGAACATCTGCTTCACCACCCGGGATGACCGCGGGACGATCGTCTCCCCGCTGGGCGTGCACTTCCTGAGCAAGGAGCAGCAGCCCGGCATACTACCGTCCATCCTGGCCGACCTGATGCGCCGGAGGGATGAGACGAAGGCCTTGGCGAAAAGGGCCAAGGACCCCGAGGAGGCGCACTATTACGACGGATTGCAAGGCGCGATCAAGATACTCATGAACTCCTTCTATGGCGTTTTCGCCTCCTCCTTCTACCGCTTCACCGACCGCTCCATCGGGGGAAGCATCACCGCCTTCGCCAGGGAGACCACCAAGGGCATCATAAAGTCCCTGACGGACGAGGGGGTGAACGTCATCTACTCCGATACGGACTCCATATTCGTCCAATCGCCCCACGACGATCTGGAGGGCTCGCTGGAATTCGGAAAAGAGCTGGCCGCTCGCTTCTCCAAGGAAGGCGGCTCATTGGAGTTCGAGAAGATCATGGAGCCGCTGTTCTCGCACGGCAAGAAGAAGCGATACGTGGGCCGAATGGTCTGGCCCAAGGAGGAGCTGGTCATCCGCGGTTATGAGGTGCGCCGCACGGACTCCTTCGACCTGCAGTCCGAGTCGCTGATGACCGTCTTCGAGTTCATCATGGACGGGAACACCGACGAGGCGGTGAAGGCCGCCCGCGGCTATGTGCAGGACACCCTGGCCGGCAAGGTCCCGCTGGAGAAGCTGGTCATCTCCAAAGGCTGCCGCAAGTTCAGCGAATACGCCAACCCGGACGCCCAGGCCACGGTGCAGACGGCCAAGAAGCTCATGGAGATGGGGTACGAGTTCGTGCCGGGGATGAAGGTGTCATGGATAGTCACCAACTTCCGCAAGAAGCCGCAGGAGGTTCAGCCATACATCTCCGGCCAAGAGTTCACCTATACTCCCGATTACCGCTATTACGCGGAACGCCTGGCGCAGACGCTGTCCCGCGCGACCGAGGTCTTCGGCTGGGGAGAGAAGGACCTGCTGAACGGCAATCAGCAGGCCAGCCTTTTCGACTATGCGCCCGAGCAGGACAGGCCGAAGATCAAGCTCGAACAGGTAAAGAAGACCGACAAGAAGCTCTCTTTGGATGACTTCATGTAAATTATTGATATAATAATTAAAAATCAAAAAACGTGATTTTATCACAAATTTATTTATCTAACAATCTCGTAAGCATAATTCATGCTCCTCGAATTCACCGTGGAGAACTTCAGGTCGTTTCGGGATAAAACAACTCTCAGCATGCTCGCATCATCAGATAAAAGCAGTCCGGACAATCTGACCGATGTAGAAGCGCTGAAGGGAAAACGAGCTCTCAACAGTTCCGTCATCTATGGTGCCAATGCATCTGGTAAGTCCAATCTGGTTCTGGCGTTGACCATCATGAAAAATTTCGTGGTCAATTCCCACACCCATCAAAAAGGAATAAGATTGAACCATCAACCATTCGCTTTCGATAAAGACAGTATGAACAAGCCGACCTCATTCAGCGCGATCTATGTACATGAGGGGGTTCGGTACAATTATTCAATGGCTTATGATAAGGAACGAATTGTAGCCGAAGAACTATCGTATTATCCGAATGGCAGGATCTCATCGATATTTTCCAGGAAAGGGAACGAATTTACTTTTAATGTCGATCAAAAGGAGCAGGAGGTAATATCGCGCAGGACTTTGGAGAATGCACTGTACTTATCCACCTCCGTTCAATTCAATTATTCAAGGAACATGCCTGCGTTCACATGGTTCACCAAGGGACTGGTCGCCCTTGACAATACCGACTCGCCGGGCTTGATAAACAATGCCATAGAGTATATGAACCACAATAAAAAGGCCAAAAAGCTGATGGTTCAAGCGTTACAGAGCGCGGACCTGGGCATCACTGGTGTAGAGGGCCGATTAAAGAAAGTACCACTTCAAAAGCTCTATAACAGTTTCCCCCCACAATTACTGGCCGTTATGACCATGGTAGGGAACGAAGCCCTGCAGACAGACCTAAGGTTCAAACACAGAGTGGTAGGCGCGGATGGGTCAGAGAGCGAGATCGACCTCCCTCACATTTTCGAATCAGAGGGCACACGAAAGCTCTTCAGCATAATCGGCCCGATCATCGAAGCTTTGCAGATAGGGGGAACGCTGGTCGTTGATGAACTGGACACCAAGCTCCATCATGATATAAGCACGTGGCTGGTAGAGCTATTTCACGATCCTGAACAAAATAAACACGGTGCCCAATTGATATTCAACAGCCACAACCAGTTACTTCTGGACCAGGAACTGTTCCGCCGCGATCAGATCTGGTTCACTGAGAAGGATCCAGAGACCGGGGCTTCCGAGCTGTACTCCCTTGTGGAGTTCGGAGAACGGAAGGACCGTGATATCCAGAAGGCATATCAGCTTGGGCGATACGGAGCCATACCCGCCATCGTTCCAGGCAAGGTGCTATGATGGGTAGGCCGCTCGAAAGAATTGAGAGCGGTCGGAAGGCACGCAATCGGGTGCTGTTAGTAACTGAAGGAACAACTGAGAAACGATATTTTTCCGGACTAAAAGAACGATGGTGCAATGTCTCAATAATCACTCCAATATCATCAGTGACCGATGCTGAGAACCTCGTAAGGTTCTGTAAAAAGCAGATGGGACATTATGGGATCGAACCAGAGGACGGAGATCTCGCGATTTGCGTATTCGATTTTGATAACAACCCGGAAAAAAAACTTCAGAGGGCGGCAAAGATCGCGCGCGAGAACAATATCCTATTGGCAGCATCCAATCCCTGTTTCGAGCTATGGATAGCTATCCATTTCACCGATGTAGAACGATTCATGACAGTAGGGGAATTAACATCATTGGTAGGAAAGTTCATCAAAGGTTATTCAAAATCTGGAAATTTCAATGGGGTGCTATTTCCTTTGATGAATAGGGCATTGACGCGTGCTGATCACATTTGGGATAAAAATGGTTTAAAAGGTCGCGAAGCGATCGATATGCCGAATCCGTGCACGAACGTTCACATCGCCGTAGAATCAATCAACTCATTGAAATCTAAAAACAAGCTCATCAGTCGATCCAAGACATGAACGACCAAAGACTGGATAGATATCTGACCTTTACTTATGCGTCAAATCATTTAAATAAGGCTACATTATCTGTGGCCTTCGTAGCGAGACAAGTCTCGCCGGAGTTGTACCCCGTAAGGGGCGAATCCCGAAGCGCCGCCATTGGCGGCACTGGTGATACAAATGGTAGACAAGAAGGTAGACGATAACGAGGAAGGGCCCAGGCCAGTGAACGGAAAGAGCATGTACTCTTACATCTCCGACGCCTGGGACCGGCCCGATGCTTCTTACGTGAAGGGACTGATGTGGGAGAGGCTCATCATCTGGAGGCGGGAGCCCAACTTCTGCCGCCTGGAGAGGCCCACCCGTCTGGACCGCGCCCGCGCTCTGGGCTACAAGGCCAAGCAGGGCATCATCATGGTCCGCGGCCACGTCCGCAAGGGCGGCCTGCAGAAGCGCTTCGGATACAAGGGGCGCCGCGCCAAGCGCGAGGGTATGAAGAAGATTACCATGGGCAAGAGCCTGAAGCGGATAGCCGAGGAGAGGGCCGCCAAGCGCTACCCCAACCTCGAGGTGCTCAACTCCTACTGGGTCGGCGAGGACGGCAAGAACGTCTGGTACGAGATCATCCTGGTGGACAAGCACCACCCCTCGATCAAGGCGGACAAGAACCTGAACTGGCTGTGCGACAACGCCAACAAGAACCGGGTGTTCCGCGGCAAGACCTCCGCCGGACGCAAGGGGCGCGGTCTGCACTGGAAGGGCAAGGGTGCGGAGAAGGCGCGCCCGTCCGTCAAGGCCCACGACAGGCAGATAAAGTAGGCGAAGAGCCTACCCTTTGATCTCTTTCAAACGCCTTTCCACTTCTTCATTTCCCATCCCGATCAGCGGATGGTACATCGGGACATCGGCGTTCAACGTCATGTTCTCCTGCAGCTCTTCCAGGGACCAGCCCACCACCAGGCCGAATGCTTTGTTGGCCTGCACGGCCTTGCCGGCCGGGCCGCTCACCCGGCGCGGCTCGGGGTCCCAGCGCTCCAGGGTGCGCATGGCCTCCTCGTCCTCCACCAGGAACAGCACGCGGCAACCGCGCTTCATCATCATCCAGGCGGCCAGGGCGTCCCTTTCATTGCGGACCAAGGCCACCACCTTACCCTGGCTGCCCATGGGAAGTCCGCCCGGGCCGTCCAGGTACTCGCTGAACACGTACGCCCGGCGGTCGCGCACCTCTACGTACACGATCAGGTCGGGATGATGCAGGTCCACCCGCACCCCCCGGTGCTTGTGCGCCTCGTATATCTCCTCACCCGCCTGCGCCGCAAGCTGCATGCTGGTGTACGGATGCACCCCGTTCCGTCGGGCCTCCACCCGGAAGGTGGAACCTTCGCTCAGCAGCGGGGTGGCCACCTGAAGCGCCAGACGCCTGATGTCCTTGACCTCCGAAGTGCATTCCTGGACAAGGCTCAGGGAGGATATGCCGAAAACGCGCCTGAGCACCGCGGCGGCCTCCTGAGGCCGGTCGGTGGTCACGAACAGCCGGCCGTACTGGCTCTCTGCGAAGGCTTCCAGCCTCTCCCCGGCCAGGGCGGCCATCATGTTGTGGGTGAGCACCTTCTCGAAGTAACGGCGCACTCCCGGGCTCTTCAGTCCCATCTCCGCGTACCTGACCAGCAGCAGGCCCATGTCCCTTTCATGTAGCCCGGGATAATAAACCATTCTCCCGCTAGCATTATGTCCTCATCAGGTCATCGCCGCACGATGGAAACGCTGGTCCTGCTGCTGATCGCCCTGCTGTGCATGAGCGCCGGGGCCATAGGGGCGCTGATGGGCATCGGCGGAGGGCTTATCATCATCCCGCTGCTGACGCTCGGTTTCGGGATACCGATGCAGGAGGCCATCGGGGCCAGCCTGATAGGCGTGATCGCGACGTCCACCGGCGCCGCCACCAAGTACGTGAAACAAGGGCTGACCAACGTCCGTCTGGCCCTGTTCCTTGAGATGTCCACAACCGTCGGTTCGATCGTCGGCGCGCTCATTGCCGTGTACACCAACCAGACCCTGCTGTTCCTGCTCTTCTCCATGCTCCTGGTATATGCCGGCTTCACCATGCTCCGCCGCACGGAGGTTCTTTTCACCCCCGAACAGGTGGCGGCGGAGGGTCAGATGGTGGACCTGTCCTGCCAGTACGTGGACCCCAGGAGCACCTGCCAGGTGAGCTACGGGGTTAAGGGGTTGAAGAAGGGTTTGGCATACAGCAGCGTCGCCGGCATGCTGTCCGGGCTCCTGGGCGTGGGCGGCGGGCTTGTCAAAGTGCCGGTGATGAACGTCTGCATGTGCGTCCCGCTCAAGGCGGCCGCGGCCACCAGCAACTTCATGATCGGTGTGACCGCTTTGACCGGAGCGATCATCTTCTACGGCCACGGGCTTCTCGACGCCTACCTGTGCGGGGCGGTGGCCTTGGGCACCTTCGCCGGAGCGTACGTGGGAACCATTCTCATGGCCAAGTATTCGGCCAGCGACCTGCGCAAGTGGTTCTCCGTGCTGCTGTTCATCGTAGCGGTGACCATGGTCCTGAAGGCCTTCGGCCTATGGGGTGGTGCCTGATGCCCTCCCAGTCCACCCTCTGCGGCGTGGTGCAGCCGATCCTGCGCTGGGGCATGATCCTGAGCCTGGTTCTGATGTTCTTCGGGCTAGTGCTGGGGATCGTCACCGGAAGCCACGAGGCATCGGTGGTCCCCCTCGAAAGGATACCCTCCGAAATACTGGAAATGGACCCCGCGGCGTTCCTGACCTTGGGCATAGTGCTGCTCATCATCACTCCGCTGGCCAGGGTCATCGGGGCGTTGTGCGTGTTCATCAGGGAACGCGACCGCAAGTTCGTACTGGTGTCCCTGGCGGTGCTGTTG
>Ga0116143_10002440_pt1 | contig 20273 bp, 17 predicted proteins | sample AD_UKC034_MetaG_FD_89745 | JGI IMG/M metagenome (GOLD analysis project Ga0116143, IMG submission 89745) | Active sludge microbial communities of municipal wastewater-treating anaerobic digesters from USA - AD_UKC034_MetaG | ecosystem: Engineered > Bioreactor > Anaerobic > Digestate | place: USA...
CACGGTTCACGGGTACTACCTGATGAAGCGTCTCAACCCCCTGGTCGGGTTTTTCTTCATCCTGAAGTACTTCGAGTACTTCCTGATCTATTTCATGGCCGTCAACCACCTCCGGGAGAAGGAACAGATCCGGCGCTTCCTGATCGCCATGCTCCTGGTGTGCTTCTGCGTCTGCGTTTTCGCCATCTCCCAGATCCCCTACGTGGAGCGCGTCTCGGCCCCCTTCGAGGGCGAGGAAGGGGAGCCCAACACGCTCGGGGGCTACCTCGTGCTCATGCTGTGCCTGGTGGTCAGCCTCCTCGCGACGCCGAAGTCAATCGGGAAAAAGCCGCTGCTGATCGTGCTCCTCGGCCTGATGCTCGTTGCGCTGGCGGCCACGCTGTCCCGCGGATCCTGGGTTGCCCTGCCCCCGGCGCTGCTGACGCTCATCGCGCTGAGCCGCAACCGGATGCGCATCGTGATCCCCCTGGTCATCGCGCTGGCCTTCTCGCCCTTCCTGTTGCCCAAGAGCGTGATCGACCGGGCCGGCTACACGTTCAACCAGCCGGACAACGACGAGCAGCTCAAGATCGGGGCCGTCAAGGTCGACTCGTCCACGTCGGCCCGCCTGATTTCCTGGAAGGTGATCCTCACGCAGGACTTCGTCCATCACCCGATCATCGGCTGGGGCGTGACGGGCCACTCCTTCGTCGATGCCCAGATCCCGAGGGTTCTCATCGAAACGGGTCTTGTGGGCCTCACGGCCTTCCTCGTCCTGATCGGGCTTCTCTTCCGGCATGCCCTGCGCGCGCGCCGCGTCGGCCGGGATCCCCTCTACGAGGCGATCGCCGTCGGCTACGTCGGCGGTCTCGTGGGGCTTCTCGTCCACAGCGTCGGCGCCAACACCTTCATCATCGTGCGGATCATGGAACCCTTCTGGTTCCTGACGGCCCTGATCGTCATGATCCCGAAACTCGAAAGCGCGGCGATTGAGGAGGCAGCCGGCCGCGGCCGCTGATCCCGGAGGCAGAGAGACCCCAGCGGCGTGCCTGCGGGCGGCCCGATTCGGAAACAGCATGACAAGGAAACCATCAGAAACCATTTTCAGGCAGGTGCTCTTCGGCGGCCTGTGGACGCTGGGGCTGCGCCTCTCCAGCCGGACGCTCGGGTTTGTGCGCACCCTCGTGCTCGCCCGGCTCCTGTTCCCGGCCGATTTCGGGCTCATCGCCATGGCGATGCTGTTCGTGACCGGCCTGGAGAGCGTCACCCAGACGGGCCTGCAGCAGGCGCTCATCCAGAAGAAAACCGACATCCGGGAGTGCCTCGACACGGCCTGGACCGTGACAGTCACACGGAGCTTCGTCCTGTGCCTCGTCCTCGTTGCGGCCGCGCCCTTCGTGGCGGGGTTCTTCTCGGCGCCGCGGCTCACCGACATCATCCGGGTCGTTTCCCTGTCGGTCCTGATCGGGGGGGCCGCGAACATCGGCATCGTCTTTTTCCAGAGGGACCTCGAGTTCGGCCGGCAGTTCCGGTTCGAGACATGGGCCTCCGTCGCGGAATTCGCGCTGACGGTGCTGCTTGCATTCGCGCTGCGGGACGTCTGGGCGCTCGTTTGGGGCGGTCTCGCGGGGAATGTCCTGCGCGTCCTGCTGTCCTACGCCCTGCACCCGTTCCGGCCTTCATTCCGGTTCGACCCGGCCGCCTTTCGGGAGATGCTGGACTTCGGCAAGTGGGTGTCCGGCTATGCCGTTCTCTGCTACGCCGTCTCGCAGTGCGACAGCATCCTGCTCGGCCGGATGCTGGGGGCCGAATCCCTGGGCTATTACCAGATGGCCTTCCTGACCGCGGTGATCCCCTCGTCGGAGGTGGCCATTGCCTTCTCCATGGTCGCGTTTCCCTCCTATTCGATGATGCAGGACCAGCCGGGCCGCCTGCGGGAGTCCTTCGAGAAGGTCTTCCAGGCGTCGGCCCTGGTCTGCATGCCCATCGGCTTCGGCATCCTCGCCGTCGCCCCGGATTTCATCCGCGTTGTCCTGGGCGATCGCTGGCAGGGCATCGCCCTGATCATGCAGGTCCTGAGCATCATGGGGATCGCGAAGGCCCTCGAGGGCACGACGAACTCCCTGCTGATGGCCGTCGGCCGTCCCGGCCTGCTGATGGGATTCTCGTTTTTGCAGCTGGTCCTGCTCAGCGTGACCCTCTACCCGCTCACCCTGCATTGGGGCATCACGGGCGCCGCGCTCGCCGTCACGCTGACGGCGCTTGCGGCCGCTGCCTCCGCGCTCGTTGCCGCCGTCAGGATCGCAGGAGCGCCGGTTCCCAGGATCCTGGCGCTGCTGGCCGTTCCGATGGGCGCCTCGGCGGCCATGGCCGTCGGGATCATGCTGCTGAAAGGGATGACGGGCCCCGTGACCCTGCCGGGGTTTCTGCTCCTCGTGGCCGCGGGCATCGGGCTCTATGCCGCCTGCGTGGCGGCGGCCGACGCGGTGCTCACCGCTGGGCGCTATAGAGGCCTCGTCGCTGGGTTGCTGGCCGGCCTGTGCACAGCCGGGAAAAATGCAGGGGTCTCTCCTACAGGAGGGGCGGAAGAACGGGCGGCCGCGCTCCGGGCGGACGATCCCGCGCGGTGACCGCGCCCTCCATCCGCTTGCGTTCTGGAGAGGTTCTTGCATTTCCTGTCCCTGACGGGGGACCGGCCATGACATCGGATTTGCAAGTTTCGGTGATCCTTCCCTATTACGAGGGCGAACGCTGGATCGGCCGCTCCGCGGCCAGCGTGTTGAGCCAGGCCGCGGCGGACTTCGAGCTTATCATCGTCGAGGACGGGTCCGCCATCCCGGACGGAGCGGCCGACGGGCCGCTGTCGAATCCCCGGGTTCGGCGCTTCCGGATCCCACACGCGGGGAAGGGCGCCGCCCTCAATTTCGGTGCCGGGCAGGCAAGGGCAGACCTGCTGTGCTTCATCGACCAGGACGACATCATGATGCCGGGCCGTCTGCAGCGGCAGGTCCGGGCGATGCGGTCGGACGGTGCGGCTCGATGCCGTACCGCAGCGCCGTGGTCAGGGCGCTGGGGTTCGGGTGGGCCGCCCGGCGCGAGGCAGGCGTCCCGATTCGCTTCCTGTTGTGGATGCTGCCGGCGCCGACCGCGGGAAGCGTTGCCCTGGCTGCTTCTCTGCTGGCGCTCCGCGGTCTGGTCGAAGCCTTGCCAGGCCCGCTGTTTCTGGGGCTGAGTGCTCTTTCCGGGTGCGCGGCATACGGGGCGACGGTCTTCCTTGTCGACCGGCTGCAGGACTCTCCGCTGACCCGGACCCTGAGGGAATACCTCCGCTTTCCGGCATCCGTCGTCCTCCAGCGCGGAATGGTCCGATAATCAAGGCCGGCCGCGCACCCTGAGTTTCCCCGGGTGGCCGTGGCACCCTTCTTGCTTTTCCATTCGGGGCGGGTCCCCGTGCAGGTCGGGTTGCAAAGTCGCCTGTGGGCTCCCCGGTGGGCCGACTGACAGGGTGCGCTCGCGAGAGTCGGATCAAGTTCATCCCGGAGTAGGGAGGCAGCATGAATGTACTGATCACTGGAGGGGCCGGGTTCATCGGTTCACACCTGGCCGAGAGGCTTCTTTCGCAGGGACACCGCGTCTTCATCATCGACGATCTCTCGACAGGAAGCATCCACAACATTCTGCACCTGAAAGGGAACGCGGATTTCACGTACGCCATCGACACGATCACCAACGTCCCTCTTCTGGCGGAATTGGTCGACCGCGTCGACTTGGTCTACCATCTGGCGGCCGCCGTCGGCGTGAGCCTCATCGTCGAGGACCCGGTGCGCACCATCGAGACCAACGTCCGTGGCACGGAGGTCCTCCTGCACCTCGCGAACAAGAAGAAAAAGCCCGTCGTCATCACCTCCACGTCCGAAGTCTACGGCAAGGGAGTGCAGGTCCCCTTCCGGGAAGACGGCGATCTGACCTTGGGGCCGTCCAGCAAGGCACGGTGGAGCTACGCCTGTTCGAAGCTGCTCGACGAGTTCCTCGCCATGGCTTACTGGAGGGATCGCCGGCTTCCGGTCATCGTCGTTCGGCTCTTCAACACGGTGGGCCCGCGCCAGAGCGGGCACTACGGCATGGTGATTCCCCGCTTTGTCTCCCAGGCCCTAGCCGGGAAACCGATTACCGTCTACGGCACCGGCGACCAGACACGGTGTTTCTGCGATGTCCGGGATGTCGTCTGGGCCCTGACGGAACTCGTCCGCCGCGACGAGGCCTTCGGCGAGGTCTTCAACATCGGAAGCACCACCGAGATCTCCATCGGCGCCTTGGCCCGGATGGTCCGTGCTCAGGCCGGAAGCCCTTCGCAGATCGTCTTCGTCCCCTACGAGGAGGCCTACGCGGAAGGCTTCGAGGACATGCTGCACCGCGTGCCGGATATCACGAAAATCCGTTCCGTCATCGGGTTCGAGCCGAAAGTGGATCTGCCCGCCATCCTGGACCGGGTCATCGCTTTTCACAGGGAGCGCTTGGATGCGAAAAAAAGTCATACATCTCGTTTCGAGTCCGGCTACGAGCGGCGTTACGGCCACGATACGGCTGCTCGCCACGGCTTGTGATCCGGACCGGTTCGAGCACCACCTGGTCCATTACGGCCCCCACGAGGGCATCGCTCCCGATCTGCAGTCAAAGGGTCTGCCCGTCCACGCCCTCGGGGCTCCGCCGTCGTGGACAGGGCCCTTGCGGACGCGGGTGATCCACGCGCGCCTGGCCCGGCTTCTGTGCAGAATCCGACCGGACGTCATCCACGCCCATTCCTTCGACGCCGATCTGGTCGCCGTACGGGCCCGCCCGCAGCGGGTGCCCGTCCTGGTGACCTGCCAGAGCTTTTCCTACATCCGCTGGATTGAACGGATGCCCCGACTGTATGCCCGCCACGGCCGGAACCTGTCGCTCTACGCCTGTGTCTGCCAGTCCCTGGCCGATGGCATCCGGAACACGGGCATCGTCTCCGACCCCCCGGTGCGCGTGGTGTTCAACGTGCCCGAACGGCGCTTTTTCGAACCGATCTGCGCGGAGGAGAGACAGCAGGCCAGAAGAGGGCTGGGATTGGGGCCCGACGAGATCGTCGTTGCCTGCGTGGCCAACTTCCATCCCGTGAAGGGTCAAGATGTCCTGGCCGAAGCCTTCGCCCTCCTGGCGGGACGCATTCCCCGGCTGCGGCTTGTCCTAGCGGGTGGCGTGATGCCGGGGCCGGGCTGTGAGGAGCACCACGCCCTGACCTTGTCAGTCCTGCGGGCACATCGCGAAGCGGGCAGGGTGCTGCTCGTCAACCCCTGTCGCGACCCTCGAGCGGTTCTTGCCGCCGCCGATCTCTACGTTCAACCCTCCCGGACGGAAGCGCTCAGCGTGGCCATCGGCGAGGCGCTGGCCTGCGGCCTGCCCGTGGTGGCGACCGCCGTCGGGGGCAACCCCGAAATCGTGCTCGACGGGCAGACGGGTCTTCTGGTTCCGCCCGACGATCCCACGGGCACGGCGGCCGCAATCGGGCGGCTCGTCTCGGACGGGCCGCTCCGCGAGCGTCTGAGGCGCGAGGGGCGACGCTTTGCGGAGGCCCGGCTGTCCCCGGATGCCATGATCGACGCCTACCGTCTCGTCTACTCGGGGCTTACGGCCCCGGCATCATGAATCGCGCAATCGGGGGGGGAGGCAGGCACTCCGACATGAAAGTCCTTTTCACCGGGTATTACAAACCGCAATACCCGACCGTCACCGACTACATCGAGCAGGCCCTGGAGGAACTGGGCCACGAGGTCGTCATCCTCGACGAGTGCCGGCATCTTCTGCCGGGAAGGCTACGTGCGCGATCGCCGCGGCTGGAGGCCATCGACCTGCGCTGGTTTAATAAGAATGTCCTCCTTGCAGGAAGTCGTTCTCGGCCCGACCTCTTCCTCGCCGTGGGAGGCGAGCGAATCCTTCCCGCCACCGTCATCGCCCTGAAAGCACAGAAAATGCGGACGGCCCTCTGGACGGTCGATGCGCCCCTGCAATTTGCCCCGATCCTGCACGGCGCCCCATTCTACGATCATGTTTTCTGCCAGGGGACCGAGGCGGTTGATATCCTGCGGCAGAGAGGAGTCACGAGGCTTACGTGGCTTCCGATGGCCTGTGCACCCGCCCATCACTACCCCGTGGATCCGGGTCCGGAGGAGAGGGCGACGCTTGGCCACGACGTGGTCTTCGTGGGGTCGCACTACCCGGTGCGGGAGCGCTTTCTCGAGGGGCTTGCCGATCTCGATCTGTTCATCTGGGGTCCCGGCTGGGAGAGGCTCCGCAAGGATTCCCCTCTCAAAGGCTGCGTGAGAGCGGCCCACGTGAGACCAGAGTTGTGGCGGAAGATCTTCGCCGCAGCCAAGATCGTTCTCTCCGTGCATTTCGCGGATCCCCGTGGGGTCATTCCCTGCCATCAGGCAAGCCCCCGGGTCTTCGAGGCCATGGCCTGCGGGGCGTTCGTCCTGTCAGACCGTCAGCGCGACGTGCTCGCCCTGTTCCGCGAGGGGGAGCACCTGGCCTGTTTCGGGGATGCCGCGGAGCTGGCGGAGAAGGTCCGCCGCTACCTGGCCGACCCGGGCGAGCGGGCGCGCATCGCCCGCCGGGGCGCGGAGGAAGTCCTGCGGAACCACACCTACACGGGACGGCTCCGATACCTCCTCGATGACGTCGGGCGCTGCGTCTCCGGTCGGGTTTCGGCAGGTGCGACGTCATGAAACTGATCGTCACCGTGGACACCGAGGCGGACAACCAGTGGGTCTTCGACGGCAGGATTACGTTGGACAATCTCCGGTGCCTCCCCCGTTTCCAGGCACTCTGCGAGCGTTTCGGGTTCATTCCGACATACCTCGTGGCCATGGAGGTCCTGCAGGACCAGGGGACGGTGCAGCGGCTCCGGGGCCGGCAGGATGAGGGAAGGGCCGAGGTGGGGGCGCATCTCGAGCCGTGGACGACGCCGCCCTACATGGCCTGCGAGCGGGAAAACCCGGCGCTCCAGATGTTTCCCTCCCGTCTGCCCGCCCCGTGGCTCGAACGGAAGCTGCACACCCTGACGGAAGGGATCGCGGAGCGCTTCGGCCGCTCGCCGAGAAGCTTCCGCGCCGCCCGCTGGGGGCTCGGCGCCTCCATGGTCGAAGCCCTTGTCGAGCAGGGATACCGGGTCGACTGCTCGGTCACGCCGAAGACATCCTGGGCGGATGCGGGAAAGGGGGTCCTCCTTGGGGGACCTGATTACAGGCATGCCCCGGCGAAGCCCTACCGCCTCTCCCGGGAGGATGTCTGCCTGTCCGGCGAATCGGGGCTTCTGGAGGTCCCCGTGACGGTCCTCTACACGGGGCCGCTGGTTCGGGAAGGATCGAGGGCGGCCCGGTGCTTCTCCGCGCTGCCGGAGTCCCCGGCAAAGCGCCTCCTCGACCGGGTCGTGTTCCGGAAGAAGTGGCTCCGCATCTCCCCGGCGAGCCGCCGCGGGGACTGGCGGGCCATCCACCGGGCGGCCGCGCGGGGCGGAATCGAGGTGCTGGAGTTCATGATCCACTCCTCGGAGCTTGCGCCGGGCACGAGTCCGCTCACGCAGACGGAAAGAGAGGCGGAAGGCGTGTTCCGGCGCCTGGAGGAGATGTTCGGAGATTACCGGGACCTCGGCGTGGAGGGTTGTACGCTGAGCGCGCTGGCGAACGGACAGAAAGGTCCAGGGGACGGGGTTCAGGGTACAGGGAAGAACATCGAGCAGGTTGTGCAACGTGAGGGTAAGGACGGCACGCAGGCGGAAGCATGAAAATCCTTTTTTCCGGGTACCACAACCCGCACTACGAGACGGTGACGGAGTACATGGAACGGGCGCTGCGGGCCCTCGGCCACGAGGTGGCCGTCTACGACGACCGCCGGCACGTCATCCCCGGCCGGATTCGAAGCCGCGTCGGGTGGCTGAACCGCCTGGACCTTGCCTGCATCAACCGCGGGCTCGTCGAGACGGCCCGGCGCGAGGCCGTGGATGCCGTCGTGGTGACGGGAGGCGACCGCATCCTGGCCGAGACCGTCGACCGCATCCGCTCCATGGGAATCGTGACCGCGCTCTGGACGACGGACCCGCCGAAAGGGCGGTTGCCCCATCTCGAGGCTGCACCGCGCTACGATCACGTCTTCTGCCAGGGATCGGAATTCGTCGACCTGCTGCGGGAACGGGGCATCGATTCGGCGCGCTGGCTGCCCGTGGGCTGCGAGCCCGAAAGCCACCACCCCGTCGCGCTGACGGACGGGGAGAGGCGGCTCTACGGCAGCGACGTCGTCTTCGTCGGGTCCCACTACCCCGAACGGGAGACCCTGTTCGAGGCGCTGGCGGATCTCGATCTCGCCCTCTGGGGCCCGGGCTGGGAGAACCTTCGGGCCGGCTCCCCGCTCAGGGAAAAGGTCCGCAAGGCCCACACGGTCCCCTCGGAGTGGCTCCGGATCTACAGTGCCAGCCGCATCGTCCTGGCCACGCACTACCACGACCCGGACGGGCGGTTTGCCGTCCACCAGGCAAGCCCCCGGGTATTCGAGGTCCTCGCCTGCGGCGGCTTTCTGATCACGGACCGGCAGCGCGACGTCTTCGACCTCTTTGTCGATGGAGTCCACCTGGTCGGCTTCGACGACGCGGAAGACCTGCGGAGCAAGGTTCGTCATTACCTCGACCGTCCCGAGGAGCGGCAGGCCATCGCCGCCAGGGGTTTCGAGGAGGCCGTGGCGCGTCACACCTACGTCCACAGGCTCGAGGAACTGGTCGGGAGAATCAACGGAAACCGTCATGGCAATGCCTGACAAACGGAAACGAATCCTCCACATCGTGGAGGATCTGGGAATGGGGGGCATCGAGCGGGTCATCCAGATGATGGTCCTGGGCCTCGATCCGTCCCGGTACGAGGTCCAGGTCTGGTGCCTCGCCCGGGGCGGCGTCATTGCGGAGGACCTGCTCCGGCGGGGTGCGGCGGTGAGGACCCTGGGCCTGTCGTCTTATCACAGCCCGCTGGGCGTCCTCACCCTGGCCGGACGGCTGCGTCGTGAAGGGTTCGACATCGTGCACGCGCACGGGTATTTCGCGGGCACCTTCGCGCGGCTGGCCGCTCTGCTGGCCCGGCCAACGGCGGTCATCCGCCACATCCACACGACGGAGCACGATCTCAAGCTCCGGAATCGGGCGATGGAAGCCTTCCTGTCCCGCTGCACCGACCGCGTGCTCTGCGTGTCGCGCGCCGTGGGCGATTTCGCCGTCGATCGTCTGTTCGTCCCGCCGGGCAGGATACGCATCGTCTACAATGCGGCGTACTCCGAACCGGACCGGTGCACGGAAGAAGACGTCCGGGCGCTGCGGGCGAAATACCGCTTGGGCGCCGATGATTTCGTGGTCGTCTCCGTGGCATCCCTGACGGCCAACAAGGGGCACGACGTCCTCATCCGGGCCATGCAGCAACTCGTCGGGAGGCACGGGAACGTCCGCTGCCTCATCGTCGGGGAGGGAAGGGAGCGGCAGGAGCTGGCGTCCCTCATCGGGCGCCTCGGCTTGGTCGGCCGAGTCTTCCTCACCGGCATGCAGATCGATGTGGCCCCCTTCCTGAGCCTCGCCCGCGTACTCGTGCTGTGCTCGGTGAGGCGCGAGGGGTTGAGTGTCTCGCTTATCGAGGGTGCCGCGGCCGGGCTTCCCCTGCTCGGCTCCGACCTCGGAGGGATCCCCGAAGTGATCCGGCACGGCGTCAACGGGTTTGTCTTCCCCCCTGGTGACGCCGGGGCTCTTGCCGCGGCCATCGGGCGGCTCATCGATGAGCCCGCGCTTAGGGAGCGCATGGGCCGACAGAGCCGCAATCTCTATCAGGCGCGGTTCTCGAAGCAGCTGTTCATCGCCGCCGTCGAGGGTATCTATGACGAACTGACGGGGGATGGGGCATGAGAGCGGGACCGTTGAGGATCCTCTACTTCTCGAGTTTTTCGCACTACCGCTACGGGGGACAGAGGAGCCTCTATCAGCTGGTCTGCAACCTCGACAGGAAAGCCTTCGAGCCGCACGTCATCGTGCCGTCCGAAGGTGAACTTGCCGGGCGGCTGCGTGACCGCGGCGTCGCCGTCAGCGCCGTCGACCTGCCGAAGGTGACCCCCGGGCAGGCCTGGTCGTGCTGGAGCGCCCTGCGGCGTGTCCGTGCGATCATCCGCGAGGGCGGCTTTCGGATCGTCCACACCGACGGGCCGCGAAACACGCTCTACGGCGGCATTGCGGCGGCCCTGGCCCGTGTCCCGCTTGTCTGGCACGTCCGCTCCTCCGACCGGGACCCTTATGATCGCCTGCTCTACAGGCTCTGCTCGAAGATTATCCTTGTGGCCGGCGCCCTCCGGGGACGGTTCGATTTCGCGCGGGGCGACGCCAAATTCGTCACCATTCACAACGGCGTCGATCTCGATGCGTTCCGCGCCGGCGCCCGACCCTCTCCCCCGGCGGGGCTCGAAATACGGGACGATGAGACGGTGTTGGTCTGCGCCGGCCGGGTGGAGCCCATGAAGGGGCAGGCCTGCCTCGTCGAGGCCCTGGGAAAGCTCCGGGAGCGCCGCCTCAGCCTGCGGCTTCTGCTCTGCGGGGAGATCGCCGACGAGGGGTACCGGGAACACTGCGAAGAGATCGGCCGGCGCTGCGGCATCGCCGACAGGGTGCGTTTCCTGGGCCACCGCGATGACATTGCCGAGGTCCTGGCGGCGGCGGACCTGGTCGTGATGCCCTCCCTGTCCGGCGAGGCGTTCCCCAGGGCCGTCATCGAGGCCATGGCCATGGGCAGGCCGGTCGTCGCCACCGATGTGGGCGGCACCCGCGAGGCAATCGACGAAGGCGTGACGGGACATGTCGTTCCTCCGGGGGACGCCGAAGCCCTTGCGGACAGGATCGCCCGGCTTGCCGGAAACAAAGCGATGAGGGCGGCCATGGGACAGGCGGCCCGGCGCCGCGCGGAGGAGCACTTCAGTGTCGAACAGAACGCAAGGGCCACGGAAAAGCTGTACCGGGAAATGATGTGTGGCGCTGCGGCACGATGCCGCGGTACGGCGCAGGGAGGTGATCCGCGATGAAGCAGGAACCGGCGAAACTCTACCTCGATCTTTTGAAGAAGACGCTTTCCTTCAGCCTGTGGCCGGAGCCGCCGATCCCCATGATCCTGTTCAACGAGACGCGGAGCCCCGCCAAGCGGGCCGCCGTGTCCATCCTGTCCCGCGCACTTGCGCAGCGCGATCTCGAAATCGTGAAGCGCAGGAGCGTGACGGAACATCAGAGATCAAACGGGCAGTTCTGGCCGCTCTACGCCGACACCATGATCGGGATGAAGCGGCTCGACCAGCTGCAGTCGGCCATCGAGACGATCCTCGACGACGGGGTCGAAGGGGATTTCATCGAGACGGGCGTCTGGAGGGGAGGGGCCTGCATCTTCATGCGAGCCGCCCTGGAAGCCTACGGTGTCTCGGACCGCCGCGTCTTCGTGGCCGACTCCTTCGCGGGGCTGCCCGAACCGGACGTGCGGCGGTACCCTGCCGACAGGGACGCCTCTTTTCACAAGGTCCGTTTTTTATCCGTTTCCCGGGAAGACGTGGAGAGGAATTTCGCGAAGTACGGTCTCCTCGACGATCGGGTCGTCTTCCTGCAGGGGTGGTTCAAGGACACGCTTCCGTCGGCCCCCATCGAAAAGCTCGCCCTGCTTCGACTCGACGGCGACATGTACGAGTCGACGATGGACGCCCTGACGAATCTGTACCCGAAGCTCTCTCCGGGCGGGTACTGCATCGTCGACGATTTCTTTCTGGGGCCCTGCCGCCTGGCCGTGGAGGAGTACCGGGCGGCCCACGGTATCGACACGGAGATCAGGATCATTGATACCTGCAGCGCATACTGGCGGAAACCCCGAAACCCCTGACGGGCGGCGTATGAAGGACAGACGGCACATCAAGAACCTCTACCTGCAGTCCCGCGGGGCCGTTCTCCGGGCGATTCCGATTTCGAACGGCAAAGGGCAGGAGCCGCCCGCCTCCGGTGCATCGCCGGGGAAAATCCTGTTTGTCCGGCTCGACCGGGTCGGCGACGTCGTCCTGTCGACGCCGGCGATGGAGGCCCTCAAGAAGCGCTTCCCCCGCGCCGAACTCACGGTGTTGGTGCGGCCGCAGACGGCGGCATTGCTCGAAAACAACCCGCACGTGGACCGTTGCGTCGTGCTGGACCCCGGGGCGGGCCCGGCGGAGCGATGCCGGATCCTGCAGGATCTCAGGCGCCGCCGGTTCGACCTCGCCGTGGATCCCTGCGTCGACTGGAAGCTTGCCTCGGCCCTGATCGCGTGGGCCAGCGGGGCGCGATGCCGGGTCGGCTACCCTTGCGGGGGAAGGGAGGCCTTCTTCACGACGACCGCAGAACTCCCCGACGGGACCGCCCACATGGCCGACGTGATCCTGGGAACGCTCGGGCCCCTCGGGATTGACGGGCCGAGTCCGCGACCCCGGGTGTACCTTTCGCCGGACGAGCGGGACCGTGCGACGGGCTGGCTTGCCGGACAACGCCTCAGCGGAAAACCGTTCGTCGGGATCCACCCCGGCGCCTACTACGAAACCCAGCGCTGGCCGGCGGAGCATTATGCGGCCCTCGCCGGGGGGCTGCGAACACGCTTCGACGTAATCCTCTTCGGCGGCCCCGCCGAGGAGGGACTGGTGGAGCGGATCCGGTCCCGGATCCCCGGAGGCGTGCTCAGGGTTGTCACGCCGGACATCCGGTGGTTTGCGGCCCTGCTGTCGAACTGCCGGCTGCTCGTGTGCAACAATTCCGGGCCTCTGCATGTCGCATGTGCTCTTGGAGTCCCGACGGTCTCCTTCATGGGACCCACGGATCCCCGGCGCTGGTACCCCCTCGGCGAGAACCACACGGTGCTCCGGCTCGACGATCTGCCCTGCATCGGCTGCAATGACGGCACATGTCGCAGGAAAACCCACGACTGCATGCGCGGGATCCCGCCGGAGCGGGTCATGGATGTTCTTGCCGGGACCGTGCCGGCCTGAAACGACGCGGAACCCGACCGGACAGGAAAGGCGGCATCGATCATGGAGCAACGGTACGGACCTGCATGCGTCCAGACGGGATCACGGAAAACGCCTTCGGCCGAGGCCCTCCGGGTGCTCATCGCGAGGGGGGATTTCTTTGCCGTCGCGGCGGTCGCCCAGGCTTGCAGCTTCCTCCTGCTCATGCCGCTCTACTCGTTTCGGCTGACGACGGACAGCCCGTCCTATCTCGGCATCGCGCAAGGCTACGCGGAGGGCCGCTGGCACGATGCGATCAACCCTTACTGGCCTCCCCTGGTCTCCTGGCTTGCGGCACCCCTGATCCGGATCGGCGCAGAACCCCTCGATGCGCTGCACGCCCTTGCCCTGGCCACGGGGCTGGCCGGGTTGACCGCGTGCCGGGGCCTGCTGACGGATCTCGGAATCCCGGCGGGAATCCGGGGCCTCATGCTGCTCGGGTTGGTTCCCGTGTTTCTTGCGTTTTCGCTGACCAACCCCAACCCGGATCTTCTGGTGGCCGTCCTGCTGCTTTTCTACGTTCGGCTCCTGTTTTCGCCGCGCTGCGCGGAGAATCCGCGGTTCGGACTCGCCTGCGGGGTGCTGGGTGCCGCGGCCTACCTGGCCAAGACCTACGCCTTCCCGTTCTTCCTGGTGCATTTCCCGCTTGTGGTCCTTTGCCGCCATGCGGCCGAGCGCGACCTCCTGCGGCGCAGGACCCTGCGGCGATCCCTTGGGCTGGGGCTGGCGGCATTTCTGCTGGTTTCGTCCGCCTGGATGGGAGCTCTCTACGGGAAGTACGGGCGGCTGACCGTGGGAGACGCGGGGGCGTACAATTTCATGCTGGTTCACAACGATTCAGGACACTCCTTCTTGGAGGGTTTCGCGGAGCCCCCGAATGCCCGTTCCCTCAGCGCGTGGGATGATCCGCTGCGGCTGGCGCAGCAGCGCGCAAGCCGGTCCGCGGGGCCGCCCGGCATCGGGGAGACGGCGGAGCGCATCGGCCGGAACGCTGTGGCAACCCTCGAGGCCTACCAGGCAGGTTCCTTCTTTTCCATGGCGATCCTCGCGGGCACAGCGGTCGGACTGATCGGGCTTTCCTTCCGTGCGATGCTGGGAAACGCGCACGCTCACATATTGCTGACCGTGTTGCTCCTGCCAGCGGGCTACTGGATGCTCCTCGTGGACCGGCGCTATCTCTACCTCGGCGTCCTGCTGATCTATGCGCTGGGGGGGAGCCTTGTCATGCGCGTGCCGTCCTGGTCGGGGGAGCAGAAACGGGCCGCCGTGATCCTCCTGTGCCTGTCGTTCGCCTTCGTGCCGCTGCGGGATCTGCGAGCCAACGCGGGGTTCAACGACGACGTCCGCCGCATGGCCTCCGTACTCGCCGATGCAGGGGTCCGGGGACGCATCGCCGCCGACGGCGCTTACGACCGGTCCCTGTATGCGGCGTATTTCCTGGCGGGCGGACGCGAAGGGGTGACCTTCCTCGGCATCCCGCGACGGGGCACGGATGCGAGCCAGGTGTCGGCCGACCTGCTGCGGCATCGCTGCGATTATTACCTCTGCTGGGGCGGGGAGTCCTGTCCTGCGGCGCGGGACCTTCGGGCGGCCGAGGTTGCACGCCTCGAAGGCCTTCGTGTTTACCGCGTCCGCTGATGCGCTGTCGCGGCACAGCACGTTTCTTGCAAAAGTCTGGGGGTCAGTCCAGCGAAGCGAAGGAGAGGGGGACGATGGAGATGCTGCAACGGGCCCGCAAGGACGATACTCGAGACCCCCGTGTCCCGCGGCCGGCGCACGGACCGGCGGCAAACCCATGCCGGCTCTGCGGGCATCTGCGGCAACAGTCCGTCCTGATTCGCGGCCGCTACGCCTATGTCCGCTGCGAAAACTGCGGTCTTGTCTTTGTGCGCCCGTTCCCACAGCCCGCCGATTTGCTGGCCTGCTACGACGACGGGGACCATTCGCCCGTGCCTCCGTCCGAGGATCCCAGTCGCGAGGCTCCCGTTCACCGGGTCCGCTTCGACGAGGAACTCGACCGCATCGAGGCGTTCGCCCGACGGGGGCGGATCCTCGACATCGGCTGCGCCTGGGGGTTTTTCCTCGACCGGTGCAGGCAGCGGGGTTGGGACGCACAGGGCGTGGAATTGTCGAGCGTCGAGGCTCGCTATGCCCGGCAGCGATTCGGCATCGAGGTCTTCGAGGGGCCGCTGGCCGATGCCCGGTTTCCGGACCGGCATTTTGACGTGGTCACGCTCTGGCACGTCTTCGAGCACATTCACGACCCTCTGGCGACCCTTGTCGAGATCCGGAGGATTCTCAAGCCGGGCGGGGTCGTCGTCATCGCCGTCCCGACCCCGATCAGTGCACCGGACTATGTCTTCGACACGGTCCCCCTCCATTTGTTCTATTTCGACGAGACGACGCTGGTCCGCGCCCTTCGGCAGACGGGATTTCGGGCGATCCGGACGCGCAAAGGGGGCGGAACGGGGGGGGCGGCCCTGATGCGAAAGGCGGGCATCCGCGATCCCCGGAGCATGGTGGCCCGCCACGTGAAACTGTTGTGGCCGCTGAAAAAAATCCTCCAGCACGCGCGTTCCGCCGCGGACCTGCACAAGGAAATCACCGTCTACGCCGTCCCTGAAAGCGAATCCTGAGCCTGCGCCGCCGCGACGATCCCGGACGCCCGTGGTATGCTTCTTGCTCTAAAGTGGCGGGATTCACGGATTTTTTCGCATAGTCAACCGGGGACCTCTGCGGCCCATGTCAGTGCAACGGGATTGTATCCTCATCGTCCTCGTCGCCGGGATCGGCGACCTGATCCTTGCCTCGAAGGGTATCCGCGCCATCCGGAACGGGTACCCGGAGGCGGAGATCCACCTGCTCACCAGCACGGACGCGGCCCCGCTTGCCCGGCATTACCCCTATGTCGACCGCGTGTGGCCCTTCCCGATCCGGGAACTCCGCGGGGACAAAGCGCATGCGTTCGCCGTGCTGGGCCTCATCCGCCGGCTTCGCAGATTCCGATTCCGGATGGCGGTGAATCTCTACAGCGTCGAGTCCGCCGCCGGGGCCCTCAAGATGGGACTGCTGTTCAGGGCGATCCGGGCGCAGCAGAAAATCGGGCAGGACCGCAACGGGTTCGGGCTCTTTCTGACGAGACGGATTGCGCCGGGGACCTTTACCGGCGGTCATTTCTCCGAGGCCATCCTGGAGGCGGCCGCGGCCGTCGGCGGGCTTCCCGACGGCCGCGGGGTCGATGTCTTCTGGGACCGTGCCATTGAAGGACGCTGGAGTTCGCTTTTCCCCGATGACCGTGACGCCCCGGGCAAGCCTGTCGTCGGCATCAATCCCGGCGGCGACCGCTCGCTGAAGCGATGGGACCCCGGCCGCTACAGCTGCGTGGCAGACCGCATGATCGTGGAAATGGGGGCAAGGATCGTCCTCCTCGGCGGCCCCGGTGAGACGCGTATCGCCGGCGCCATCGAACAGGGGATGCGGCACCCCGCCGTCAATCTGTCCGGAATGCTGGGCCTCGATGAGCTGGCGTACGTCATCAGCCGCCTCGACCTGCTGGTGACCAACGACAGCGGGCCCATGCACATCGGCGCCGCGGCGGGCACGCCGCTGGTGGCCCTGTTCGGCCCCGCCCGGCCCGGGCAGTTCGGTCCCTGCGCGCCGCCCGAGCGCTGCAGGCTCATCTGGCACGAGATCGGCTGCCGCCCCTGCCCGCAGGACCGCTGTCCGCATCCCCGCTGCATGGAGATGATCACGGCCGAGGAGGTCTTCGACGGCTGCTGCGGGCTGCTGCAGGCGCAAACCCGCTCAGACAGGGCACTGACCATGGGAGGGACTTCATGAGCACGAGCATCCCGGCAATCCGGGCCGGCGTCGAAAGGGTCTTCGTCGAACTGCCCGCCAAGACGATTTCCTGCCTGGAGTGCCGGAGCGCGATCCGGCAGCTCCGCAACGTATCCGGTTTCGAGGCCGCCTTGGAGAGGGTCTTCTCCCCGGCCATGCGCTTCATCCGGCCCCTGCAGAGCCGGATGGAACTCGAGGGGCTGCTCGGGGAGGTGGCGCGCCTCAGGCCCTCTACGGTGGTGGAGATCGGCACGGCCTCCGGGGGAACGCTTTTCATGCTCGCAAGGGTTGCTTCGACCGATGCAACGATCGTCAGCATCGACCTGCCCGGGGGGGCCTTCGGGGGCGGGTACCCGCGGTGGCGCAGCCCGCTGTACCGCTCCTTCGCGAAGCGGGGCCAGCGGATCCATCTGCTGCGCCGGGACTCGCACGACCCGTCCACCCTGGCGGCACTGAGGGACATTCTCGGGGGCAGGAAGGTGGATTTCCTGTTCATCGACGGGGACCACACCTACGAGGGGGTCAGAAAGGATTATGAGATGTACCGGTCGCTCGTCCAGCCCGGCGGCATGATCGGGTTCCACGACATCGTCCCCCATTCGGCCGAGAGCGGCTGCGAGGTGGACCGGTTCTGGAACGAGATCCGCGGCTGCTTCGATTCCGTGGAGTTCGTCGAAAACTGGCGGTCGCAGTTCGGCGGCATCGGCCTGCTCCGGTCTTATCAACCCGCAGCGCATTGACGGACCGCCATGGGCCGGCACGACAACATTACCGCCGTCATCGTCACCTTCAACAACCCCGGGATGCTCCGGGATCTCCTGGAGGACCTGGTGCGGCAGAGCCTCCGGCCGCACCGCATCATCGTCGTGGACAATTCGACCGGCCGGGCGGCGGATCCGGTCCCGGCGACGGATCGCGGGATCGACTATGTGAAGATGGCGGCCAACGAGGGATCCGCCGGCGGCTTCCATGAGGGCCTGCGGCTGGCGGTCGACGGGGCCGATGACGTGCTGACGCTCGACGACGACGTGCGGATGCCCGACGATGCGCTCGAGAAACTCGTCCGCGGCCTCGAGACGCTCGAGGCATGCGGAGAGCGGGTCGGTGCCGTGCGGGCCGTCGGCCCGAACCATCCGGATTCGGTGCCCACCCCGATTCCGCTGTTTGCCTGGAGAGGCACGCTCATGAAGGCCGAGGCCGTGAGGCAGGCGGGCCTTCCCCGGAAGGATTACTTTCTCTACGCCGACGACGCCGAGTATGCGCTGCGCATGGCCTCCTGCGGGTGGCGCTTCTTCTGGGTTCCCGGCAGCCTCATCGTGGAGACGCGCAAGGACGACAAGCAGAGGCTGCGCGCCCTCGGACGCGACGTGACGTGCTATGCCGAGGCATACCGGTTCTACTATGCCGTGCGAAACTCCATCCACGCCTTCCGCATGCATGGGCGCCGCGACGAGCTTCGGAAGACGCTGGCCTATGCGGCGAAGATGGCCCTTTTGCTGTCCTTCGTCCGGGCGGGCGAAGGCGGCAGGGCGAAGGCGATCCTGCAGGGTGTGCACGACGGCTTCCGGTCGAGGCTCGGGAAGCGGGCGGCCTATCACCCTGCCGAACCCGTTCCCGGGAAGGGGCTGCGGCCCTCGGAGGCATGGCGATGATACGGTCCGTCGAGTCCCGCCGGTGCCCCTACTGCCTGGAACAGGCACAGCCCGGCATCACCGTCGGCGGGCGCCGCTTCCTCGAATGTCCGTGCTGCGGGCTCGTGTTCCGCGACGGGCTCGACGCGCCGGAAGAGGCCGCCCGGGAGCGCCGCTACTACGAGGACGACTATTTCCGGGAACTGGCCTGGGATCAGCTGGAAGGCTTCCGGGACGGCATCTACCGCGAGGCGCTGGACCGGATCGAGGGGCAGGTGGGGCGCGGGCGGCTCCTCGACGTGGGCTGCGGCGAAGGGATGTTCCTCTGCGAAGCGGCCGCAAGGGGTTGGATGACCTGGGGGACGGAGCTTTCCCCCTATGCCGCCCGTTACGCCTCGACGGCCCTCGGTCGGGAAATCTTCTGCGGCGAGCTCTACGATGCCTCCTTCCCGCAGGAGTTCTTCGACGTGGTCACCCTCTGGCATGTCCTTGAGCATGTGAGGGAACCGGCGCGGTACCTGGCGGAGATCCGGCGCGTCATCCGGCCGGGAGGACTTCTGGTCATTGCCGTTCCGAATGTGGATGATCTCTTGATGCAGGCGGCCTATCGCATCGTTCGCGGTCGCCCGTTGAGACTTTTTTCGAAAGAGGACAGGGAAATCCACCTCTACCATTTTTCCGCCCGCACGATCGGAATGTACCTGGAGCGGTTCGGATTCTCCGCAATCCGGATAGGGCCGGATTACGGGATCGTCGAGCCGGGAAAGAAGTGGCTGAACTTCGCAGCCGTGATTCCGTACCATCTCTTCGGCCTGAAGATGTTCAACGCGATCGAGGCCGTGGCCACACCCTTGGGAGTGCAGCGAACATGACGAGGCGTGCCGTCATCCATGCCGGTCTCGCAATGCGGAAAGCCGCCTTGCAGGTTGCCATGGCTCCCCGCCGGGCTCGGCGCAGCGCATCTTCGATGAGAAGCGGTGAAATCCGAAAAATTTTGTTCATCCGCATCGATCGAGTGGGCGATCTGGTTCTTTCCACTCCGGCCATCCTGGCTCTCAAGGAAGGGTTTTCCGCCGCGGAGTTGACAGTCTTGGCCGGTCCCGCGACGGCACCCCTTTTGGAGTGCAATCCCCATGTCGACCGCGTCATCGTCTATGACCGGTCCTGGGGACTGCGAGAGAAGATAGCCCGGCTTCGTGAATTGCAAAAGATTCGGTTCGACTTGGCTGTCGATCCCTATGACGACCGTGAATTGGAGACCGCGTGGATTGCGGGGATGTCGGGGGCTCCGCTGAGCGTCGGCTACCCCTGCGGCGGACGGGAGGCCTTTTTCACGACGACCGCCGAACTCCCCGACGGGAGCGCCCACATGGCCGACGTGATCCTGGGGACGCTCAAGCCCCTGGGGATCGGCGGGTTGTCAACGCAGCCCCGGGTGTACCTTTCGCCGGAGGAGCGGAGCCGGGCGGCGGGCTGGCTTGCCGAACGGCGCAGCATCGGAAAGCCGCTCGTCGGGATCCACCCCGGCGCCCACTACGAAACCCAGCGCTGGCCGGCGGAGCATTATTCGGCCCTCGCCGGAAGGCTGCGAACGCGCTTCGATGTGATCCTCTTCGGCGGCCCGGCGGACGCGGGGCTCGTGGAGCGGATCCGCTCCGGGATCCCCGGGGGCGCGCTCACGGTGGTCACGCCCGACATCCGGCGGTTTGCGGCCCTCCTGTCGTGCTG
>Ga0116143_10002444_pt1 | contig 20241 bp, 18 predicted proteins | sample AD_UKC034_MetaG_FD_89745 | JGI IMG/M metagenome (GOLD analysis project Ga0116143, IMG submission 89745) | Active sludge microbial communities of municipal wastewater-treating anaerobic digesters from USA - AD_UKC034_MetaG | ecosystem: Engineered > Bioreactor > Anaerobic > Digestate | place: USA...
CCTGGTTGCAACATCCCACCGGGATAGCAATAATTTGACATGTTTTGAAGGAGAGACACACCCAAATATAAGAACTATTTGAGCAACTTGATGAGTGGAGATTTCAGGACAAGACAACAGTAAGCTCGAAAGCGGTAAAATTGAACCCGCATTTTCTTCGGTTGCAAGGATTGCCAAAACACTCGGCGTTTCAATTGCCAATTTATTTGAAGCAGGCGAACTGCTGAAAGATGTCAACTCTGCTGATAAATACTTGATAGAGAAAGTGACTCTCATAGAACTGCTCGACAAAAAAGAAAGGGCGGCATTTCATGCCATGCTTGAAGCATTTATCAACAAGAAAAAATTAAAAGATGCCCTGAGTGAGACGTTTCAGGGTGCGGATTAACCTATTGTATCAAGGTCAATGCTCTTTCGAATATTTCTAGCTTTTCATTTTCTACACCCGCATAACCTAAACATATCTTTTGCAGTTTAACTTCTTTCCAATATTTGCCAATAGAGTCAACACCCGATAATGTTATCGTATCGTTAGAGAGAAACGCTTGGAACCGCTTAGCATATGCGCCTTCTTGCTGTCTGATATTCGATTCATTTATGGCATTGCTTCCCAGATTATTTGTTAGATAAATTACAGATGAATCAGAATACCAGTATTCTTGTTGACGTACATGATCACCTGTCCATGTAAATAATTTATACCCTTTTGGAATTTGAAGTGTATACACCGCAGTTTTATTTGCGTCTCTGTCGTACGATTTATATCTAATCGTTTTAGTTTCAGTAGAACATTGTCCGAAGGTGAGTATAAAAACTAAACTTAAATAATACTTGTTCAAATTATTGAGATTATCGTTTATACCAGACCGGTAGTATCGGAGTGCTGCCTGGAGTTAGCATATAAGGAGGTAAGCCCTGTATTGGCCTCCCTTGAGTATCTTTCTGCGACCTATAATAAGTCCTTAAAGGTATTCCCATCTGCTGTCTATGCATGTTTTCCCGATATATTGCTTGCCATTCACTTCGTTTAATACCTTGTTCAAGTCGATCATCTGATAACCCTCTATTGGCATCTAACCCATGAAATAACTCATGACCTAACTCTAGGCTTGGTCGAGTTTTGTATCCCCCAATTTCCCATACACCCATGCCTTGAGGATTAAAATAAATTGTTCCTCCTGATCCACCTGTTAAGTCTACACCCGCTGACTTGAGAGAGTTATACCGCGATTGAACTTGGGGATTAGGATCGGTTGCAATTTGGTTCGCATATGCCTTCTGTGTTTGGTCAGGAACAAATTCTGTATTTCCACTTTGAACAATGCTGTATACATTTTTGGAACCTTGCAACTCAGATAACATTGAACTTCCTTCTTGGAATCTACTAAGGTCATTCAAAGCCTCTACACTTTTTTTCAAGAAGCCATTTACTTTGCCTGCGTATGCTGTACCGTCTTTATTAAAAAGATTTCCATTCTCATACTTTAATGTTTCTTTTTTCCCAAGACCCAAAAAACCTTTCCTGTGAGTTACATTAACTTCGTCACCCAAAGGATCACAATACAAAATCGGATTGTTTGCAAATGCCGCATAATCAGAGATAGATATCTGTGGTTTCGGATCTAAGTTCCATCGTCTAACCAAACGCGTATCAAACTCCCAGAACAATGCGGTATTGTGATTCCCGTTTCCTGATATTTCGTTGGTCTTTTCTTGCCCATTAAACCCAAACCAGTAATTATTACTAGAAAAGTTTCTTCCTGGTTGCAACATCCCACCGGGATAGTGATTGTTTGATATTTCATCAGGTAGAACCATATCCAAATGTAATCAAATTATAAAGATTTAAACTCGACTTTCAATATCCCCCGTATTGAGATCGGGTATGGGAAAAAGTGCAGAAAAATATTAATACGAACTAAATAGTTTTAATTTTTGCTTTACATGCCTTAGATTTCTGGGGAGGAGGTCAGTTACAACATGTATTCATTTCTTGGATAGAATATTGAACTGTAATTGAGAATGTTTAATTTAGATTTTTGTTCGAGGATGAAAAATCTTAATTGTATAAGCCAAATACGAGTGCTTTTTTAAAATAATTAAGTTTTGATTTTTCTATACAAAATTGTGATATTTCTCTTTGTCCTACTTTTTTCAGTGCTATGCAACCATTGAGTTGGTTTTTTGATTAACATAAAACTATCTGTGATACTTAATATATCAAAATTATCACATGGCAACATTATCGTATCCCCCTCACTATATTGTAAATCAGGAACAAGTGTTAAAGTTAGAAGAAGTCTTTTTGTATTTTCATTAAAGAAGTATTTGCCTTTTGAAACATTAACCAAATCATCATTCCACTTGGTCAAGCTATATAATCCATTAGTAAAAACTATTTCGCTTCCATTATCAGCACCTTCATATCTCCATATGCCTTCAATAAGGTAGTTGTCATTTTTGCTCATATTACAAGACAATGTAAATTGAGTAATGAGGATGATGTAGATTATTTTCTTCATTTAGTTTTTTCTGATTTTTCTGGAATTGCGTAAACTTCATACTGATATGCCTTTGGATCTGAATATCCCGATTGAGTTTGAACCAATGAAAAAGTATAACCTGTTGTGCTACTTTGCTTATTAAATTCCGTCAGAAGATTTTTAAGATCTGTAAAATCACCAACTCCACCATTCATTTCATCATAAGCTGCATCTTTTAAGTAAGAGGCAATTGATCCTACTATGCCTTTCTTGAATTCAGTTGTAGTATTCTCAAATGTTGGGTCCTTTATTTGTGTAAGATACACTTCAGCGTGCTCAAGGTTTGAATTGCCCGTAAAGCCATGCCCTTTGCCTTTATGATCATCCTCGTGTCGCAATGCACTCTTTAGATTGTTATAATCATTAAACAATGGAGTTACCCCAACGCCTTCTGACCGGGCATTTATGTAAATTTTATCCTCTTGTGTAAATGCTAATGCCTTATTATTCCTATCCTTAGGATAGTTTGAAACTCCGATCGTACCTTTTAATCCAATTTTGTCTGCATAATGCTTGGTTATATTTGCCAAAGTTTGCCTGTTGTGCAAATTATTCATAGGTAGTTGGCTAAAGGAAACATTTCCACCTGCGGTTTGAACATAAATTGTAGTTCCCGTTTTGGTTTGGCTGATTAACTTTCCATCACTGTTAAAATAATCATCGTCTCCGTCTGGGTCAATTTTCCATATTGGAGAATTGCTAAGACATGCATAATCACTTTGCCAAGGCTTTTTAATAGGGTCCAAGTTCCACCTTCTAAACAACCTTGTATCATACTCCCAAAACAAAGCAGAATTATGATTCCCCTCTCCTGCAATTTCATCGACTTGTTCTTGCCCATTGAATCCATAACGATAATCACTGCTGGAGAATGACCTCCCGGGTTGCAACATCCCACCGGGATAGTAATAATTTGATGTGTTTTGAAGGAGAGACACATCCAAATATAAGAACTATTTGAGGTATTGATTATGTTCTCAACAATATGTTTGCGATAATTTCAAGTTCTATTTTATAGTGGAAATTCCTGTTTATCTGACCGGTGAACTCCTGATCAAATGGATTAAATTGCGGGGAAATTGATGATCACATTCACTGGAATCTCCAGTAAAGCATCCTCAGACTATTAAATACAACCGAGATAGCTAAGAACAAGCTTCAATAAACATCAGAAATAAAATCTAGACAAGTCAATAAAAAAAAGAGTAAGAGTTAGTTTGAGTGTAAGTCTTACTCTTACATCTGACACTTACTCCGCTTTGGTAGCCTCACCAGGAATCGAACCTGGATCTAAAGTTTAGGAAACTTCTATTCTATCCGTTGAACTATGAGGCCAATTATGACTAAACACTTAAGAACTAAATTTTTACAAATCACCTCAAGTTAAAATCTACGGTGTCAGACTTTATGGTTTAAAAGCTCCACACTCAATTCTGAAACCCTCCGAACAATTGTCCCGTTCTAAGACTTATACTCCTTTTAATCCTTTAGTTTTAGGCCAATTTAAGGATTATGAGGCGTCGCGAAATTATTCTTTCCGATCGGGATATGAAAATATTATCGGATGAATATCAAATTTCTTTGGGTGTTTTCGGTATTAGAGATAGGATTTCATTCATTTCCCTTGGAAAAAACTTTTTTCTTTGCAACTTGTTGTGAATTCAGGGCTAAAAATGGAAGATAATATAGATCAGTATATACCCGGTACTCGTAATATTGGACTTCAAGAGGTTAATATCAGAAAAAAGTTTATCTGGTTTTTTCTTCCATTGACTTTGTTGTTCAGTATCTTATGCCTCTACTACTGCCACTCCTTGTTGCTTTGGTTTATGCTGGTAGCGTCAAGCTTTTCACTTATTGTCATCATACTTGCCATAAAATACCGATTTTGTATACTGTTCGGATTCTTTAGTTTGTACAATTTTCATTGCCTAGGAAATCTTCATGAAGTAAAGAGCAAGGAAAACATTCGTAAGGATCGTAAGCGAGTATTGGAAGTGCTACTGATTTCAACTGTTATTACTTTGACATTTTCCACCGGAATTCATTGGCTGGCTAAATGCCTTCCTCCGCTTTAGACATTTCAAGTTTCTCTAAATCATCTTTCAAAAGTTTTAGAAAAACCTCTTCACTTCTTCCTGCTTTATCGTACATTTCTTTCAAATCATTCTCGCCTTGTCGTGTCAACAGGTACGAATTAATAAGATCCTTATCATAGGTGCCGCTCAACAGTTGCTCTGATTTTCTGAGCAGGATTGCGGTTAAAAATTGATCATAATTCTTTTTATCCCGGTAGGAAATTTTATCAAGTCGAACACGATTGATTACGGATAATGCAGAGTCAATCCTGCCTGTGTTGTAATAGGTGGCGCTAAGATTTAGTAAAGTTTCTGTGAAATAAGGTGCCGCACTGAGTGCCCGTCTGTATGTTTCAATTGCTTTTTCCTTCTCATTGGTCTTTTCATAGGCAGTAGCCAAATCATTTAACACTTTCAAATGACCCGGATTGATTTTGAGAGCTTGTTCATAGTAATTGACAGCTTCAGGAAATCTGTTACTATAAAAATAAGCCATGCCTTTATACCAGCTTATTGGAGTTCCCGAGTAATCCATCACATAAAATACAGATTCAGCTTTTTCTGTTTCTCTTAGCATCCTTGCGAAATTATTGGCGAACTGCGCTCTGAGAATTTCCTTGGTATGTATTTCACCATTTAACCTATACCATGCTGCTGCTGATCCGGCAGCAGAGATACAAATACAGAAAACAAGAAGGAGCACTTTTACTCTTCCAGAAATAACATACAAAGGCTTTTCTTTTTGTTCCATTATAAAAACCAATGCTGCATATAGCATTAAAATTAGCATCACATAATATTTTGATCGCGGAAAAGCAAACATCGACAAAACCATGAAACTTATCAATCCAAAGAACATACCGGCAAATACGTAGAGATCGTCTTTATTCGCGGCCCTTCGCATCATTTTAACAATTGTAAAAAGAAGAAAAACAAACAGGGCGATATGCAGGAGAAGTCCGACAGGTCCCTGCTCGGCAAGGATCAGTAAATAATCATTGTGAGGATGTTCAAATGTAAGTAAACCGGTGTTTATGAAAGCTGTGCCACCGATACCGTACATAGGCATAAATAATTTCCAATTGTTCACTCCGACACCTAAGAATTTGTGATCATTGATCATGCGAAGGCTATTCCTGTACATCAACACCCTATCGAAAACACTGTTGTTATTTATCGAACTCGTACTATCAATAAGTTCAGGGTGCTTGATGTACTGAAGTACAGTTTCCGTTTTACTTTTAAATGTTTTAAAAGGACCGGTTTCTGAAAAAATAAATGCGCTAAGGATAAGTGCGAGAATAGCTGATGAAGTAATAAAAGACCAGGACCTTTTTCTTCTTCGATCGTTTGCGGATCCATCTTTTGCTTTAAATTTTAATAGGAACAACATCATCAATGCTGCTCCCAGAGAGGTAGCGATCCATGCAGATGAAGACTGGAGGATCAAAATCCAGAATATTGAAATTATCAGTCCGGTTATAAATGCATATTTCCACTTTCCAGTTTCTTTAAAAAAACCTATGAGGATCATAGGTAAAAGCATCACAATTACTTCAGCAAAATTATTTTTATTGCCCAAGCTGGAACCAATGTCAAAGCCAACGGCAACCAGAATTCCTGATAGTTTAAAATCATGCCACAAGGGTATAATCTGAAGGAAGGCATAGACGCTAAAAATTAGCAAAGCGACTAAACTAAAGCGGGTAAGAATCGAAAAAACACTTTTTTTTGCCCGGAGGACAAGGTAAGCCAGCGGCATGAACAAGTAAATGGTACCTATTCGTAAAATTTCCCACCATGCATCACCGACGTTCAAAGATTGAATTGATGAAACAGCCATCCAGATAAAACCAATGAATAAAATCAGAAGAGCTTTTTTAAAGTTTTCAGAATAGCTGAATATTAAATCAGACTTAAATAATAATACCAGGCTGATGATCGAAATTGGCAGAGCTGTCAGTAGAAATCGTATTGCCAGGCCGGGATCAATAGCAGAATTAACCTTGAGCATAGGTAAAAGTACAAACAGCCAGAAGGCAAAAACTAAAAGAGACAGATCAACTAAACGTTTGCTCATTGGGCGATTTCAATATTGACAAAAATCTTTGAGTTTTAACTGATTCTGCATCTAATATCCAAAATTGGTTCATCTACTTCAAATTAAATGCAGTTTACAAAAATACCGGCTTTAGTTCCATATTATTTCTTAACATTACCATCATCATTTTTCAGTCATGTCAGGACCAACAAATAATTCTTTTAACAGCAAAGGCGTCAATCAAGTAAGCAACCACGATCTATTGATTGCCCTCAGCAAAAGAAAATGGTTATACCTGTTCTTACTTGTATCTATCGGTGCAGCCTCCTATTTCGTGCTCAGGAATTTTATATTGACATATACCTCTCAGGCCTCCTTTTATATGAGTGAAACTACAGCAGGAACAAATGTAGGTCAAAATAAAGAATTCAGCATGCCATCGGTTTTAAGTCCTTCAGAACAAGTTAACAGGGCTTATCAACTCATCTCCTCGTCAAAAGTTCACGAGCATCTGATAAAAAAATTTAAGCTTCTTCAACATTACGGAATCGACACCACCAAGGAATTCTACTTTGAAAAAGCTGTGGCAATACTGGAAAGCAGAATCAAAATAAAAAAGTCCCCTTTTGATTTGATTGCCGTTTATGTTTCTGACTCACATCGATACCTTGCTTCGGAGATGGCAAATGAAGCTGTTAGTTATTTGGATGTATTGAACAAAGAACTGATGATCCGGTCGTTGAAACAAAAACTGGATATATATGAAACGATGTTGAAAAGCACCGAAAAGGAAAATGCAGAAAGAAGTATTGATTTAAACCGGCAATTGACAAGCCTGAACGAGATTCTGGGGAGGATAGAAAAACAATCTGTTAACTCAAGCAAGATCCTTGAATTGCAAACACAACTCAGTCAATTGATCTCCTCGCTTGAAAGATCTTCCGACGAATTAACAAAAATGCGAACCTTCCATTCAATAGCAATACAATCCATTCAGGACAAAAACCTGCCAACTATTGTTCTTGTTCACAAAGCGCGACCAAGTCATAGATCTATGGGTATACAAGCTATCATGATCAGCACATTATTAGTTCTATTCGTTTTTTCCGGAATTATTTATTCTGTGTACTTTAAGCTTCGATATAAAAATTATTTTCGGGTACTGATGAATAATAAATCGGAACTAAAACAAGAGGAAGAATACAAAACTGCGCCATGAATCAATATGTTGTACTAGTTGCCGGAGGGATTGGAATGAGAATGCAAAGTGCTGTTCCAAAACAATTTCTTGAATTCAATGGCAAAAGTATTTTACACCATAGTATTGAACGCTTTTATAATTATAATAATGATATCAATATAATTCTCGTTCTCGGCAAAGAATCAATTACTCATTGGAACAGTCTTGTTCAAAAAAATCCTTTGCCTTGTAAGATTACACTTGCTACAGGCGGTCAGGAGAGATCGGACTCAACGCGTGCAGGATTAGAGTTTGTTCCTGATAATTGTATTGTAGCGATCCATGATGCTGTGAGACCATTGCTCAGCAATAGTCTGCTGGACCGATGCTTCAAAGCGGCTGAACAATATGGAAATGCCTGCCCTTGTATACCTTTAAGTGATTCTCTGAGAATGAAAGTAAATGATCGCACAACAAGTGTGGACAGATCGCTCTATTATCAGGTACAAACGCCACAGTGCTTTAAGGCAGGCTTGCTAAAAGCTGCTTTTGAAAAAACTGAGCGAAACACATTTACTGACGAGATCTCCTTGTTTGAAAATGCAGGACATGAAATACACATCGTTGAAGGCGAACGATGGAATATTAAAATCACCTATCCTCAGGATCTAACGGTAGCAGAAGCCCTTTCAGGTAAGCTATGAGCTCTTCAGGCAATTAAGTTTCAAGAATGTTTTTATGACCTTTTAACAGGAAGAATTCCTGCCATATCACCTATGACATTGATGAGTTCTTTGTCTGAAGGGACGATGATCTTAGAATTATTCGATAGTGCTGTTTCAACAGCTTGTATCCTTCTGAGCAGTTGTGCATTGCCTACGAAATACTTCTCTGCTGCCTCGTTGACTAGAGCAATTGCCTGAGCTTCACCTTCTGCTTCCAGAATCTTAGCTGTACGGACACCTTCTGCTTTTTTAATTTCCGATCTCTTCTCTCCATCTGCACGGGTTTCAACAGCAGTTGCAAAATCGATTGCAGCCATTTTTTCATTCTCCGCTTTTACAATTTTGTTCATGGTTTCCTGAACATCTTTTGGTGGGTCGATCTCCTTTAACTCAGTACGAACGATTTCGATGCCCCATCCGACAGTTTCGTCAAGAAGTGTTGTATAAAGGCTTTTATTGATCTTACCACGCTCGCTATTTGCAGATTTCAAAGTCATTGTACCAATTATGTTCCTCAAGGTTGTTCTTGCAAGGTTGACGATCTGATAAGAGATATTATTCACGTTATACTGGGAGTTTTTTACACTCTCTTCATCCATTTTTATTTTAAAATACACCTGAGCATCAACGCTGGCATTGAGGTTATCGTAGGTAATGATCTCTTGTCGTTCTGCATTGATCATTTGCTCAGTTATATTCACCTGATACATTTTATCTATCACGGGAATAATCCAGTGAAATCCCGGAGCAGCAAAGCGATTATATTTTCCCAGTCGCTCGATTAAACCTCTGTGAGTCGGCCTCACTATACGAATTCCTAAAAAAAGTATAATGAGGAGAGCAAGAATAATTGGTGTCCAGGTGAAAGTAGCGGCATTGTCCATTTTGAATAATTTTAAATTGTTATTTCTGAAAAGTACGAAAACAAAAATGCCTGTACAAACAGTACAGGCTTTTTTAGTAATTATTAGTTGCTTATCTGCTAGGATCAGTTGGGATCCTTACCAGCTATCCTTGTCTTTTACCGGTTTTTCGTGCGACATATAATCTTTGAATCCGGCAATAAGATCCATCATTTCTTTGTCAGTTTGAATGAGATAATCATTATAGACATTCATATAACCAGCGGTTGATTTATCAAGCCAGCGTTCGCAGGGATAAGCAGATGCCAGCTTCCAGCCAAAGTCGGTGATTTCGTATTTAAACCTTCCATCTCTGGATGCAAGGGTAAGCGTGTACTGTACCATTCCGGCATCACCCCTCATTCCTGATTTATCGGGCGGGTTTGTGATCTTAAAACGATGCTTGCCGACTATTTTATTCCCCTCAGCGTCATTTTCACGAATGACATCACTCGGATTCTTGTAATTTGTATTAAACCATTCAAGCGCTCTTTCATACAGAGTTTTCGCAGAAGCACCTTTCACTTCAACGACACCTTCATAGGTGATCATCTTAGTAATAGGATCTACAGGGACAGGTGTAGCTTCAGTGGTAGTATTTTCCTGAGCTTTGAGACTGTTGCTTAAGCAGGCGATAAAAAGTACCGCAAAAGATAATTTTTTCATGAATCGTAATTTTGTACAAAACTACGAGAAAAAAAACAAAATATAAATCAGCTTTGAACCAAAACCTTGATCTTCATTCCGGGTTTCAAGGATTTCGCATCGCTAATACTGTTGATCGTTTTTAGTAATTCAACGGTCGTTCCTTCATACTTTTTTGCAATACTTGTCAATGTATCTCCGGGAACGACTGTGTGGTAAACGTAGTTTTTCTCAACTGCCGGGCTTTTCTGCTTAGTGGCGGTTGAGTTGACAGGCTTAGAGGCACTCGTTTTAGCTTTGACTTCTGCCTTTTGTTCAGAAGCGTTAGCTGTGTTACTTTCAACAATAGACTTATCATCCTCTTCTTCTGAACCATTGGCAGGTTTCCGGATGAAGACTTTTTTGACCGAAGTATTATAAATAGTAAGTTTTTGTCCGACATAAATTGTGTTGGAACGAACTGAGCGCGAATTCCAACGCTTGATATCCGGAACAGAGCAACGGTATTTTTGAGCTAGCTGAGACAAAGATTCACCACTCCTGACCAGGTGGGTCTTTTTCACGGATTCTTTCACAGTCACCATTTCACCGTTTACAGAAGGAACAGTTGAAATTTTCGATGCAGTAGGGTTCTCGCAATATGGACCTAATTTATCAAGACCTATAGAACTATAGTAATCATTAAACATATCTCTCACGATCTCATTCCGAATCTGCGGAGCACGACAACCAAGGACGATCCCTACTATCCGATGGTCACATTTAGCTGTCGTTGCTACGAGGCAAAAGCCTGCACGACGCGTATATCCGGTTTTGAGTCCGTCAACTTCACCGCTAAATTCTATAGTTAGTTTGTTATGATTCTTTATAACACTTGAGGCCTTGCCATTCTCGATCGATGCATAGCCCATTCCTGCTATCTCCAGAATCTCATTGTATTGCAACATCTCAAGAGACAGCAATAATTGATCTATAGGAGTTGAAGAATTATCATTCATCCACTTTGACGCAGGTAAACCTGTTGGATTACCATAATAAGTATTTTGCATGTTTAGCTCACGAGCTCTGGCATTCATCCGGCTTATGGTTGCGGCAAGATCTCCATTACCAATATAGCGAGCCATTTGCTCAGAACATTCATTGTTGGATGCAATCATTGTCGCTTTAAACACATCGCGGAGGGAATAATTTACCGTAGTTGTGACCTTTCTTCTGCTTTTACCCCTACCCCTGTATTCCAATCGGTTCCACTGTACATTATCTTCCCAGGTAAATAGTCCTTTGTTAATGTCCTCAATGGTCAATAAGGCAACCATCATTTTCGTCAAAGACGCAATAGGATATGCACTTTGCATATTTTTCTCCCAGATGATCTTCCGGTTAACGACATCATAAAGTAATCCGGCACGAACTTCAGATTCATCAACTTGCAAATTGCCGGCAGATGGTGCCTGAAGATTTGCAAGCATTCCTAAATTCTTTAATGACGCTACACTATCATCTGCTGACACACCGGCTTTTACATTAAGCGATGAGATAACAAAAACGATCACCATTCCTGTTGAAATGGCAAAAAGTCTTCCCATAAGATGAATTTTCCTAATCATCAATCTCTATTTACTATACTTAAATTAATATAAACCCCTCCAGGTTGAAAGTCAATCAAATATTGGTGAATACTGACATTTCATCAGCGAATCCACGGTATAAGTATACTGAATTCATTGTGAAACGTTGCCATATTCATGTCTATTTCTAACGCAATTAATCAAAATTAATTCAATTTTCATTTAAAAATTACTCAAGCCTTACATAATGCAAAACGAACATTATATATAGCAGAAGCCGATGGCAGTTCAATAAAGCCAAGAGCCGAATTTCGGGATACATGCGGTTTGATCTTTGAGACTTTCAAATATTATGGTAAAGGACTGTTTTTGAGCATTTTTTGATGAACGATTGTAAAAACACAATTAAAAAACAGATCAATCTCTCTCTAAATCTCACAGATTGAGGTCGAAACTGATCGCAATGTTTGGGTTAAAAAGGCCATGAAATTGAGCAGTTGACAAGCCGGCCGTGCCCGTTCATATTAGCGGTATGACACTTGAGTCCGGCTCCAGTGTAATTTTCTCAGGATCAATTTTAGAAATAAGATTTATGCCCGGCTTCTTTCCTTTCTCTAAAGAGCCATACTGTTTGCTTAAGCCGAAATATTCGGCTCCATTAAGAGTTGCCCAAGTCAACAGTTCCTGAAGAGAGACAGAGCCATCATATTTATGAATAGTTTTTAATTCATCCAGTATTGAAAGTGAACGATTGGATGCATAACTATCAGTACCTATGGTAATCTTTGCAACTTCATTTCTTAACATGTTTAGATCAGGTATAGTATTTTCGATAAACAAATTTGCATTTGGGCAAAGACACCACCAAACGAATAAATTATAAAGGTGGGCCCATTGTACGTCCTGGGCTTGAGAAAATGTATTGTGAACGAATTGCATTTTATTACACTTTGGAAGATGGACAAAGACCGATGGCAGGCTTCTAAAACCGGTTCCTTTCCAGTCAGAAAAAGCTCCCGAAATTTTATTTAGTTCTTTAAGAAACTCTCCGTTGCCATCAATAAACATCTCATTCTCACCGTTGGTTTCCTGATTGTGTATGCAGAGCAATGTATTATTCTCATAGGCAAAATTACTTATCAGCTTAAGCAGTTTTGCGCTTACTGTGTACGGTGCATGTGGAACTATCGAAGCAGCCAAACCTGCTCCGATAAACTTATCATAAAGCAGTTTGCCTTGATCAAAGGTCTCGTTTGCTTTCTCAGGCTGAAGGTCAAAGATCTCTATGAAGTTATGATAAAATATTCTGCTGTTTTTCTTCACGCTGATGCTCACATCCGAGTTTGAAATATCTCCAACGACAACAATGCCATTGGCGACCATTTCCGCATCTGCTTCAATTGCTTTTTCTACAATTTCATCATTGGCAGCCCGGCGAGTAAAAATGAGGTCAGTGATAAATCCCGAAAGCCCTTTTCCTGAAGGGATCAAACCCTTAAGATAGGATAGCTCAAGATGACAATGTGCATTCACAAAACCCGGACAAATAATACCCCGATAATCTTCTATGGCAATTTCCGGGGGTAACTGTGATTTATCACTTAGTAAATCCTCAATAGTTCCATCATCGCGGACAAGCAAAAAACCTCGTTTTAAAACAGGAGAAGATATAGGGTAAATATAATCGGCAGTCAGAATCCTCATTTGACAAAAATACCTGAAATCTTTGATCTGAAAGGCAGGTAGAATTCTGACATTTTGCGCCTTTGATTCAGTACCTTTGCCATCTCAGAAGATGGTCAAGAAAAAAAATATCCGGAGTCTCAGTCTTGAGGATCTAAAGTCCTGGTTTTTAGAAGCAGGAGAACAGGGCTTCAGAGCTAAACAAGTGTGGGAATGGTGTTGGAAAAAAAGCGCCAGGAATTTTGATGACATGAGCAATCTTTCCAAAGAACTCCGGGAAAAGCTCAAGGATCATTTTGACTTTCACGCTGTGCGGATTGATACTTTCCAAATTAGTAAGGATCGCACGATTAAAAATGCCTTTAGTCTCTATGACGGCAATATCGTCGAAGGTGTTTTGATTCCTACTGATTCGAGGATGACGGCATGTGTATCTTCTCAGGTAGGATGTAGTCTGACCTGTACTTTCTGTGCCACAGGCCGGTTGGAAAGGCTACGAAACCTCGAAGCTGACGAGATCTACGATCAGGTAGCTCTGATCAGAGAGCAAAGTGAAAAACAATACGGGATTCCATTGAGCAACATCGTCTACATGGGTATGGGTGAGCCCCTGTTAAATTATACGAATGTGCTTAAAAGTATAGACAGAATTACGGCTCCGGATGGGTTGAACATGTCTGCACAAAGAATAACGGTAAGTACAGCAGGTATTGCCAAGATGATCCGAAAATTGGGTGATGATGAGGTAAGGTTCAATTTAGCTTTATCACTTCATGCTGCCAATGATGAAAAAAGAAATAAGATCATGCCTATCAACGAGCACAATACGCTCGATGTTTTAGCTGACGCATTGAATTATTTTTATTCCAAAACAGGCACCAGGGTAACTTTTGAATACATCGTTTTTCATGGCTTCAATGACGAGTTAATTGATGCAAAAGAGCTACTTGATTTTTGCCGAAGAGTGAAAGGAAAAGTTAACCTGATCGAATACAATCCCATTGACGGAGGTGAATATAAAAATGCTTCAGAGGATAAGATCGAGATCTTCAAAAACTATCTGGAAAAAAATGGAGTGATTGTAAATGTTAGAAGAAGCCGTGGAAAGGATATCGATGCAGCCTGTGGCCAGCTTGCCAATAAAAATGAACATGCCACAGTGAAACTTAAAAAAAGCATTGAGAACTAATTCTCCATACAATTTACCAAAGATTAATAAACTTATTGAAAGAAAATATCAAAATACTGACAGGATAAGAGTTTCGCTGTTCCTGCTTTTCGTTCAACGATTTCCCGTATTTTCGTACGCCCTATGTCAAAGGAATTAAATAGGATAAAAGCCCCAATAGCAGACGTGATGGACGAGTTTGAACGTAAGTTCAGGTTGTCGATGAAGAGTTCCGTCCCACTACTTGACCGGATAACGCATTACATTGTTAAAAGGAAGGGCAAACAAATGCGGCCTATGTTTGTGTTTTTATCAGCCGGGCTTTGCGGGAACCTCAATGAAACCAGTCATCGCGCTGCTACACTCATTGAACTACTTCACACCGCTACTCTTGTGCATGATGATGTTGTAGATGATTCAAACGAACGGCGCGGTTTTTTTTCATTGAACGCTTTATGGAAAAATAAAATTGCTGTCCTTGTTGGTGATTATTTATTAAGCAAAGGATTACTCTTATCTGTACAAAATAAAGACTTCGATTTACTGAGTATTGTCTCGGAAGCAGTCAGGGTAATGAGTGAAGGCGAATTGATGCAGATAGAAAAAGCCCGGCGACTTGATATTAGTGAAGAAGTATACTTTGAAATTATCCGCCAAAAAACCGCATCACTAATTGCTTCTTGTTGTGCAGGGGGTGCATGCTCAGCAGGTGCTTCACAGTCAACAATCGATATTATGCACAAATTTGGCGAGTCAATAGGGATTGCATTTCAGATAAAAGACGACTTGTTCGATTATGGTCCCGGAGGTATTATTGGAAAACCAACCGGAATAGATATTAAAGAAAGTAAGATGACCTTGCCATTGATCCATGCTCTTTCAAAGACTTCTAAATCAGAGAAAAGAAAGATTGTTAATATTGTAAAGAACCATAATACTGACGATAGAAAAGTTAAGGAAGTAATTGCTTTTGTAAAAAACTCCGGAGGAATTGAATATGCTGCAGAGAAAATGAACGAGTACAAAGAAAAGGCATTTGTTCTTCTTGATGGCTTTCCGGATTCAAGTTATAAATCATCACTAAGAGAACTCGTTCAATTTACTACTGAGCGAAATCATTAATTAAGAATGAGTCTTAATAAAATTTATTACCTGATCTCTTCGCTTCTGGCTTTTTTTGCTGCGTTCATTTATTTTTCTCCTGTAGTTGTAACCACTGATTTCATATACCCTCTGCGAATTGATTCAATGTATGTAACCCTTCACGACAAATTACCGGATGAAGAGATGCTACCGCCTGAGGCTGCTTTTGAAGATGTGATAAGGTTATATAACCCGGCATCTTTAGGACTTGAGTATTCAGAATTCAATGTTAAAACACTGGATAATTTATTGCTTCGGGGCTGGTATGTTCCTGCTCCTGATACGCCTTCCAATACGATTATACTTTTACATGATTTGAATCAAAGTAAGATCAACCTTCTAGATCATATCAAACAATTCCGTGACCGTGGATTAAATGTTTGTGCAGTTGACATGCGAGCACATGGAAACAGTGATGGAATAGAATTCACTCCCGGCTTACCTGCTATTTTGGATGTTAAAATGATCATCGACCAATTACTACTAACACCGGAAACTAATCACCTTATTGTAATGGGATTTGGGCTAGGTTCTGCAATTGCGATGCAAGTAGCAGCATATGACGGTCGTTGTGATGTGGTAATCTTACAAAGTCCATCTAATAATCTGAGTACCTATCTTGATCGCTATGCCTATGAAAAGTGGGGAGCTATGAAATTTTTATGGTATCCGGTCTTTAAAAGAAAGGTAGAAAATCTTCTTCAGTTTGGCATCAGAGAGCTCGATCTATCGATAATAGCCAGATATAATAAATTACCGACCTTATTTATATCGGCAGCCAGCGACAAAATCAGCTTTACGACTGAAATTCTTGCCATATATGATTCTTCCGGCGCTCGGAGAAAATCATTATTTTTGGTGAAAGATGCAACCCGCTATTCCATTGAAGAAATTGCAGGTGCAGGATATTATAACAGGATCACAGAATTCATTAATAAATCTATGCCGCGAAAGCCTAAAACTACCCGTTATAAAAAATTAACATTGAATGATCAGCAAGGACACGATAGAACGGGTATTTGAGACAGCACGTATTGAAGAAGTTGTTGGAGATTTTGTGACACTAAAAAAACGTGGCACGAACTGGCTGGGACTATGTCCTTTCCATAATGAAAAAACACCTTCATTCAACGTAAACCCTGCACGAAATATTTATAAATGTTTTGGTTGCGGCAAAGGGGGCAACTCTGTGAACTTTATCATGGAGCATGAGCAATCTAGCTATCCGGAAGCCATACGCTACATTGCAAAGAAGTACGACATCGCTATTGAGGAAACAGCACCTGATCCTAAAGATGTCATTATCCAGGATGAGAGAGAAAGTTTGTTCGTTCTAAATTCATTTGCTCAACGGATTTTTTTGGAGCAGGTTTTTGATTCCGATGAAGGTCGTGCAATAGGTCTGAGTTATTTTAAAGAACGTGGATTTACTGAAGAGACGATCCGGAAATTTCAACTTGGTTATGCTCTGAACGACTGGAGTGCCTTTTCTGATCTGGCAATGAAAAATGGTTACCAATCAGAATTTCTGATTAAAACCGGATTAAGTATAGAGAGAGAAGCAAAGAAATCTGAATCAGACACGAGAGAGACCACTGAAGAAAAAGTTAAGCCAAAAATTTTATTTGACCGCTTCAGAGGCAGGGTAATGTTTCCTATCCACAACATGAGTGGACGTGTTATTGGCTTTGGAGGCAGGATCTTAAAGAAAGATGAGAAGACTGCGAAGTATCTTAACTCACCTGAGTCAGAAATATACCATAAGAGCAAATCGCTATATGGAATTTTTTACGCTAAAAAAAGTATTGTTCAGCGCGACAATTGTTTTTTGGTAGAAGGGTATACAGATGTGATATCACTTCATCAGGCAGGTATTGAAAATGTCGTTTCTTCATCAGGCACCTCTCTGACTGTAGATCAAATTCGATTAATTGGTCGTTATTCAAAAAACATTACCGTTTTATTTGATGGTGATGCAGCAGGGATTAAGGCTTCAATGCGCGGGATTGACTTGATCCTGGAGGAAGGCTTGAATGTTAAGGTTGTACTTTTCCCTGATGGTGACGATCCGGATTCGTATAGCAAAAAGCACAGTTATGCAGAGACACTGGATTTCATCACAGCAAATGCAAAGGACTTTGTGGTTTTCAAAACGGGCTTACTTTTAAATGAAGTTCAGGATGATCCTGTCCGAAAAGCACAATTGATCCGGGATATCGTCGAGACTATTTCTAAAATCCCTGATCCCATCATACGTACAATGTACACCAGGCAGTGCAGTGTGATGTTGGACATCCCGGAACCGGTTCTCGTTGCCGAGCTGAACAAAATGCGTCGCCAGCAACTGAAGAAGGAAATTCCTGAAAAAGATGCAGAGGCCCTTATGCCTGCTACCATCCTGCAACATGATCAAGCCATCAATGAATTTGATTCTGAAATGCAAGAGAGGAATATTATCCGCCTGTTATTGAATTTCGGTAGCCATGAAATAACTTTTTACGTGGATGAAGATGAATCGAACGACTCTCTTGACGGGGAAACCTATCAGATGACAGTTGCAAAATACATCATTGATGAAATCGCTAACGATGATATTGCTTTTGAAAACAAGGCGTATGATGATATTCTCAAAGAATACGGGATGCTTCTTCAGACCAAGTCAGACCTTGATCCACAACATTTTTTAAATTCTGAAAACACAAGTTTTAGCGAAATTGCAGTTGAATTACTTTCTCACCGCTACGTACTTAGCGAAGAATGGGAGCAAATGCATAAGATCTTCGTGCCTGTAGAAGAAAATCTTTTACGTGATTCAGTTGAGAAGGCTGTGATCCATTTAAAGAATAAAAAAATCCTACGAATGCTTGAGGAAAACCAGCGAAAAATTCAACAGGCACATAAAGAAGGAAAAGATTTTAGCGAACTCCTGGAAATGCACAAGATGCTTGAAAGTGTCAAGATGGAAATTTCTAAATTATTAGGAATAGATATCCTTAAATAAATTTCCGGACATCATTTACTTTTTCCTTCCAAAAAACACTTTTCGATAATTAGTTGCCAGGGGGTGCTTAGACAATTTCGGAGGGAAGAGCACAAATTTTTCTACCTGCTCCGGATTAAAATTTTCTTCCGACACAACGGTCACATCAAAGCCATAAGCTCGTAGAATATCCGGAAAATCATCCCCATAGATTCGCAGATGATCGAACTGACCAAAAACCTTTTCTCTCATTTCAGGATCAGTTATGGAAGGATCTTCAAAAGTTGTCTTGAGTAAATCTTTTTGTGGTACTGTCAGGATGCAAGATCCACCAACTTTCAGTACTCTATTGATCTCTATAATCGCAAGCAAATGGTCAGGTACGTGTTCAAGAACATCACAGGCTATCAAACAATCAAACGAAGCGTCAGCAATCTCTTGCATGGATGATATGTCGAGTACATGATCGATTGAATTATATCTATAACCTTCAGTAAGAAAATCAGCAGTCTCGTAGGCGGCAGAATTTTGCTTTATGAACTTCTGTAACATTTGCTCGGGGGCAAAATGCAGGACTTTCTTTCCCTGCAAAAGACTTTTCGAATTAACCCATTCCAGGTCCGTTAATGCCGCCATTAATAATCTTTGCCGTACTTGTGAGCCACAACTTTGACAAATTGTGTGAGGATGCCAACTATCACTCCCAAAGCGATTAGTTTTAAAATGACAAATATTGCACTCTACTTTAGACCCGGCAAATTTGAAATAGATTTGGGATAACCGATGTAAGCTTTGTTTCGCTTTTCGCTTTCCTGATCTGAGAATGGTTTTCATCCTGAATGCTAATATAATCTCCACTAAATTAATTGGTCGTGCAAAATAGCGCAATTTATCTTAACAAAGTAAACTATATCTCAGCAAATGTTTCGGCCCATCTTTCCACTTCACCCAACCAAAACCTACCGAAACAAAATCATCAGAAAAAAGTTCCACTTGCATCCAGTCATCTTTTATGACCTTAGGTTTCATTATATCATACTTAATGTTGACTTCAGAAGCATGCGACAAAGGTTTAATGAGTAAAGGTCTTTCTGTTTCAGAAATAAACTCCACTGAATAAACTCCCAACAAAAACTCCGGCCAAAGACTAACGGTGCCTGCGTAACGACTTACATATGCAACTTGAGAATTTGTACTATTAACAACTACTTCTGCAAAATCGCTACTGATTGAGAGTACTTTAAAATAAATAATATCATAATCCAGTTTCAGGTGTTCAGGGACAAGCCATGGTGGAGCATAGGAAATATCCATGTTGCCATGCTCAGTCTTATAAAATACAATGCTATCAATTGGAGGATGCTCTATAACAGCCTTACTTATATTCGGATTGCCGTAAAAGTATAACACATTGTTTTCAGTTATATTCGGGTAAAACAATCCCATTCCCATAGACACATCATCTGCATTGTCACTACCCTGAACAAATGAAAACTGGTGAAAACTACTATTTTCAGCTCTAGCCTTTTTTCTTTGTAAGAATAAGTAAGTAAATACTACTATCAAAACAATCAACAAAATGGAA
>Ga0116143_10002465_pt1 | contig 20118 bp, 15 predicted proteins | sample AD_UKC034_MetaG_FD_89745 | JGI IMG/M metagenome (GOLD analysis project Ga0116143, IMG submission 89745) | Active sludge microbial communities of municipal wastewater-treating anaerobic digesters from USA - AD_UKC034_MetaG | ecosystem: Engineered > Bioreactor > Anaerobic > Digestate | place: USA...
ATCTACACACATGCGGCAAACTCGGACACCCCTGCCGAAAAAGCCTTATCCGAAGCCCGCGCACGTCTGGAACAGGTTAAGGAGAAAATCAGAACGCCCATTCTGATCTCCAGCCAACAATCGAAATTCCCGACCCTTCCGGAACCCGCTTCGAACATGAGCAAACAGGACTATTTTTCCATGATCGAAAAAGGCAAGGAGTATATCCGCGCCGGTGACATATTCCAGTTTGTTCCATCACAACGCTTTACGACCGATTTCGATTTGCCGGCCTTCGACCTATACCGCTCGTTGCGCCGCCTAAACCCGTCGCCGTTTTTGTTCTATATCAAATATCCGGATTTCTCGCTGATCGGCTCCAGTCCTGAAATTCTGGTCCGTGTACGCGACGGCAAAGTCACGATCCGCCCGATTGCCGGAACCCTTCCACGCGGCGCCAACGCCGAGGAAGATCAAAAACTCAAGGCAGCCCTTCTCTCCGACCCGAAAGAGCTGGCCGAACATCTGATGCTTCTGGACCTGGGACGCAACGACGTGGGCAAAGTATCCAAAATCGGCAGCGTCAAAGTCACCGAACAGTTTTTTGTCGAGTTTTATTCGCACGTCATGCACATCGTCTCGAACGTCGAAGGAGACTTGCGCGACGACCTCGACTCACTCGACGCCCTGATGTCCGGAACTCCAGCTGGCACGGTGAGCGGCGCCCCGAAAATCCGCGCCATGGAAATCATCGACGCATTGGAACCGACCAAACGCAAATTCTACGGCGGCGGCGTAGGCTATCTGGCCGCCAACGGCAACATCGACAGCTGCATTGCGCTAAGAACCTGCGTGGTAAAAGACGGAAAACTTTATGTTCAAGCTGGTGGCGGCGTTGTCGCCGACAGCATACCGGAAAACGAATTTCAGGAAACGGTCAACAAATCAAAAGCCATCCTGCGCGCAGCGGATGACGCCATCATCTCCAGCAGGAAAAATTAGGGCGCTTTTTTACCACCATACAGAAGATGATGTACATCTTCGTCCGACTTTTTGACGACCTCGATCATGCCTGCTGTAGAACCAACAACTTCGTTGGATACGCTGCGTGTTTCTTCGACGGCCTTATCAACCTTGGAAATCATCTCGACCGTGACGTCAATCCTCTTCATGACATCCCGAAGGATATTGGAAATATCACGCGTTGCCATGGATTGCTGATCGACCGCCGTCGTTACCGAACTGCTCGCCGAACTGATATCGCGGATGGTGGTGCGGATATTCTCGATGGCGGCCACAGCCGACGTTGCCATCTCCTGCATGGTTTTAACACGCTCATTGATTCCCTCGGTTGCCTCTGCGGTTTTGACAGCCAGATTTTTAACCTCGGTCGCCACAACTGCAAATCCTTTACCTGCTTCACCTGCACGGGCAGCCTCAATGGTCGCGTTGAGTGCCAACAGGTTGGTGTTTTCGGCAATCTGGTTAATCAGTTCTGTAATTTCGCTAATCCCCAGAGATGATTCGTTTAATTTGGAAATTGTCTCGGACATATTATCCGACTCGGAAACGGCCAGAGAAGAAACCTCCGTAGACAAATTGGCTTGGCGGCGGATTTCCTCAATCGAAGCGACCAACTCCTCGGTTGCTCCCGAAACACTCTGGATATGCAAGGAAACATCTTGCGCCTTCTTGTGGCCCAACTGCGTCTCCTGAAAAACACTTTCGGACAGCGCATCAAGCTTCTTCGCATTGCCACTCAAGCCTTGAGCCGATTTCATCATGACCGAAGACATTCTATCGGCAACATTCGCAAAAGGAGCAACAATAGAATTCTGCACGATTCGGCTCATAACAGTAACCCCGAACAATGAGAAAACAAAGACAAACACGGACGTCCCCAACAAAGCCCAAACACTGACGATCATACGACTATATACGCGTCCTTGTACTTCGCTCATCCGGTCGTACAGAGCAACAACTGTATTCAGCAACCGCTCAGATGCACCATCAATGCTGTCGTCAAGCGCAGCAAACTCATACTCGCCCCCGCGCGTTTCAATGACGCGAACGAGATCAACAGCAACACCTTTTTCAAAAATGGATAAGTCCTTCTTGAATTCGGGAAAAACATCCATCATTTCGAGCGATGCAGCAATACGCTCAATCTGCGGCAATTTATCGTTTTTCAACTCGGCAAACCCCTCAACCATTGCAGCTTTACGATCCGCGCTCACGCGTCCCTCATCCTTATCAACGATGGAATCCATAGCATTGAGCGTAATATCCAACAAAACGACCTTCGTGCGTGACAATAGGCGCATGTCTGCCGTCGCCTGCTCGCTTGATCTGACCGAATGATACACATAAGCAGATAATAAAATAAGGATGCCTGTTAAAACGGCAAAAACCGTCATCCCAAGCTTTCTCATAATGGCAACGCGCTGGTTGATGGAAAGATCGGAACGCGAAAAAAATTTAAAGTGCATAATTCCTCCGGCTTTTACCTGGAAACTCAATTTTCAAACAATTCAGGAACGCAGAAGATCATATAATAATGACACAAAATTTTTTCCTCTGATATAGCGAAAATATATTGAGCATGGTAAAGATGGATTATGATAACACTTATTGATAACTACGACAGTTTTACATACAACCTCGTCCAGTATGTTGGAGATTTGGGAAAATCTTGCGCCGTCATTCGCAACGACCAGAAAACGGTTGAAGAAATTCTCTCCAACAAGCCGGGACAGATTATTATTTCCCCCGGCCCTTCCGACCCTGAGCATGCAGGGATATGTCTAAGCCTGATCAAAGCAGCTGCCGAAAAAAATATTCCATTATTAGGAGTTTGCCTTGGTCATCAATCCATTGGTCAGGCCTTTGGCGGTAAAGTCATTCGCGCGCCGGAACCGATGCATGGCAAGCTCTCTCCCGTTTATCATGAAGGCAAAGGCATTTTTAGTGAAATTCCCTCCCCTTTCACCGTCACACGCTACCATTCCCTGATAGTTGAAAAAGAAAGTTTGCCTGACTGCCTTGAAATCACCGCGCACACCGAAGACAACCTCATCATGGGGCTTCAGCATAAAACAAAACCAATCCACGGAGTACAGTTCCACCCCGAAAGCATCGCCACCCAGCACGGGCTCGACCTGCTACGCAATTTTTTCACGATCACATCATGACAATTCAAAAGCTCCTTCAAACCATCCGCAGCGGTAACACTCTCTCAGAAAAAGAGATGACGCATTTCATCGACTCTGTTCTGGATGGCCACGCAACACCTGCCCAAATCGGCGCATTCCTGATGGGCATCTCGCAACGCGGAGAAACCGTGGAGGAAATCACCGGCGCCGCCAAAATTCTGCGCAAGCGCGCCGCCGCCATCTCCGCTCCCGACGGTGTCATAGATTGCTGCGGCACAGGCGGCGACCATTCCAACTCTTTGAATATCTCGACTGCAGTTTCTTTCGTTGTCGCAGCCTGCGGCATTCCCGTCGCCAAACACGGCAACCGCGCCGCCTCCTCAAAATCAGGCGCTGCCGATGTTCTGGAGCATCTCGGCATCAACCTCGACCTCACCCCCGAACAATGCGCACAAGCCCTGAAAGACATCGGCTTTTGCTTTCTGATGGCCCCGCACCATCACACCTCATTGAAACCGCTGGCCGCCCTGCGCAAAGAACTGGGCTTCCGCACCATCTTCAATCTTCTGGGGCCATTGGCCAATCCTGCGGACACGAAACTCCAACTTCTGGGCGTCTTCGATAAAAATTTTGTAAGACCCATGGCCGAAGCCCTGAAAAGCCTCGGGTCCACTCGCGCATGGGTTGTTCACGGATCAGACGGCATGGATGAAATCACCCTGACCGCCCCGACCCATGTCGCCAAACTCGAAAACAGCCAAATCACCGAAACCATCCTAACACCTGACGATTTCGGCCTTCCCACAATCTCCGCACAAGATATCGCCGGTGGCAACGCCGCCCACAACGCCGTCCGCCTCGAAGACCTACTTAACGGTGAAAAAGATGCATACCGTGATATCGTTCTCGCCAATGCCGCCGCCTGCCTGATGATCGCGAAAAAAGCCGAAACCCTAAAAAACGCGGTTGAGTTAGCCTCCAAAGCCATAGATACTGGTGCGGCGATGAAACTGATGACGGATTACAAGAATTTTACCAATGAACGTCCTTGAAAAAATCTGCGCGGAAAAACGCGACTACGTCGAACGCTGCGAGCGTTTGATCCCCCAAATCGTCTATCAGGAAAAGGCAAAACTGATGGATGCCCCGCGCGGTTTTTGCAACGCCATCAGAAAAAATAACGAAGCGGGCCACCCCGCCCTGATCGCCGAAGTCAAAAAAGCCTCGCCCAGCAAAGGCATCATCCGCCCCGATTTTGACGCGATAAAAATTGCCACCGCCTACCAGAACGCAGGAGCATCTTGCATCTCCGTCCTCACCGACCGCCCCTATTTCAAAGGGTCCGATGAAGATCTCGAAGCCGTCAAAACTGTCACACGCATTCCGGTCCTCAGAAAAGATTTTATGCTCTCGCCGTTCCAGATTTATGAGAGCCGCGCACTGGGGGCAGATTGCATTTTGCTCATCATGGCGGCCCTTTCCGATGAAGCTGCAACGGAGATGTATAAAATCGCAACCGATCTCGGCATGGATGTCCTCGTTGAAATCCACGACAAAGAGGAACTAGACCGCGCATTGAAACTGAATCCCATGATGGTGGGTGTCAACGCCCGCAACTTGAAAACATTAGACGTCGATCTCCAGACCTCATTCGACCTGCTGAAAGATATTCCTGCCTCGACCATCCGCGTCGCCGAAAGCGGCATTGCCTCTCATGAAGAGCTGAAATCCCTGTTTGATGCGGGCTACAACGCCTTTCTGGTCGGCGAAAGCCTGATCCGCGAAGCCGACATCGAACAAGCCGTCCAAAAACTGCTTGGCAAGCAAACGGAATCAGGGTAAAACAAATATAGAACGAACCGAGAATAAACCGGAACATTCAATAATTTGTCATCCCGTTGGCGCGGCCCGCAAGGGACGCTCGCACGAACGGGATCCAGAAAGGACTGCCATGCTGACCCGTCAACAACGCGAATTGCTGCTCTTTATTCATGACCGCCTGAAAGATGGAGGTGTAGCCCCGTCTTTTGACGAGATGAAGGATGCGTTGGACCTCAAATCCAAATCGGGCATTCACCGGCTGATTACGGGGCTGGTCGAACGCGGATATCTGCGCCGCCTCCCCAACCGCGCCCGCGCGGTAGAGGTCGCGCGCCTTCCCGAAGATATGGCCTCCAAAGGAACGTCCGCTCCATCCATGATTCAAAAGATCACCGAAAAACTGGCCGATATAACGACTCTGCCTCTGGTCGGAAAAATCGCCGCCGGAACGCCAATTGAAGCGATTCAGAACGACACCGATTTTATCGACGTGCCTGCCACCTTCCTCGGCAACGGCGAATATTACGCCCTACGCGTCGAAGGGGATTCGATGATTAATGCTGGCATCAATGACGACGACATTGTGATTATCCGCAAAGGCAATCAGGCCCGCGACGGTAAAATCGTGGTGGCACTTGTGGATGGGATGGAAGCCACGCTGAAACGCATCTACCGCCGCGACGGAAAAGTAATACTGGAAGCCGAAAACGACGCTTATAAGCCACGCATCCTAACTCCGGAACGGGTTGAGATTCAAGGAGAACTCTCCTCCCTGCTGCGGACATACCACTAATTACCGTGTCCACGGCCTGTAACCGCGGAAATCACGTGACGTTTCAATTGTGCCATCGCCATAGATTTGCACCGCTCCCTGCCGCCGCAAGGAATAGGCATCAATAACCCGCGCAGACGGGCAAAAACTCTTGGACAACCATTTCGGCGATACAATCACATCCGCCCAGTCACAATCTTTCTGCAATTCCGCATAAGACGACCCGTAAACCAGCCTAACCCCGACTGTCTCAATCCGGCACGCGCCAACATCGCACGCAATCAGCCCCTTACTGGACAAAGGAACACCCCCCTCCTTGGGAAACGCTGCAACAGAGTCCAATCCCAATCGTTTTTCCCATTGATCTCGGACAAAACGTTCTTTGCGGGTCGTTGACACATATCCCGCACGCCCATCGCGCACCATCACCACCTCTCCGCTGGATGACACCAGAACATCCGGCAACTTCCCCAACAGCAATGACACAAACGCCGCCCCTAACAAAACCAGCGACACCAGCTTCCACCGCCCCGCAAACAACACCAGAACCAATCCAGCTAACGTCATCAAATATAAGAAAGCAGGCGGTGCGATTGCCCCGGTCACCAAAGCCCCCGGCAAACTCTGAACAAACCGCGCAACATCGAGCATCCAATCCACGCCCATCGCCATCAATTTCAATGTCTCCCCCGCCCACCCGAACGGGATCAACAAATAGGACACAATCATCATCGGCATAATGATAATGCCCGAAAGAGGCATCGCGAGCATGTTGCCCAAAACGCTGTAACTCGCCATCTGTTGAAAATGAAACCACACAAACGGCGCAGTCGCGACCGACGCGACAAAACTGGCGGCAACAGCCCCCGCCAGATATAAAACAGATTTACGAATAAAACCCGCTTCGCGGTACAACCTCAACCACACCGGACGCATCCAGTCTGCCGCGGCCACCAAAGACGACACCGCCGCAAATGACATTTGAAAACTCGCCGACCAGATACTCTCCGGCGAGAAAATCAAAATCAATATCGCCGACACCCCGACCAACCGCAGGGAAAAGGGAGACCGATCAAACATAATCGCAATCAACGCCACTCCTGTCATCAACAGCGCACGCGTGGTCGGAACACTTGGCACGACAAAGCCGACATAAAGCGTACACGCCACCAACGCGACAAACGCCGCAATTTTCTTGATATCAAACCGCAACGCCATCGCCGGAATAAACGCCAGAAACAACCGCGCCACGAAAAATACTGGCGCAGCCACCATCGCTACATGCAAACCAGAAATTGAGATAATATGAGCCAACCCCGAAGCCCGTAACGCCTGCCAGTCGTCGTCGGCAATGGCGGCACGCTCCCCCGTCATCAACGCAACGACAATCCCTTGCGACGGTCCGGAAACACTTTCCTTAATCGCCGAAGACACAATTCTCCGTAAACCGTCCAGATCAAAAAAACCGACATCCTCTTTTTGAACAAGTGTAATTTCAGACAAAGCAAACCCCAGCCCGCCAATACCCTCAAAATAAAAATGTCGAGCGTAATCGTAAGAGCCAGGCATCACCGTCTGCGCAGGCGAAGTAAGTTTGGCCAGCATTTGGACACGGTCTCCCGCTGCTACCCTTTCCTCCATTTTCGTCCGCACCGTCAAGCGTACCGTGTGGGGAGTATTATCTTTCTCCCATTTCTCAATGGCAACATCCGACAGCAAAATCTGCTTACCGCGCCCCCCCTCCTGATCCTCGACATGATCAAGGACACCGGAGATCATAACAGGCCGCGTTTCCTTGGTGATCATCGGCGTCCCGACCGCCCCGCTCCGAAATTGCGACAACGCAAATCCGCACCCGATCATCAAAACCGCCATCGCCACAAGAAAAACCAGATAGGAAAATTCCGATCCTTGGTGACGATGATAAATCCCGCGCCCTACTACAAACAAAGATGCACAAGCCGCAATCATCGCTCCCGTCACCACAAAAGGCGGCTCATAAAACAAGGAAAAATAAAGCGCAGCGCCAATCCCCATAAACACAGGCGGCCACATAAGGCGCGTTTCTTCCTGATGGGAAAAATAATCAGCCAGTCTGGAAAAAAAGTTGGAAAACAATTCCATCCCCCTAACGGCATCAAGTCCGCCGCATTCTCCATTCATGGAGCAACCGCTTGGGAGCCGCTCTCAAAAACCTTTTCAGAGTCAGAACGGGGTACTTCAAGATCATCCGGAGAACTTGCAAAACAGCACGACCACCTTGACCGGAAAAATGATAATAACGCACCAAAATCCAGTCCTTGGCATACCGATCAAGCCCGTGAGCCCGTAGAAAATCGTCATACTTGTTGACCAAATAGGCTTCCGCCTCATATCCGGCCCTCGGGTTTTTATCCCCGCCCTCAGAGGCATATTGAAGAACAAGCTCCTCGGGACACCCGATAAAATGCGCATTTGATAGCCCCAACCGGATGGACAAATCACTATCCTCGATTCTTCTAAGCTGGGCATCAAACCTGCCCGCCGACTGCAAAACCGACAAACGAAGCATCATGGAACAGCTGGGAGTTCCGTTGCCGTAAAACACCCCTTCCGGCCTGTCCATAAACAAATGATAGCGTACCATATCCTCTCCAACCGGAACGATTGGCTGTGATCCAACAGCCCTGAAATGCACCTCATACCCGTTGGGATAAATTTTTTTACCCGAAGCGAAACAGACAATACTCTGCGTGCCGGTCTTCTCCTCATATGCTTTGATACGTTCATACTGGACGGATAAACGCTCAGGCTCATTGTCGTCATCATCGTCAAAGAAAGCCAGAAACTCCCCCCTTGCTTCGGACATCACCCGATTGCGAGTTCCGGCCACGCCAAGATTCTTTTCATTCTTAAACACCCGAACTTTTTCAGGAGAACACAGTGCGCATTCTTTCAAAATCTCGAAGCTGCCGTCAGTCGAACAATCATCCACCACCACAATTTCAAAATGCGGATAATCTTGCCGCAAAGCCCCCTCAATGGCCCTTGCGATGGTGTCTTGAGCATTATAACAGGTGATACCAACGGTAATCAGGGGCCGTGTCATGACATCTCCGCCCTATGAAATTTTCTGACGGAACGGTTATACCCCATATTCGGCATAGCCTGAAGCACACGGCCCAATGACAGAAAAGGGTGGGCAATAAAAAGCAGAAGAAGACGCCAAAGAAACGTCACTTTATAACCTTCCCAATAATCATGCTTAGCTTCCAGCCAATCCATATCGAAATGGCCACGCCCTTCCTCCAGAAGAAACTTGCTATGCTTTTGATACAGTTTCCTAGCATAAATTCGCTCATCAGCAATACGCTTGTCGTCCGCTTGCGTCATGGTCTGCACCACCAGAGGATCGGCAACGCCGATAAAATGCCCACCGGACAAAGCCAGCCGCACATTGAATTCGGTGTCCTCCATACGCCTAAACTCCGGATCAAACCCACCCAGATTTTTGTAGGTCGAAAGACGCGCCATTTGCGAACATGTCGCCATAGCCCCGTTGCCGCCGGAAATGTTCTTATTATATAAAATCCGTCCAGCCATATCCACCCCGTGGGGAGCAACCATTCCCACATCGCACCCCATCGTTGACGCAATCTCTTCCCGCCCATCCGGATATTTCTGTAAACGCGCAGCATGACAGATAACGTCGTGGCCCGCGGCAAAATCACGCTCATAATCCAGAATACGCTGAACTTGTCTGGTCAAACGACTTGGGACCGATATATCGTCATCGTCAAAGAAGGCCAGAAACTCGCCTTGAGCTTCCGTAATAATTCTATTGCGCGTTCCCGCAACCCCAAGATTTTTATCATTCTGGAACGCGCGGATTTTATCCGGAAATTGCCCCTGCAATTCCAAAATCACGTCCCACGACGAATCCTGGGACACATCATCCACAATCACAATCTCGAAATCTGGATAATGCTGCTCCATCGCAGACTGAACCGCACGAGCAATGGTCTCCGCAGCGGAGTAACAAGTGATACCGATGGAAACCACTGCTTTTTTCATAGACCCTGTCTTCTAACGAGCACAAAATATCATATTTCCCAAAGACATCAAGCAAATAGCTGGATATAGAAGCCAAAAAACCACGCGCAAGCTATGAGTTTACAAGGCCGACGCTTTACTATAATTTTGCGTTAAAAAAGAGCCCATGACCACCATATACAAATCAAACACCAAAAATCTGGGAAGCGTTATCCAAATCCTGAGCGATTTGAGACGCATAGTAACCTATCTCTCCCCACACAAACGCATACAATTACTCATTCTTCTGATTCTGCAAATTATTTCAGGTTTTGCAGAGATTGTGAGTCTGGGAGCACTCATGCCGTTTCTCTCAGCGATCAGCAACGCCCACGGCCTGATGAACAACAGTACCGTTCAGCCACTCATCGAATTTTTCAACATTCAGACGGAAAAAGACCTTATTATTTACGCCTCGGCCGGTTTTGCCGCCGCGTTCACCTTCCTGAACTTGTTCAAGATCTTTGTATTCTGGCTGCAAAGCAAAATGACAGTGACTCTGGGCTGCGACATCAGCAACAATTTCTTTCGACAAATCGTCTATCAGGACTTTCAGTACCACATCAACTCAAACAGCGGGGATTTGATCAGCAGAACGTTTAACGATCTAAATGCCGTACTGCACTTTATATCCTCGACCATGATGATCATCACGCAAATCATCTCGATTCTAGCGATCATCACAGCCATCCTCTACTACAACCCCGCAGTATCACTGGGCATCTCCTCAACCGTTATATTGCTGTATCTGATCATCGCAACACTGAACAAAAAGCGCATTGTCAAAAACGGGCAAATCGTTTCGGACAGCCGCGCAGTAACGATAAAAAATCTGCAGATTGCTCTGGGCGGCGTGCGCGATGTAATGCTGAACAATCTGCAGGAAAAATTTATAGAACGCTACAGCGTCTCCGACCATGCCTTCCGCACAGCCTCCAGAAGCACACAGTTTCTCAGCATGCTTCCCCGCTACCTTATTGAAATCGTCGGCGTGGTGACATTGATATCCGTTGCAACCTTTTATACGGTCTCGGACGCCGGAGTGTTTGGAGCATTACCGTTTATCGGGGCATTGGCCATGGCCACGGTCCGGATACTTCCGGCGGCACAAAGCGTGTATAACTCCTATGCCCTGATGCAATCTGTCCATGTCTCTGTCAAAAGATCTCTCGACATTCTCGATCTGGGAATGACCCCGCTGACCTTTTCTCCTGAGAGTACCATAGGCGCGATAACCAAAGAAATCAGCCTGAAAGATATATGGTTTCATTTCGATGCCATGGATCACAAGACAACCACGGCCAAGGAACCCCATTGGATTTTGAGGGGGGTCAACATTGAAATCCCCGCAAACAAAACAGTGGCTTTTGTCGGAAAAACAGGCAGTGGAAAAACCACGCTTTCGGATATCATTCTGGGGTTATTGTCGCCCCAAAAAGGCAGCCTCAGTGTCGACGGCATAGACATTACACAAGACAATATAGCCAATTGGCGGCAATGCGTGGCCAGCGTCCCCCAGTCGATTTTCCTGATTGATGCCAGCCTTAAAGAAAACGTAGCCTTCGGCGTCAGAAAAGAGGACATTGACCTCGATAAGGTTAAACAAGTCTGCAAGCTGGCGCAAATTGACGATCTGATCCAAAGCCGCCCGAACCATTATGACGAAATTATTGGCGAAAACGGCCTGAAATTGAGCGGAGGCCAGCGGCAGCGCCTAGGTATTGCCCGCGCCCTCTACAAGAATGCATCCCTTCTGGTTTTTGACGAAGCCACCAGTGCACTGGATAACAAAACAGAAGCAAACGTGATGGAAACTATTTCCTGTTTGCACGGAAAACATACGATGCTGATCATTGCGCACCGTCTTGAAACCATCAAGAAAGCCGACCTGATCTACGAAATCCAGAACGGGATTATCGTGGCTCAAGGAACCTATGAAGAATTACTGGAAAAATCCCCCAGCTTTCGGGAGATAGCACTTGGAGGACATCAATAATAGAGAATGTGTGGAATTATTGGAAAAATATCACGTTACGCTCCTGTATTGGTTTTACGCGAAGCAGACATTGGCCGCTTAAAGCATCGCGGCCCTGATGATCAGGGCATCTATAGCGATGACTACGCAAGCTTGGGACATACACGCCTATCCATTTTGGATTTGTCTGCAAACGGTCATCAACCTATGTTTTCGGAGGATCGCCGATATTGTATCGTCTACAACGGCGAGGTATACAATTACCTTGAGGTAAAAGAAAAACTTAAAGCTGAGGGCGTTTCCTTCTACACCCAAAGCGACACTGAGGTTGTTTTAAAAGCATACATACAATGGGGAAAGAATTGCCTAGGCTATTTTCGGGGCATGTTTTCTTTTGCAGTATGGGATTCCCGTGAAAGACTACTTTTTACAGCGCGCGACAGGTGTGGGGAAAAGCCCTTCATCTATTACATGGATGATGAATATTTTTATTTTGCATCGGAGTTCAAGGCGTTAGTACCGATGTTGCCTCAAATGCCTCGCCTTAATCCTTCCGCAGTCGACATGTATATGCATTACCAATATACGCCAGAGCCTTTCACCCTTCTCGAAGGAGTGGAGAAGCTTCCCGCTGCACACTACTCAATGCTCGATCAAAAGAACTGGGAATATAAACAGAAGGAGTACTGGAGTCTTCTCGATATACAAGCAGATTCATCCATCACAAAAGATGATATTAAGGAAGAGCTTCATGATGCAGTGAAGCTAACCCTTCGCTCTGACGTCGAAGTGGGAATTGCATTATCCGCAGGAATTGACTCCTCGGGAATTGCCGCAATTGCATCAAAACACTATGACACACCAATGCAGGCGTTCTGCGTCGGCTACCCAAACAAACCTCGGTATGACGAGCGGGATGAAGCCAAAAAAATAGCCGACTTCCTTGGATTGCATTTTAATGAAGTCGAGTTATCAACGGACACATTCGTTGAAAATTTTAGGAATTTTGCACTTCTTCTAGACGAGCCGATTGCTGATATCGCCGGCTTTGGCCATTACTCCGTTCCTAAATTTTGCAAAGAAAAAGGAATTAAGGTCTTATTGACAGGAATTGGGGGAGACGAAGTTTTCTGGGGATATGATCGTATTCGGAGCGTTATTGACGCCAATCAGCAACGCGCTTTGTTTGAAACATTAGCCTCTATGATCAACCCGCTCATGAGTAATAAAGAGCTTTATACTCTCCTTTTTAAATTGTCCCGAACAGTAAAAATACCTGCATCCCTTCGGGAGTTTTTCCGGAAGCTGCTCGTATTTGTCGATCAGGATGTTCCAGTCGGACAACTGATCTATCTCGCGGTAACAGGGGCTCCGGAATTCACTCGACACATGCAAGTCGGCCAAAATTGGTATGGCCCCGCCATGGGCTCTATAGGCAAAGAAAACGCATATATACCATCCCAACTCAAAGGCCCCGCACAGAAAGAAGATATCCCAATTACAATTATGGATCTGCATTTCAAAACATGGCTGACCTCAAATTGCCTGTCATTAGGGGATAGAGTGAGTATGGCCGTTGGAGTCGAAACCCGGCTCCCCCTTCTTGACGTCCGCCTGATAGAAAAAGTTGTCGCGCGGCGACGGAACATTCCAGATCATAGGTATGGACAGAAGGCCTTATTGCGCGAGCTATTGAAAAACGATCTACCCGAGGCAACGATCAAGCGCAGAAAAAGCGGGTTCATCCCCCCTGTTAAAAACTGGATAAACGGGATTATAGAACGGTATGCCAATGAGTTGCAAAAAGGTCATCTTGTTGAACAAGGCATCTTGCTGCCTGAAGCCGCTGTGGAGTTAGCAAAAGGCAACCATCTATCGATCAATCAGCATGGATTATATCGGATCATTTTACTTGAGCTCTGGTACAGCGGGATAACAAACCTTTATAAATCCTCACGTACCTCTTAAGCGGCATTGTGACATGAATAGCCTGACTTGACGTTTTTGATAAACGCACTAAGCGTTTCGGTTTGGCATATTTCATTTAACCCTTCCAGTAACGGAACGGGGGTCCAATTCGGCGCATAAATCCGGGCATTATTTAACAAATATTCAATTTGTTCTTTATCAATTGTGTCAACCTCATGAATAGCAATCGGATCAAGCCCAACGCCATAACAAAAATCATCAAATTTTATATTGTCTCCACCAATTCCTTTCTTCTTCAATTTGAATACACTGACAGGAATTCCGTAGGCCACACAAAATATAAACCCATGCAATGAACTGGTAACAACGGATGGGGCTGCCGAAATATGACTGACAACCCTTTCAATATCGCCAATCGATGTCACGAGAAGACTTTGGTAATCATATTCCAAAAAACGTGGGACAATTGTATCGTGTTTGAAATGTGGAATAATCAGCGGCTTTCTAGGTTCTCCTTGAATTTTCAAGACACCAGAAATTGTTTGTGGTTTGAAAAAAAGAGGGAAAAGCATCGCAGGATCGCCATACACCTCGGGACATGGGATATCTTGCTCCAACATTTTTTTACGAGTTAAAGGACCACGCACAGCCAAGCAGGTAGGTCTTGCCTCCATAATCTCGTCTTCGCGGATGATGCCACTTCCCCAAACAAAACTATTATCTCGGGCAAAACGAATAATACTTCCGATCGCAAGCATGCTTTTGTTCCGGTCATATATACACTCTACCGCTGCAATCCGCGCCAAAAGATATGCCAGCAACTCATCTCCAAAATTATTAAGCCCCCGGGACCACCAAGCCTTGATTTGATGGGGATCATTTATTCCGTTTTCCCTAAGAATATGGAGCAATTGCAAGCGCTGGAATTTCTGGTTAAAAACGTAACTATATATAAAATTGGCGGGCACGGACCATTCCCTGAGTCTCGTGTTTGAAAGAACCCTATAGGGAATAAATGTATCAAAAAGTATATCCAGAAATACTTCGATATAGCTTTTAATTTTCATCTTAAGACTTGTCTGCATAGCACTGTTATTAGCAAGAAAAACGGATTCTGTCCTAATACAAACCCCGTTTTCCACAAAATATCCGGTAAAAAGGGGCCGAGGGCTTTAAAATAGCAATTATTTGTAATATCAATGCACATCCACGCTTTGAGAGGACGTATGAAGGTCGCATTTTTTCTGGATAATAAGAACCTGTCCCAGGTCGACTTTTCTGCGCCCGAGCAAGGCAATCCGGGAACCGGAGCGGGCACCTACCTGCACGCAGCCCTCCCCCACTACCTGAACAAAAATTTTAGCAGTCAAATCGAAACCGTCCTCCTTGCCCCGCATATTGAGAAACTGCCCCCCAATGTTCCAGCCTATCAGGTTTCATCTGTCATTAGCGCAGCAACAAAGGCCAAGGAAATCGGAGCAGATTTCTTCGTTTTCAGACCCCGCCTAGATGAAGAAAACGGAATTTTAGACCATATAGATGCCATTCAAATGCCCTCGATAGGACGTGCAGCGCTAACTCCACATGCCGAGCATTTACGAAAAATGATAAAATGCAAGTATCTCAAAGCTCTTGTTTGTGTTGGCCGCGAACAATATGACTATATGATAGACAGCAGGATCAAACCCAAACTCGCATACATTGACAACGGAATAAGCTTGGCCAGTTGTGAAGAAGGAATGGATAAAACTGCTGGAAAAGACCCGCGATTGGTAGTCTATATGGGAGCATTAGTCCCCATGAAGGGTTTTCACGTCTTGGCACAAGCGTGGCCAAAAGTTCTGGCAAAATTTCCTGATGCAAAACTCTCTGTCATAGGCTCTGTAAAAATTTACGGAGAAGATGAACAGGTGGGTCCTTTAGGCGTTGCCCACGACAAATACGAACGCGAGAGCATCATCCCTTATCTATGCGACCCCCAAGGTAATCTTAACCCTTCCGTTACCTTCCACGGAAGCATGGGAAAGGAAAAGTATGACCTTTTGGCCAAGGCTATTGTTGGAATTGCCAACCCGACAGGCATTACTGAAACATGTTGCGTAAGCGCCGTAGAAATGTCCGGATGCAAAACAGCCGTAGTAAGCGGCGCATACTACGCCTTACTAGATACTGTCATTCATGGGAAAACCGGCCTTTTGGGACGTGGTGTTGATGATCTGGCTGATAATATTTGCAAATGTCTGGAATCACCGGAGCTTGCAAAGAAATTGGGGCAAGCCGGCTATGAAAGGGTTTTAGAGCAATACGATTTTTCCGTTGTCATTCCCAAGTGGGTTGAGTTATTTAGCCGCCTGCAAGAAGGCAAGGTCCCTACCGCCCCTGGTAATTTAAGAAATATTTTTTACCACTATAAAAGCATCAGGTTGCTAAACTATGCATTACAACAAACACTTGGACGCCTAATTCCTTGGCCTTCAATTTTTGAAATGCAGGTATTCATACATGGCTTCTTACGTCGATTTGAGAGTTTTATAATGCAAGAAAAAAAGGCCGGCCACAGATGAAAGCAGTATTCCATGTAGGATTCCCAAAGTCAGGCAGTACCTTCCTGCAATGGCAATGCTTTTGCCATCTGGAAGAATATGCGTATATGGGCATTCACGCCGCAAAAGATAACAAACCCCTGTATGATCTACTGGACCGCTTTCACACGAACATCTTCAAAACAGACGGCTTAAACTTTGACTACGAACAAGCTTGTAAAGATCTGGACACAATCCGAAATTTATCAAACCAGAAGCCATCTTTGTTTAGTTATGAATACGGTATAGGAGTTTTATTCGGTTACCCCGATGCCATCACAAAAGCAAGACGTCTGCATGAAGTGTTCGGCGATAACATAAAAATCATCATTATTGTGCGAGAACAGAAATCCATATTGGTTTCGCACTATCGGGATCACCCTTTTGAGCCACATGATATACACCGTGGGAAACCAGTTAGCTTTGAGAAATGGTACAATCTTACGAACAATCTGCGTTACTTCCGCGCTACAGATCTTGTTCACTACACCAAGCTAATAAATGAATACGACAAACTGTTCGGAAAAGAAAACGTACTAGTCCTGCCCATGGAATATATGAGCCACAACCCGCAGGACTATGCCCAGAAAATGGGGGTTTTTCTAGGTGTCGATCCCGCTGTAATCGAAAGCCACATTAAAAAGGACCCCGTCAATATTGGGAAAAGCGCAGGGACAAATAGAATTCGCAAGCTACGACGGAAATTCCCTCTGCCCGTCGAATTTTCCAAAATATTACCCCCATGGCTATATAAAGCTGTCATTAATATCATTCAAAAAGGGGGAAGCGAAAAGATTGAGATCTCGCATCGTCTGGAACAAACGCTCAACAAGCGCTACGGACCAACAAACAAGCTGCTGCAAGACCGCATAAATCTGCCTTTGGGCGATTTGGGATATCCCATGTGCGATGAATAACTTATAAATCTATTGACCAAGGAAAAAGAAATGATAACCGTTCAAAGTATTTATGGCAATATTTCATGCTATGATAACGATAACATCACAAAGGAAATCATGAGTTGTGGAGGGTTCCGCCGCCCTGAAATCGGAATGATTCTGGATTTGCTACAAGAAGGCGATGTCGTCCTTGATATCGGCGCACATATCGGAACCTTCTCCATCCCCATGAATCAAAAGATTGGAAAAGAAGGAAAACTTTTCGCCTTCGAAGCAAATCCGAAAACTTTTGAACTCCTTCAAAAAAACATTAACGACAACAATATGACCGCAACATTGTTCAACAAGGGCGTGTCCGCGCAAGAGGGTTTCCTGTACCTTCACGCAAAAGAATATAAGAACAGAGAAGGAAACTCTTCCGAAAAACGTCTGAATACGGGGGCGGATTACCTGACGTCATCCACCCAAGGCATGGATAACGATGCCATGGTAAAAGTTGAACTTGTTAGAATAGATGATGCCGTAACGGATAATGTCGACTTCATTAAAGTTGACGTCGAAGGTATGGAGTTGAGCGTTTTTCGCTCCGCCGTCAATGTAATTGACCGCAGCCGCCCGATAATCTATTCCGAATATTACGAACCGTATATTGCAAGGTCAGGTGAGAATTACCGCAATTTTGAGAGTTTCTTCAAATCGCGAAATTATGATTTTTTCATCAATGCAGGCCCCAAAAAAGCCTCGAACAATGACTATACGCTTGTCCGTATCCCCGGCCCTCAATACATAAGGGGCCAATACGATTTCCTTCTGGTCCCCACGGACTCAAAACGCTATCCGAAAAATTTTGTAAATTGGTATCAACACTCTTTCGTCACATATGCATGGAATCGCTTCCGCAATTTTCTAAAAGAGATTAAAGGGACGATAACCGGCAAACGATAACGTTGACCGCCATGACAGAACAAACATCACCAACAAAGGATCGCAGAAAAGAGGATAAACGATTTTCGAAACATCATATCCATGTTGAGAAAATTCGTGAAAACCTCGGCTATTGCGGACAAGAAGGCGTCACCAACGCGCCCCGTTATTCGGTTTGCGTCTGCAATTATAACATGGCGGACACACTGGATCAGGCTATGAGCAGTGTTTTAAACCAGCTCGATCCGGAATTGTATGAGGTTGTCGTGATTGACGACGGCTCGACCGACGGATCGCTGGAAGAACTAGGAAAACTGGCAAAACGTTACAAAAATTTTCGCTACATCCCCCTTCCCCGCGAGCGAAACAGGCATTTAGGCGAAACCCGCAATATCTCTATCCGCGCAGCACGGGGCGAATATGTTTTGCTGCACATTGATGCTGATGACGTATGGCAGCCATATTTGTCTGATTTTGTAACGCTCTACCACAAAATAGAAGAAGCTGCAGGCCATGACATCCATCTGAGCGGCCAGCAAACAGGCATAGGCAAACGTGACTTGCTGCTAAAATACGGCCCATTTGAAAATATTTATCGTTGCGAAGACCGCAATCTGATGATGAAACTGGCCCGCGACAACGTGCTCCTGTTTCTTGACTACCGCGTCTATCGCACCCGCATCCCCAGACCGGTCAAGGTAAAGATATTCAAAGGAATATGGGACGATTGCTCGCAAATGCTCTACGATATGAGACAAAACGAGCCCAAATGGCCCTACATCAAACACGCTCTTCAGATGCCCTTTCTGGGCAAAAGATTTTCCCTCGTCTCGAAGATCATTCGCCCCGTGCTGATTTTCCCGATTTATTTTTTATCCCGCTTTATGCCCCCCATCAAAAACGACATCAGCCGCGATGAGTTTCGTGCCTATCATGAGAAAAATCGTGGCACTTACGCGGAAGTCATGACAAGACTTGGCGGAAACCCCGATTTGTCTTTTTTGAGCGACGCGGCACGGGAAATTTTTTCACACAAAATCACCCATAAGGGAATAAGAAGCGCAGACTAGAAGATGGCCCACAACAAACACAAAGACGATATAAAAACCGCCGTCATATGCATGGTCTACAATGGCTATGAATATCTGGCGGAATTCATACTCTACCACTTGAACCTGTGCGATCACATCTATCTGATCGACCACAATTCGGAACGCGACCTGCGTGGATTAAACATGGAACGCGTAACATGCGTCCGCTCGCGCCACGAAGCACAATTTCAATCGGAATGCACAAATCTGGTAATCGAACATTTTGAAATCAAGAAAAAATACGACTGGCTGTTTGTTCTCGACATTGACGAATTCATCCCTTTTAAAAAGAAAGACGATTTTTTAGCATTCCTGCAGCACCATAAAAACAAACCCGTAATCCAGTTCCAATGGCGGAACGGCGTTCCATTTTATGATAACGAGACAGAGTCGCCGAAAAGCCTGATTGAATGCGACAGCATCCGCTTCTTTCATAAAGACAGCCCGAACTGCAAAACCGCCGTGAACATCAAAAAAACCAAAGGACGATTCCTTGTCCCTACGGGCGCACATAACATTGCAATTGATTACACCGGAACAATAAAACCGTCCTTCCTATGCCGGAAAAAAATCTACATCTCCCCGCCCAACAACGTCCCCCTGCTGCACATTGTGGCTTTTAACAAGGACGCCTTCATTAAAAAAATCAAGGTCTATGTTGACCAAATGAAGTATAGAGAGCATGTAAAGGGCCAAGGCGGGTGGGTGGTTCGCGATTATCCCGACGAACTCTCCCATGATGAGTGGCTTTGGTATATTGCCAATTTTCGGGTGCAAGACCCCAATCTTTTTTACGAATGCAAAAAGGAATATTTTATAGAAGAGCCTGTGTTTTCGCATCTAAAAGAAGCAGACGTCAACGCCTTACGCGAGAAAATCTTGGCATGCACGACGATAGAAAAAAGATCCGCCCTGGAAGAGGA
>Ga0116143_10002470_pt1 | contig 20090 bp, 16 predicted proteins | sample AD_UKC034_MetaG_FD_89745 | JGI IMG/M metagenome (GOLD analysis project Ga0116143, IMG submission 89745) | Active sludge microbial communities of municipal wastewater-treating anaerobic digesters from USA - AD_UKC034_MetaG | ecosystem: Engineered > Bioreactor > Anaerobic > Digestate | place: USA...
GCATAAGCGGGCTTTTCGGATAGGTTTTTATCAATATATTCCTGCCAGTATGTTTCAAGATCCACAAGGGTAAAATCGGCGGCTTCAACTGTATCGCCACAAGTTTCGTCGCCCATTCCGGCTACATTACAAGCATCATCGCTATCACCCGTTTCGCTGTCCTGCCCCTCCTTTCCCAGAATGGCACTTTTTATGGAAATTGTTTTGGGCTGCGGTTTTCGTTGTGTAGCTACCTGCTGTGTCTCCTCAGCCTGTTTGACGGGCTTCTCCGTTTGATAACCGGCATCGCTGTGAGCTTCGGCAACTATAATCAGATCACTTCCTTCCGATTCCGTTAACTCGTGGGCGTCAACTTTTTTTTTTAGCTGATTAAGCCCACACAGGCTGATGAGCATCAACTCAACGTGCAGCCTTTGGTTGCTACTGTGCTTAAACGAAATATCGGTTTGGTTAATAATACCTAAAGCATCGATTAGAAACTCGGGAGGGCATTTCTGTGCTACTTTAACGTAATTCTCGGCAATGGCCGCCCCTACCTCTAAAATTGGAGCAGTTTGCGGATCTTTGCATATGAGCAGATTGCGGAAATGAGTACTTAACCCATTGATAAACTGCTGCATATCGAATCCTTTCGAAAGCAATTCGTCAAAAACGTTCAGAGCGGCAGGGTATTCGCCTGCCAAGAAGTTATTTGTTAACGAAAAGTAGTATTGATAGTCAAGCACATTAAGGTTCTCAATAACCTTTTGATAGGTAATGTTATTCTCGCTGAAGTTGACTACCTGATCGAATATGGAAAGCGCATCGCGCATGGCCCCTTCGGCTTTTTGAGCTATGATATTCAAGGCCTCAATCTCATAATTAACACCTTCCTTGGCAGCAATATCCTGTAAAAATTTTACAATATCCTCTACCCTAATCCTGTTGAAATCGAATATCTGGCAACGCGACAGGATGGTGGGGATTATCTTGTGCTTCTCTGTGGTGGCTAATATAAAAATGGCGTGTGCCGGAGGTTCTTCCAACGTTTTCAGGAATGCGTTGAAGGCAGCTTGCGACAGCATGTGAACCTCGTCGATAATGTAAACGCTGTACTTGCCAATTTGAGGGGGAACCCTTACCTGTTCAATTAAATTCCGAATGCCTTCAACGGAACTGTTAGATGCGGCATCGAGTTCGTGAATGTTGAACGAGCGTTGGCTAATAAACGCTTTACAACTCTCGCACTCGTTGCAAGCCTCGAAATCGGGGGTAATATTAAGACAGTTAATGGTTTTGGCAAATATTCTGGCACACGTTGTTTTACCCACACCCCTCGGGCCGCAAAACAGGTATGCCTGAGCCAGCTGGTTGCGCTGTATGGCATTTTTCAGAGTAGTGGTCAAAGATTGCTGCCCAACCACACTACTAAAGGATATGGGTCGATATTTACGTGCCGATACAACAAAATTTTCCATGATTATTGGGCTATTACATAATTTCAAAATCCGAAATCACAAAATTAGCAAAAATTAGACTAAGTGAAATGGAAAAACCAAACAATCCCAAATACCTTTTATGAATCGCAAGGGCCAATTGTATTCACTCTTTCCTGTTTATTAAACTCATTTTCAATAATATATAATAATTAAACTAGTACACTTTATGGTGTAATGGTTCGAACGAGCAAGTTTAACGAACCGAAACAGCCATAGCCTCCATCAACATTGGTAAAGGGTGGTCTATAGGTGTTGGGTTTAAAGAATACATTGGGCGAGGTAACGTATGCCGATAGTTTTGAGTCATATGCGTAAATGGCAAGCACTGCATCATCGCTAAGGTTGCCATTAAATTTGAGTGTAATAGAAGTATTCCCGCTTTGCGCTTTCATAGTCCTTGTAAATACAGGCATGAATCCTGAAAACAGGTAAATATCATAGAGAGCTGCGGTTGAATCGGCCACGATGGTAAAGTGCAAAGCATTTCCCGATACTGATATAAAATCATCCTCAATTACAGGAACTTGGGGAACCGTGGTTGTAGCGGTAAGCTCAGGGAAACCATCCCTATAACACCGCAAGGAGTATGTGTTGCCTGCCTGAGGGCTAAAATCTATGGGGCGGTAAATGGTAGGGAACTGCTGCGTGCTATCGTAAGCAAATGTAAACGATTGGATTGGTTGTCCGTCCACCATTAACGACACTTCAATATCTGCATCATTCAGCAAGGTGGTATCCATCTCCTGGGCAACCGCCTTTACCAGCTGATCCAGAAGAACGAAAGACATGGGTAATCCGTTAGCTGAATCGGGGCGGATAACACCCAAAATGTTCAGCGCGGGTTTAAATTCCACCTCTTCGATAAAATTGGGCTGAGGCCCAAGTAAAAAATCGAACCAAAAATCGCTGTTGCACGATGAGAATAGTGCTATGGCAGCGAAAAACAGGCTTTTAAAAAAATACTTTGTTTTCATGACGTTGCTTTTTCGTGTATCCAACGGTTTAAAACTTAATTACGTACCCCGCCGATACGGTGGGCATATAGTTTATTCCAACCGGAATATACTTCTTGGCACCCACAGGAAAGTACCAAATCACATTTCTTCGTAAAAACAGTATGTTTCCTATGGAAATGGTATAGTACGATTCTTCTGCTTTTAGGAACTCCTGTAGTTCGGCGGCAAAACCACTCCGTATGCGTTTCAGTATTCCCATATCAATATCGATAGTCCATGGTAACCTTGCGTTGTTCTTCACATCCGAAACCCCGAAAGGGTAAAAAGCCGTGTTTCCTGTAACGGGATCGTAGTAGTTGTAAAACTGCATGGCAGGTTCAACGGTTTTGGGTAATCCGGTTAGTGCCACCAAACTGAAGTTGTAGGTCAACCGCGGGGCAATCCGGTAGCTAACCATAGTTTTAAAGGTATGGGTTCGGTCGAAATCGAAAAGGAAAGGCTTACCATCCATAATATGGCTGTAGCTTCGGGTACTTCTCCCCCATCCGTAACTTGCCCAACCGGACAGCTTGTGAAAATCGCCCCGTAACATTACTTCAATTCCGTATGAAAGCCCACTGCCACGCTCCAACTTATCGGAAAACGAAAAGGCCTCCTGCTCGCTTTGATTCAGGTTAAACATGTACGTGGTAGGCATTTCCATGTAGTAGGCCTCCACCGATAGGCTTGATACTTTTGATATGGGCTTGTCGAATCCCACTATGTAGTGTACCGACTTTGAAGGTGCCATATTGCTAAGCGGATAGTAGTAATCGAGAAATTGGCTAACCTCGAACTCCTGAGTGTTCATGCTGATAATGTTCTGATAGTACACTCCCCATGCAGCCTTAAACTTCCAATCGTAGGGCCACGATAGCACCATATTCACCCGTGGCTCCACCTGCCAATCGCCGTTTAACGAATAGTTGGACAGGCGCACTCCGGGTCGTATCACAAAGCGGTTTATCTTCACCTTATCCTCAACGAATGCTGCAAGCATCGAAGGCTCTCTCACGCTTTTGCCTTTATCAATCCAATTTAAAGCAGCTCTGTTGGCGAAGTGGTAGCTATTGAATTCGACTCCCAATTTAAACGTGTTAATGGAGTCTGTTTTAACGCTCAAAGATGTTTTTGCGCTTAAATCGTTAATTCGGCTGATAAACTGTGAACTGTAGCGAAGGGCCACCGTAACATCCGACGTATCGGGTTTATACATAAAATCGAACGTTGACAGGTTATCAGCCGAGTGGAATGATCCGTACAGCTGAGTATGTAGATAGACATTGGGGCTAATTACCGATTTAAGGTAAGCTGTTGCCACCCTATTGGACCACTTATTACCCATATCGATTTGCAAATCCTCATAAATATCAATATTAAACGAGTTATCAATATAGTTGAACATTCTCTCGGGGTCCACTTTCATATTGTCATACGCATTGAACACCTTAAGGGTCAATCGGTTTCGTTCGTTTATCCTATTTGTATAGGATATGTTGAAATCGTAGAAATAGCTCCTGTTGCCAAAAAGGAAATAGCCGGGGATATCGTAGAAATACCTTCCGGCAACCATCATGCTGCTTTTCTCTCCCACCGGGAACTCGAAGAATAGCTTGGTATGAGTTGTGGTTGGCTCCACCTCTCCGCTAAACTTATTCAGATTGCCATCCTTGGTAGTGATATAGAGAATCGAGGCATTTCTTCCGCCAAATTCAGCCCCAAATCCTCCCACCATAACATCAATATTTTTTATGGTTTGGATATTGAAAAGACCACCGCTCTGCTCGTAGTGGTAGGGGTTGTACACGGCAACGCCATCTAACATCACCAGGTTACCCGAAGGATCGCTACCCCTTGCAGTGTAAAGGGGCGAGAAAGGTTCGGTTCCCTGAAGCCCAGGTAAAAATTTTATGGCTTTGAATATATCGCCTCTGGCTGAAGGGATGTTTATAATGGTTTGCGCAGTTATGCGTTGTTGCGACGTTTCTACCTCCCTATCGCCTACCATATCATGCCTTTTGCCAATTACAATAACATCCTGAAACTCAAACGCCTCTGGGAAAAGCTTTAAAGTTTCGAGTAAAACGCTTTTCGAGGTAATCCCTACCTTTTTCTCCTGCTTTCCGTAACCAAGGTATGAAAACTCCAGTATCGTTTCGCCCTTTTTCAGTCCGGTGAGCCGAAAAAAGCCATTGCCATCGGTGCTTACACCCTGATGCGTCCCCTTTTTAACCACCGACACTCCGATAAGCGTTTCACCTGTTTCTCCATCAACCACATAGCCAGACACAGTGTAGGTTTGAGCGAAAGAACTACAAACCAACAGGATAAAAAATTGTATGAGTAAAACTATCCTTTTCATCATCTTAAAATTTTACTCCCATTTGAACAGTAAGGAATGGTTTTATATCGAAGCCTTCGGAATAGATATAGGTTGCACTGGTCTTTGCTCCAACACCGCCGGTCAACCCTTTTTTGCCAAATGGGTTAAAGAGGATGTACTGTCCCAGCGAGTAGTCGAGCACGAAAACATCCTCGAATCCGCGATGTTTGTACTCGTCTTCATCCCACAGGTTGATACCAAGGAAAAGTTTGGATTTTAGAGTGGTTACAAGTAAGTCCGACAGGCGAAAGTTTAGCTGATCGTTGCTTAAGTTAAATTCGAACGATTGGAATTTCGGCTGGTTGCGGTATCTAAGGCTGAAAGCCTTACGGAAAAACCGCTTTGACGACTCGGGACGTGCAAAGATTATTTCGCCATCCACAAGCCAGGCATCTATCCACCATGAGACTTCGAGGCTGGGCATTAAGTTCTTTTTGAGCGATTGGGAGCCATAATAAAGGTTTTGCAAACCACAAAACCCATCGTTACAGGGGCATACTGACAACTTTACCAAATCAGCCGAGAAGTGCTGTTTCCATACATCGATGGAGGCAGAATATCCATCCTTTGCACCGGATCTAAAGCCTTTGGGTGCAGCATATTCCTCGTAGATAAGGTTTCCAATCGATTGGCAAGTTCCGCTACTATCAACCTCAGAAACCGCTATCATGGCATGCGTTAGGTACTTCTTTGAAAAAAATTGGCTTCGGGTGGTTAAGTTAAACTCCGTTATCGTCAACCTTAATTTTCTTCCTAACACATTGCCATCATCCTGAAACAATGTACCGATTTCATCAGCAAGCGGTTTCCTAATGGCTATATAACGATCGACAGGGACGTATAAATACTTTGTGCTTTCGTACACTCCCAAGAATTTTGGATTCTCTTTACGCTCATCTATAATGGTATCAATTTTTACCCCTAAGGTAGGTTCTTTAGGATGGCCGAAATCTACGAGTAGGGAATCGTAGATCATACGCTGTGAGTATAGATTGCTATGGAATAGGATGAAAAGCAATAGTAAAAAGGGCAAGCGGTTCATGTATTGAAGGCGATTTTTTAATGTGGTGATTAGCAAAATATATGCCATGACCTATATCAAAGCCTGACATTGCTAAGGAACATGCGGAATGTGCATATTTGAAGAAATTTAAAGCTATTTCCCTAAAAAAGATCCACAGAGATATTCTGAATAAAGGCTGTGAGGGTTGTCTCTCGTCCGATTTTTGCCTCGGTGAGCAGCATCAGGACATTGACCTCTTCCCCGTCGTTTTTCGTAATGGTAATCTCCCGCCTTTCGCCCGTAATGGCCTCTTTTTGGGGATCTAAATAGACCGCTAGGAACTCATCTTTATCAGTAGCATCAGGAGGGAAAAGAATTCTAATGCTCTGCCCCAGCACATCTGCCTTATCAACCCCGAACAGCTCCTCTGCCGCATGGTTGAAAAATTGAACTATTCCATCCTGATCGGTCGTTATAATGGCATCGAGGAAGCCCTCCAATGTTTTCTCGTTACGTATTTTTACCTTTTCAATCTCTTTAAACTGATTTTTTATATCCTCTTTCGCCTCTCTCAACTTACGATTGAGCTCCACTTCATTCTTGCGAAGCATTTCCTCCTGTATTTTCAACCGTTCGGTTTGTTCCTTGGTTTCAATCTCCATCAACTTTTCACGGGTTATATCGTGTCCAATGAATACTACTTTGGTCACCTCGCCGTACATATCGTTCACAGCGGTATAAGTTCCTCTAAACCACCTCTCCTCACCGGAACGTATGATATTTTTCAGCTGTCCTTCGAATGGAATACCATGGGTAACATCATCCCAAATGGAGTCGATGGTTTTCCTGTCGTTGGAATGGAACAAATCGAAAACCGTTTTGGACTTCGATTCGGTGGAGTTATACCCAAAAACTTGGTGGAACTTATCGTTAATGTCAACGATATCCCCCGTGGGTGCAAACTCAACTTTTATGCTCGATCTATTTAAAGCTTCAATTTGCCCTTCATAGTCCAGGCTTTGGTTTTTCTGATCGGTAGTATCGATGGCCAGGAATAATATCTTGTCTACCCCTCCATGGATATTACGCACGCAGGTGTATGTGGCAATGGTCCATAAGTCCTTCCCATTTTTTGTAACGTGCTTCATATCGCCCTCAAAATGGTGTCCGCCCTTTGAGAGGCTATCCCATATCTCATCAAACCATACCCTGTCCTTTTTGTTGACGAACATGGAAATATGTTTCCCTTCAACTTCGGAATTGGATGAATACTCCAGCTTATGAAGAAATTTTGTATTGGCATACTGAAGGATTCCGTTCACATCGTACTCGGCCCTAATAAGGGTATGGTTCACAGAATTGTTAAAGCTGATGAACTTTTCGGCCTGGTGTGCTGCCTCCTCTTGCGTGGCCTGCAACTCTTCCATATTCTGCCTCATTTGCTCTTCTTGAGCCTGAAGGGCTTCAGCTTGTTCCCGCGATTCCTTAAGCAGTTTAGCCGTTCGAAGGTTAATCTTTGCACTGGATATGGTTGAAGCTATACTTTCGGCAACTTTTTCAATGAATTCAATGGAATATTTATCGAATATGTTAAACGATGCCACTTCAATTACACCATGTATTTCATCATTCACAATAAGCGGAACTAGTATAATGTTATTGGGATTTGCCTTCCCCAAGCCGGAAGTGATGTTTAGGTATGAATCAGGAATTTTTGTTAGCACGCTGGTCTGCTTTTCGAGCCCACAGGCTCCGATAAGACCCTCTCCCCAATTCACCCTTTTATCGGCGTACTTACGTCTTTCGTATGCATAGCAAGCCGTTAGGTTAAAAAACTTGTCGCCCGGATCGGAATCATCCAAAAGGTAAAATCCGCCCTGATTAGCCCCAATGTATTTAACAAGATTGCTGATAATGGAGTAAGATAGCTCTTCAATATTTTCTTTCTGTGATCGTAGAATCTCTCCGAATAAGGCTAACCCCTCGGCTGACCAACGGCGTCGCTCATCCTCTTCTCTACGGCTAACCTCTTCCTCCTTGCTTCTTTTAAGGGTGTTCCTCAGGTTGACTATGGCTTTTCCAAGTATATCGGTTTCAGCAGGGGAAAATTCGGCGTTTATATCCCCTTCTTTTAATTTCTCCACGAAACGGTATAGCTTACGCTGATGCGTCAACTCTTCTTCCGAAAAGGATTCCGCTTCCGTTTTCAACTCCGAAATATGTCTTGATATGAGGAATGAAGCTACGGCCAATAGGAAAGGTAATAAATCGATAAAGTATGCTATTGGTTGTTTCCTATGTATTTCAATTATTCCTGAAAAAGAAAAAGGGATATTGAAGAACAGGGCCTGAATGAACAGGATAGCAAGGATAATAAGTAGGCTTATTAAGAAGACGGCTGTTGTGTAGCGTGCGACAAACCATTTAGAATACTTCCGTTGCATTGTAAAAAAATTTTGACTAAAAATAGGGATAATTTCTAAAAGAAGGGGATTTGAAGTCAAAATAAATTAACCATGCAAAATAACAAGGTCATTTGATTCATCCTCTCGAAGCATGTTGATATTTGAGATAGTCTCTAATTCTACCATCAAATTGGCTTAATTACGTACGGTGCAATGGCTTCGAGAGATAAAATTTTATCTACAGCCCCCAGCTTTATCGCCTCCTTGGGCATGCCAAACACCACGCAGGTTTTTTCGTCCTGTGCAACTGTTTTGGCACCGGCCTGTTTCATCTCGAGTAGTCCCTGTGCGCCATCACCACCCATACCGGTCATAATTACGCCAACGGCATTGGCTCCTGCATATCGTGCGGCACTTCTGAAAAGCACATCAACCGATGGGCGGTGCCTATTTACCAAAGGTCCTTCCGTGACTTCAACGTAATATTTAGCACCACTCCTTTTAAGCAACATGTGATAATTCCCAGGGGCTATCAACGCACGCCCTCTAATGACCGAATCGCCATTTTCGGCCTCTTTCACCGTAATTTTACAAATTTCGTTTAGCCTGGCGGCAAACGAAGTGGTAAATTTCTCGGGCATATGCTGAACGATGACAATCCCGGGAGTATCGATGGGCATGGCCTGAAGGAAGGTGGTTAATGCCTCGGTGCCACCGGTTGACGCGCCAACGGCTATAATGTACTCGGTGGTTTTTATCATACTCAGATTGGGCACTGAAGCAGGCAAAACAATATCGGCTGTATATTTTGGCTCAATATTATGTATTTCCGGGGCAATTCTCTTCCTTTGTATCCTTGCTTGAGCAGCAGCTTTAACCGAATCGCATATCCTAATGCTGGATTCTTCGATAAATGTTTTGGTGTTGAGCTGGGGCTTTGTAATAATATCAACGGCACCCAACTCCAGCGCTTTCATTGCAGTTTGAGTTCCCTTCTCTGTTAAACTCGAAATGATAACAACGGGAATGGGATGCTGAGACATAATCTTTTTAAGAAAAGTTACCCCATCCATCCTTGGCATTTCAATGTCGAGGGTAATAACATCGGGCACCTCTTCGGCAATCTTTTTTGCTGCAAAATATGGGTCGGCCGCCGTAGCCATTACCTCAAGCTGTGGATCGGTGCTAATGATTTGGCTTAGGGTTTGCCTTACGACAGCAGAATCGTCGACTATTAAAACTCTAATCTTTTTGCCCATAAACAGAAAATGTTATCCGTCTTCAAAAATACCAAAGTACATCAAAATTGTAAGTTTTTTTTAATAATCCTCAATAATCTATTTTTTCTCAATATACTTCTGTTTTACTTCGCCTGTTTCTGTATTAAATTCTATCTTCCTCCCCAGTTTTCCACCCACACTTTTAGCCACAATGGGTAGTTTCAAATCTTCCAATGCCTCCATGGCAAGTTCAATATTTCTTTGCCCTATTTTAAACTGCGCTATATTGGTTTCTATAACCTCCCCTCCACCAAAAACTTTTGCCTGAATATTACTTTTCTTGCATCCCAAGGCTAACATTTTTTCCAGAAGTCGTTCAATGGCAATATTGCCGTACTTTGGGCTGGCCAATCCTTGCCCGTTCCAAAACGGGAGCATATAATGATTTATGCCACCTATTTTTGTTGTTGCATCGAACATGCAAACCGCAACACAGGAGCCAAGAATTGTACTTACAATGTGCGGTTCATTGCTGGCAAAAAGCGACGAGGGATACAGGAAATGGGTTTTTATATCTTCCATTACAAATCCCATGTTTAAAAAGTTTCCTCCTCAGTATCAAAAAAAGTTTCGTTTGCCTCCGAAGCAAAATCCGATGTGAAGGAATCGCTTTCGGGGATTCTGATGGTGAAGCAGGCTCCTTTTCCTATTTCGCTCTGAATGTCAATCTTGCCATTAAGCATTTCAATTATTGCCTTATTCACCGACAAACCAAGCCCGTGGCCCCGGTTAAGCGAATTTATTCCCGAATCGAGCCTTTTAAACCTATCGAAAATGATTTTCTGATTCTCCTTGCTGATACCTACTCCATGATCCCTCACTGAAACCACTAGGTCTCCTGTATCTTTTTTTGCCATAATTTCCACGACACCCCCTTCGAAACTAAAGTTTATTGCATTGCTGAGCAGGTTAGCCAGGATTAACTTTAACTTTTCGGGATCCGTTTTAAATAGAAATGGTTCCTGATTATCTGTTTTAATGTCAAATTTAAAATCAACGTTCACTTTTTTCCTGCGTGCCTCATACTTAAATGAATCCAATACGCTATCTATGACGTTCTCAACATTGGTATAAATTATTTCAGGAAATATTTCACCGGCCTCAATCTTAGCCGCCACAAAGATGTTACGAAACTGAAAATCAAGGGTAAATGCTTCGGAATGTATCAGGGCAACCATGGAAACAACCTTTTTCCAATTCTCTTTATCCACCGAGAGTATGGCCCTCGATAGCCCCAAAATGGAGGTAAAAGGGTTGATAATCTCATTGGTAATATTGGAAATGAAGTGGCTTTTAAGTGCCTCCGATTCGCCTAACTTCTTATTGGCTATCTTCAATTCTTCGTTGAGAGTTTTCAGCTCTTTTACTGCTATCTTGTTCTGTTCAAATCGCCGTTTCAACTCGTCCAGCAGCTCGTCATCGGTTATTTTATGTCCCATATTGATAAGTTTTTTACGTAGTTCAAGTTTTGTTGATATAATATTAATCATTAAATGCTTAACACATATTTATAATCGTTGAAAAATTGTAGGTTTTAGCTGTTTAAGAGGAACGTTCATGTTCATTATCGACTCTGAGTGACCAAGGAAGAAGTAGCCTCCCGAGCGGAGCTTCGTACACAGCTTATTTATAACATTCTCCTGAGTAGTCCTGTCGAAATAGATCAGTACATTCCTACAAAAAATAATATCGAATGTTTCGTTCAGGTTATAGTACGAATCCATAAAATTCAATCTGCCAAATTTTACTTTCGATCTCAATGCTGCAACAACCCTAACCGTTGGATTTTCTCTATCCTTACTTTTAAGAAAGTACTTCTTTTTGATATTCATTGGTATTCCTTGCACCCTCTCCTCTTTGTAAATAGCGTCTATTGCCTTTTGAAGGGCCTGGGTTGAAATATCGGTACCAATAATACTAAAATCGAAGCGCGGATGTTTTTCTGCAAACTCACTCAGAACGATGGCTATGGTGTAGGCCTCTTCGCCGGTGGAACTGCCCGCACTCCATATTTTAATATGTGGAGAAGTATTTCGTGATCCAATCATTTCCGTTAAAATCACCTCGTTAAGAAAGTCGAAATGTATCTGCTCGCGAAAGAAATCGGTTTTATTGGTACTAACCACATCCAGCATATGGATTATCTCGTTATTCAAGCCATCCTTGCTAAATAAATAGTCTATATACTCTTTGAAATTAGTCATCTTAAGCTCTCTCAACCTCTTGTGAAGCCGGCTTTGTAGCATAATCTTTTTAACAGGCGGCATTTTAATACCGCTTTCTTTAAAAATAAAACTGCTAAGCTGATCAAACTCTTGCTGAGTAAGTATAGCCTTATAAATCTCGTTTGGCAGGGGTTTGTTCATCTATACTACAAATTTAGTTCATCTATACTACAAATTTAGTTCATCTTTCACAGTTTCAATATCTTAAAAATCGTACTGTGCCATAATTAGTACTCTAACATTGGCAGCAGATTCTGCGTTGATTACTTTGCCTTTAGAATTAATATCGTTTGTTCCAATGGCAGCAACTGTGTACTCTATTTCAGATATTATTGAGAAGTTTTTATTTCTGTAAGTGAAATTGGGGGCAATGCGGTAGGCATAGTCCACATCATACCCTCTTCCGTACAGCGTATTGCTCGACAACTCATGGGTTGCACCCATGTTTTTGGCATAGGCTACATAAATACCGGGCATAAATTTATAGCCATAGGTAATGTTTGCATGCAGAAATAGATGGTTGAGCGGAGTGTAATGCTCTCTTCCAGTCAACGAGTCGATGCTTGAAATGGCATATCCGCCAAACATCAAATGATCGCCAAGATTTTGACCCCACATTCCCTTAACTTTCGCAGTGAACAAACGATCCTGATATTTAGCATATAGCATGCCCGATAGCGAATTAATCCTTTCCTTGGTTATGTAGCTATTTCCCGGAACAGTTATAGATGTCGTATAAAGTTTAGGCCTTAGGCTTTTAAAATCGAACGCTAAACCTGCGGTTATACTTTCATGTTTTGCCTGTAATTGTACATGCAGGTTGGGTACTATGCCATTTCGCAGGTATGTGGTGCTATACCCATCGGGTCCATATCCCTTATAATCGCTCTGCGTAAGTGCCGACAGGATAACTCGTACCGATGGGCTGATGTTTTGTTTTAGTGTAATTTGTGGGCTTCGGTTGAAACTTTGGAAAGGCGAACCGGTATTCAAGGAGGCAACGTGGGGGAATACTTCGGTAACGAACATTGGGTGCCAGGTTAGCCCAACGTCAAGTTCAGTTCCTGATTCCCATGTAAAGCGTGAAAAGCCATGCCTGAACCGCAGGTGAACTTGGGTGTTGTTAGTTCCCGTAAAATCCGCTTCCACAAATACGCTCGATTTTGCGTTGAATATTTTTGGCATTTTAACCGATGCATTCAGACGCGTACCCATGGCCAATCCATTCAGGTTGGGAGCAGCATTAATATCCTCCCCATTCGCATCCATTACCTGTGGTTTTGGGTAAAGCGAGAGTAGCCCATCGAGGGCATCGACATTTTGCCTAGTATCAAACCAGTAATCGAATCTGAAAAAACCGCCAAAATGGACCTGTGGCTTTTGTACCGTAATTGTATCCTGAGCAAACAGGGGATGACTTAGATATAGTGTTATTAAAAGTAAAAATAAATTTTTATTCTTCATTAGCCTTTGTATATCGATTAATGGGCTGTTCAAAAAGCCCTGACGCTTATTGTTAGTTTTAACAAACAACATCATTCAAATGCTTTTTGAACAGCCCTAAACCGGGAATTAAAAAATTATTAACTCCAGCCTTAACCTAAAAAAATTAATCCCGGTTAAAATGGAATACACTATTAAATGTTTATGCCTTAAGTAAAGAACGAATGCTGGTTAGCTACCAATTTCTTCTATGTCCGCGGTTTTCTCAGTTTCTTCGGTAGTATCTTTCAGAGTGCTTATCTCATCGGTAGAAAATACCGCATCCATGTTAAGAATCATGATAAACTTCTGGTCGATATTAGCCACACCTTCAATGAATTCCGATTTGTACTTGCTACCAATACTTGGAGGGGGTAAGATTAACTTTTTATCTATTTCCAAAACCGCTTGAACTGAGTCAACTAGTGCTCCCACGTTAATGGATTCGCCCTCAACATCAATATCGAGAACAATTATACACGTATTGGCCGTGTATTCCGTAGCAGTCATTCCAAACTTTAAACGGGTATCGACTACGGGAAGAACCGATCCCCTAAGATTTATAACCCCTTTCATGTAATTAGGAGCTTTTGGAACTTCTGTTATCTTGGTCATCTCCAAAATGTTAAGCACCTTGCTAACATGTGCTGCAAACTCCTCATTCCCAAGCCTGAAGGAAAGGAAAGAGTTTATCTTCGATAAATTTTCCTGTTGCATATGTTGTCCTCCTTTAAATATCAAATATCAAATATCAATTATCAATTATCAATTATTTTTATTGCTTAATTAGTCTCCTTTGATGGTAAACACTTCGTGCTTGGCAAATAGCTTAATAATTTTATTTGTGTCCATAACCAAAGCCACTGTTCCATCGCCAAGAATAGTTGCGCCGGAAATCATATCCTGTTTTTTGTAGTATTTACCCAAAGGTTTTAGCACGGCCTGATATTCACCAATTACCTGGTCAACGATAAGGCCTACTCTTTTTTCTTCGAAGTTTACAACGATAACCTGTTCAACTTTTTCAGCGCTATCTGGGATTTCGAATTCTCTTCGAACGTAAAAAAATGGGACTTGCTGACCATCGAGAACCACAACATTATTGAAAGTATTCACAATGATTTCATGCTCAATCGCATAAATCTTATCAACCATTAACAAAGGGATAATAAAGAATGTATCCGACACCTTAACCAGCAATCCATCGATGATTGAGAGGGTCAATGGCAATTTGATGGTTATAGTCGTTCCATATCCCAATTCAGAATCTATTTCAACTTCTCCCCTAATATCTGATATCTTTCTTTTAACTACGTCCATGCCAACTCCTCTGCCCGAAACATCGGTAACACTGCGTGCGGTGCTGAATCCCGGCAAAAACACCAAATCTAAAATCTCACGTTTCGTGAGTTTCCTATCAGGGGAAATGATTCCTTTGCCAATGGCTTTTTCGCTTATCATTTCCGGGTCGATTCCGGCACCATCATCGCTAATCTGAATCATCACGTTTGCACCTGAATAGAATGCCTTTAAGCTCACTTTTCCCTGTGGGGGCTTACCCCTTTTCAAACGCAATTCTTTGTCCTCTATGCCATGATCGAGGCTATTCCGTAGAATGTGCATGAGAGGATCAGCCAAATTCTCAATAATTGTTTTATCAAGTTCTGTTTCAGCACCCTCAGTGATAAAAACAACTTCTTTACCCAACTCCTGCGATAAATCTCGTATTAAACGCTGAAAGCGAGTCAACATGTTCTCGATGGGAATGAGAACAATGCTAAATGCTATATCCCTTAGCTGGCGTGATAACTTTTGTACGTTTTCGGCAATGGGGAGCAAGCCCGGGGTGCTATTCTCTTCGGCAAATAAACTCAATCGGGCCTGTGTTGTAACCAGTTCGGAAACGAGGTTCATCAGCTTGTCCAACTTGTCGGCTGACACTCGGATACTACTGATTGAGGTTCGTTTAGCATTGTGTTGATCCTTCGAAAATTCTTTAATCTTTTCGCTTAACTTCTTTGAGATCAGGTTTTTTGATAAATTTTGAACGGTGGTTAGTCCTATATCCTTTTGTGTTGCTGCAAGCCTCGTGAGCTCACCAACAAACAGCTCGTCAGCTAAAAGGTTAACGTCTGCGATTTCCTGGATATCAAGAGTGGAATCGTGCTCCACAAACATGAACACATCGCTGATATCATTGACATTAGCACTAGTAGCAATAAGCACCTCCCAGTAGGTATAACAATATTCAGGCTTTAATTCTTTTAAGGAAGGGACTTTATTTAAATGGGCAAAAACTGCAACTTGTCCTACGGAATGGAGTTCCTCAATCAGGTAGAGAGGGTTAGTTCCGTTGTCGAATATTTCATGTATAGGCTCAAAACTTATATAATAAGTTTTCTCTTTCTTTATTTGTTCCTCATCGGGGCTATTTTTATGCCATTCATTAGTGACATTTGTTTCAGCAACAAGGTTTTCCTCTGTTAACAATTTTACTTTTGAAAGCAGCTCATTGTGATTGGAAATTACATTTGAATCGTTATAATTCTCCTCATCGAGCAGGCATTTAAGATGGTCAACGGCCGCCAGGGTGACGTCGAGAACTTCGCGGGTAACCCTAAGTTTACCGTTGCGAATCAGGTCATATACAGTTTCCATCTCGTGGGTAAAGCTGTCTATCAAGTCGAAACCAAACATGCCACTATTACCCTTTAGGGTATGCATTACCCTGAATACTTGTTGTATTAGCGCTGAATCCTCGGGATTATCTTCTAAAGCCAACAGGGATTTTTCCAACCCTTCGAGGAGGTCAACAGCTTCCTCAATAAATTTCTTTTTAAAACTTTCCATCACCGTATAACTTTATTAAGAGCTGCTATTAATTTGGCCGGAACAAAAGGCTTAATTATCCAGCCGGTAGCACCGGCTTCTTTGGCCTCCATCTTTTTAGCAGCCTGCGATTCGGTAGTCAGAAACAGAATAGGTACTCTCTGATAATCAGACATTTGTCGCACTTGTCGGATTAAAGTTATGCCATCCATTTCGGGCATGTGCAGGTCGGTTATGATTAGGTCAATATGCGTTCCATCCAAAAATTTTAACGCATCGACACCGTCATTTGCAACAAGCACCTTATACCCTTCGGTTTCGAGGGTGAAGCTGACTACTTCACGAATGCTTTCAGAGTCGTCAACTATGAGAATTATTTTTGCCATACTGATAAGGGTATTACGCTCTATTTATTTGTTGATAAAGATACTAAAGGCCCAAAACCGGTTTTTTCAAGGAACACCTCAATATCAGGCGATAGATTGAATTCAACCATAGTAGTTTTTTTCATGATTTCGGCGTCCCAAATAAATCTTTGCAGCAATTGGAGAATACTCAGGTCAACAACAGCCACATCACTTAGCCTCAATATAAACTTTTCGTACGCATTAAGGTTTTCCAAAAGGAAATCCCTCACTTTCGACGAATTTTCAACTGATAGTTCTCCTCCGAGGAGGAGGATTACCTCCTTATCCTTTTTTTCTTTCCCTTTTCCGGGGATAGTTTTTAGGTTGATCCTGGATTTAACGCTCATAGTCTTGTAAATAAAAGTAAAGGTAAAAAAAACTAAAACAACTCTATATTGGAATCATCTTCATCCGTATCAGAATCTTTTTTGTGCAAAGGATTAGAACTATCTTCTACTTGAGCCATATAACTGTCGTGTATGGTATGCTCACTTGCCATAGTATAGACACCTTTCAAAGAATCTAAATCATCTGCCCTATTTTCGGGTTGTAACTTAAGTTCCGATTTAATTCTGCTTGAAACCAGATTAAACTCGCCAATAATATCCACAATAACTTTTTCGAAAAATTCATAGTACCTGATTCGGCCTATGGACTCCCTAACTTCTTTTGAAATTTCGGCACTTATGGAAAAATTATTCTCTAACAAATTCTTAATCAGCGCATTCTTGTTGCTAAGTGCATAAATAATACTATTCAGGTTGTCAGCAGCTAGTTTAAACGAAATGGTTTTTTTCGTATTCTTAACATGATCCTGAATATCAAACAAGATCTCCTGATCAATGCCCTTAATAGTTTTAAACACATTTTGTATGGTGTTCTCAAACTTGATAACATCTTCACTTAGGGTGCAAAGTTGAGATAAAGATTTCTCAATATGCTTATCCTCCGTTTTGGCAGAGGAAAAATATTTAATAGTGTCAGAAGTTATATTTTTTAACGACTTGATAACGTCGGCAAACCCGGCAATTGTGTTGGAAGCTTTATTTATACTTACCGAAAGGGTGTCGATATGGTTTGTAAAACTATCCCCAGCCTTTACGTAGTGATTCAACACATTGGCTGAATCCTTAAACTTGTCAAGCAACCCTTGCAAATCCGATTCGTTGCTATCTTTTTGAGAGGCGCTGATATCTTTGCACATGCTGGCAATGGTAGCCATATCTTCGCCTATGGCAATAAATTTCTCGGTAATAATCTCTATGGCGTGCTGGTACTCCTTGTTGGCATGTATAAGCTGTGCTGACTGCAGATTGGCAATATCACGCGTTTTTACTAAAAATTCCTCTAATCCGTTCCCATCGGTTGCATATTGTAGTTCATTCAACACGTTCTTCTGTGTTTTCTGAACATGCTCCATCTTTTGCCTGATGATATCGTGGTACTGAAGATTTGTAATAATGTTCGCAATGCTTTTATACGTATTCTTGGTTTTTCCTGTAAGTTCTGGAATTTGGCGTGAAATCTCTTCGTGCTTCTCTGCAAAAAGAATTATTCCATAATGGATGTGGTTGATAATTAAATCTAAGTCTTGAATATTCTTCTCGCTAATGCTCTCGAATGTTTTCAGGGTTTTCTTAACCTGATCCTTAAGATTACTAAGATTTAACTCATTCTGATAACAATTGATCTTGAATTCATTGATTACATGATTGTACTCCTCAATGAGCTGCTCAAAATTACTTCCGAATACTTCTTTTAAAGTGGTATTGTTAATGTTAAGGCTAGCCAGTAAAAACTTAAGGGTCATTAGGTCCTGGTTAAGGTTCTTAACCGGGAGGAAAAGGGTTTCAAGGAGTGTGAAGATTTTATTTAAAAGTACTATGCTTTTTGCTAAATGTTTCGAAAAATTTAATTGAATCAGCTGAAGATCCCTGTAAAGGTTATTCAAATCGCTAAGCATATCACCGGTTACGGTTTCTTTCAAATAATGAATAATCTCATTCGCATTATCGGAAATTAATTTTGATTGTTTATAATAATTTTTAAAATCGGCATTCAACCCAAGGAAATCTTCAGAAGAACACTGATGCAACTCATGAATTTGGGTATCTATTTTTTGAAATATCTGGTTAAACTCCATTACGATGGGGAGAATATTCGATTTTTCAATATTTGATTTTACCTTTTTCAATTCCCATCTATTTTAGGTAAGATATTCAGAAATTGCCATGTAATGTATTCTGAACTCTTCAGCGAAGTACGAGCCGGTTTAAAGAGGTAGATATTGCCTAACCTTTTTAACAAAGGGCTGAATATCAATCGGCTTTTCAAAGAATTCCGTAGCGCCATTCTCCAAACAATAGGTTTTACTATCGTGGGACCCAATTGCCGAAACAATAAACACCGGAATGTCAGAATTGTTCGGATTTTCCTTAAACTTTTTCAAAAAATCGAATCCGTTTACATCAGGCATCATCAAATCGAGAAGAATAAGCTTTGGCTTGCGGTTTTTCATTATTTTCAATGCCTCATTAGCACCGAAAGCAGTTATAGTTTCATATCCCTCTTCTCTAAGTATAACCTCAAGCAGTAGTAAATTGGTTGCTGAATCGTCAACGATTAGAATCATATTTTCCTCATTAAGAACAACTGTTCAAAAGTATGGATGTAGATGCATTTAAACAAATTTTTAAAAAAATAAAAAAGATGATTTGGGTCATTATTTTTTTAGTATTTTTATCACAGAAAATGTTGGCAAATCAATGGATCAAAATAAAAACAATAAAAAGGATAGCTCATTCATTCAGCTTCTTCCCTTTCAGCATTTAATTACTGAAGATCAGAAAGATAGAATCGTTCAATCTTCATCCCTTGGGGAATATTCACGCAAGGAAATTATTTTTAGCCAAGGGTCGGATGTTGACAATATTGCTTTTATCCTTTCTGGGCTCGTGAAAATATCCCGAGAACTTCGCAAGGGAAAAAATATTATTTTGCGAATTGCCCAACCAGGAACAATTTTGGGATTATCATCAGTTTATACTGAAGAAACGTATAATTATTCAGCATCAGCCATTGAAAATGTTTTGATTGGCTATGTCAATAAAGAAGCATTCAGTGAAATAGTTAAAATTAATGGAGCGTTTGGTTTCGAGATAACTAAGCAAATGGGGCTCGATAATGCTTATAACATAAACCGCCTTTCAAGTTTACTATACAAACAATTGCCCGGCAGGGTATCAGACATTATACTATATTTTGCACAGGAGATTTTTAAGAGCAACACGTTCAACATACCCTTAACACGGCAAGAACTTGCTGAATTGGCAGGAACTACGAAAGAAAGCCTGATTAGAACCCTATCCGAATTCAACCACGATAAAATTATCAGCCTAAACAGGAATACATTATCAATCATTAGTTTAAATATAATTCAAACCCTTAGTAGATTGGGGTAGTCTTACTTTATAAAATTTAGTACTCATGTTGATTATCAATAGTTCGTTAAACTTTGACATAAATATCTGATTTTCAACAAAATAAATGTTATAAAATTTGCATATATTCCTGATTGTCAGTATCTTAACGGGATCAACCGTA
>Ga0116143_10002473_pt1 | contig 20087 bp, 13 predicted proteins | sample AD_UKC034_MetaG_FD_89745 | JGI IMG/M metagenome (GOLD analysis project Ga0116143, IMG submission 89745) | Active sludge microbial communities of municipal wastewater-treating anaerobic digesters from USA - AD_UKC034_MetaG | ecosystem: Engineered > Bioreactor > Anaerobic > Digestate | place: USA...
ATGCTGCAGTAGTTAAGATATATTTTTATGAGTAAATCTCTTGTTTATATATTTTTTATTGTTTCTTTTTCAATAAGTTTTACTTATTCGGTAGAAGCACAGGTAAATGATGCCGGTTTGTGGACAGGTATTGATATAGAAAAAAAAATTACTCAGGCAATTTCAGTAGAATTTAATCATGAAACCAGATTCAATGAAAATATTTCTGAAGCCGGTAGCTTTATAAATGAATTTGGTGTCAATTATAGATTTGATAAAAAGTCGAGGATTTCGGTCTTTTACAGGTTAAATGCTCAGAGACAGCTTAATAATATGTATATTCCGGTGAGCAGGTTTTTTGTTGATTATTTGTACAAAACCTCAATCAAATCAATAGAAGTAAACATGAGAATAAGAACACAGGTTCAGCAGAAGAACACATTTGTATTTGATTCAGATGGCAATTCAAGGAGTGCAATAAGACCAAAATTAAGTTTTAAATATCCTGTTAGGAAATTTCAACCATATTTAAGTGCCGAAGCATATTTCCCCATTTTCAATTATGAATACAAACCCATTGACAAATTGCGTTTTGCAATAGGAACAGAATATTCTATCAACAAACAACATTCTTTCGATATACGATACATGGTACAAAAAGAATTTTTCACAAAAAATCCGGTTACGGACTTTATTATTGGCATTGGGTATAGTTTTAGGTTTTAGATGTTTTTAAACTCGATTCTATTGTTTCCGCAACTGTCCTTGGCTCTCTCGGATTTATAATCCGAGAGCCTGTAATATCAGGGCACGGATTACAAATCCGCGCCAGCGGGGAGGAGTAGAGCCTTATTCTTACCTTTGGGATGATCCAATACCACAAACAACCCCAACTGCTTCTGGTCTATCAGGAGGAAATATTTAATATTGAAGGTGAATTGGTTAATAACGTGATTAACAATGATAGTATTTCTGAAGCTGTAGCTGAGAATTAATAATGTATTGTGATATACAAGAACTTTTTATTGCATCAATTCAGGATGAAAATTCGCTGTTAGCACATAAGGATATGTTACTTGAGGCAGCATTGGATGGTTCGGCTTTATACTCGGCAACTGCCCAAGTACTTTATGAAATTGCTGCAGATACTGTTTTTGCCGAATATACTCCTTTGCCTTTTGCTGTTGTTCAGCCAAGAAAAACTGAAATGAGTGAGGAAATAACACAGGAAGATTATTTACCTTTAATCAATGTCTATCCTAATCCTACAGATGGTGAAATAAACATAGATTACGATTTTTCTGCACTGTATGATGATGGTAATGATATTTTGCTTGAAAAACTTGGAGTTAGCAGGGATGAAAATTGCGATAAAGGTGAATTAAGCTTATATACCGAAGATGGCAGATTGCTTCAGCAGTTCAGATTAAATGCTGTTAAAGACAGCTTTACAATAAGTATTATGGACTATACTCCCGGTAGTTATATGCTTGTAGTAAAAGATTGTTTCGGCAATAGCGAAACAGTTAAAATTACTAAATACAGATAAAACAACAAAAAACACATCCAGGTTTCAATCTGGATGTGTTTTCTTTGTAACTTTGGATTATGAAAAAAATTAAACTACTGATATTGTTTTTGCTAATCTGGTCTACTTCATTCTCACAGATCGTTTTTAACAAAATTGTGGCAGATACTCTTAATCATATTACCTGTGGAGTAATTGATGTTGATACAGGTTATATTTTGGTTACCGGTAGCCGTAATGAATTTTTAATCCGATGTTTTGCATCAAGATACCTTGACAATAACGGAAACTGTGTTTGGAAGAAAACCTATACTAATGCGATTAATGAACTTTGGGAAGGTATGGATAATATTAAGGATGATAGCGGATTCCCATATTTTTCAGGAACAAAAAAAAACACAATTACTGGTGAAACTGGTATTTTTATTAATACATTTGACAACACTTTTGATTTGGATGCAAATTTTATTGTATTTGAAGATAATAATTGGAAGCAAACTTTAAACCAAATTTATACAGATAACTTTTATTATATTGTGGGACAAGATTATATTGAAGCTGAAGATAGGTACAGCTCAATGTTGGTAAAAATGGATCAAAATGGAAATCCGATTTGGAGAAAATCTTACGGATCAATAGTAGAGGGTGGAGGTTCAATTTTAAAAAATCATGAAAACAACTTAATAATTGGCGGTATAACTGGAAGTTTTTCACCGCCTTTAAACAATTCAAAATGGTACATAATTAAAACCGATACTTCCGGAAATCTTATTTGGGAAAAGGCTTTTGGGCATAACTCAAGAAGTAATGGATCTGTTAGGGATTTAATTGAAACACAAGATTCTAATATTCTTGCTTGTGGGGCTTATCCTGCTGCAACATGGGGCACAGGTGGAGAACAATATGATTTAGATGGTTGTCTTAGAAAGATTGATAATAGCGGTAATCTTATTTGGGAAAGATTTTACAAAAACTATTGTAAAATTGAAAGCCCTGATATGATTATTATGGAATGTGAATTAAAATCTATGATTTATAAAGGTGAAGATTTGTATATACTGGGTAATAACAGAGATCACAGAGGGGCTTCAAGAGGATTTTTGCAAAAAGTTAATGAGTCAGGTGAAATTTGTTGGAGACGTGATTATTATGCGGTTGATACAAATTCCACTTATCAATGGTTAGTTTCTTTGAAAAACACTGGTGACAATGGCTTTATTATGGCAGGATATGGTAATGAATATGATCGTCAAGGTTACTATCCACCCCAACAAGCATGGCTTGTAAAAACCGACAGTCTTGGCTTGGATGGATTATGTAACATTGAACCCGATGAACTTAACTTTGACTTTGAAATACAAGAAGTCCCAGAAGGAATCTGCATGAACGATACTATCGAAGTTTATGTTCATATTGCCGGTAAATCTGCGCCATATACAATAGAATTCAGTACCGGTCAGGTAATTGACAGTATTTACTACCCGCCAACATTTGTTCCTGTTGAGATTGGACTTACAGATATTAATCTGACATGGGGAGGCGAAACTTATTTTGAAGAAACTATTACCGAAGCCACACTCAGCAACCACGAATGGGGGCAGTGCATTGTTAAACCTGTTGAGTTTTGTACTCCGCACACATCAGGAACCCAAGAAATTAGCATTACAGTTACTGATGCGTATGGAGAAAGTAAAACAATTACAAAAGAGATTTTTGTTAATGATAATTGTGGGAGTGGGATTGCGGATGAAGTTGTAAATGTTGTGAGTTTGTATCCGAATCCGGCGAGGGATTTATTATATATTGATGTCGGTGATTTTGACTTCGCTCAATCACCTGGCAGTATGCAGGTGGCTGAGCGTAGTCGAAGCAACCGGTTCGAAAATGCTGAAGTCTATAATTCTGCTGGTCAACTTATAAAAACGCTGCAAATTTCAAATGATCTAACTGTGATAAATGTTAAGGATTTTATAAGTGGGGTTTATCAAATCAAGATAACTGATGGGGATGGAAATGTTTTGGTGAGGAGTTTTGAGAAGCAATAACTTAAAAGAATTTACTTGCAGCTTTTGGCTGCAAAACCACGAGATGCAATCTCGCGGCAGCGGTGTTTATGTTTGTAATTTGTTTGTTGAGGGGAAACTTGTGAAGGTTGAGAAGGTGGTGTTTGAGTAGGATTTTTGTTGCATCCATTGGGCTGCAAAACCACGAGATGCAATCTCGCGGCAGCGGGGAACAAAAGCGGTGTCGAACCATGAATTAACCCTACATAATTGCCGTTGTTTTAACATTGTGATTTTGGAATTTGTTTTCTTGGATTTTGGGATTTGTTTATGGGTTTTGGTATGCATTTTTGGCAGTGTGAGAATCAGAGTGAGAGCGAGTGGTAATCAGGGGACTGAGGAATCAGCCCACAGGAAGATTGTCTCGAAGTACCCGATTCAAAAAATCATGACAAAACCTGCAGCAAAGTCAGTGAGAGAATCAGAGTGAGAGCGAGTGGTAATCAGGGGACTGAGGAATCAGCCCACAGGATGATTGTCTCGAAGTACCCGATTCAAAAAATCATGACAAAATCGTCAGCTTATTTTAATTTTACTTATTTTTGCATCAGTTGGAATTTAAAATTGTATTAATTAAAACCTATTATCATGAAAAACTATGGCACTAAATTTTTAAGCGTAATAATTATTGGTTTGTTAGCAGCATCTGTAATTTTTATGGGTTGTAAAAAAGAAAATGATCCCGAAACTGCTACTGTAAATATTAAGATTAGCGACCCTCGTGATCCGCAGTCATCAAACAAAACGAGTACAGAAGGAATTATTGATGCTAATCTTCTTACCAAATGCGAAGTTACATTTTCTTCAATTGCCTTAAAAAATAGTAACAACGAATATGTAGAACTTCTTACTTCGGAAACTACTGTTGATTTACGCGATTTACAAGGAACTGTTGACGATTTAGTCTCAGCAAGTATTCCTATTGGGACTTATTCACACATTAAAGTTGTTGTTTCAGGCGTAAGTACTACTTACGATGGTAATAATTATACAGCTTCAGTATCAGGTGGTGCAACAGCAACTCTTGCATCTCCTTCAATGACATTAACCGAAGAACAGGGTGTTACCAATGTGTTTAGCGGTGGAGCAATAAGTTTCGAATGTCCTTTGGCATTTACTCTGTCTGACATAAGTGATATCGAAAATGTTAATATTCAATTTGATACTGACGCAACAACTTATGTAATTACATTTACTTATGATACTTACACCTGGTCTTTCGCCGGAATTAGACCTGCTCTTAACATAGGTTTTATTCTCGAAGAAGGCATACAGCAGATAAGACATTCTCCACCTTATGGGATCACAATTGTTTCGACAGAAGCAGTGAATTACTACGGAATTCATACTTTTGTTGATTTCAATAATCATGGTGGAGTAATAAATTCGCACACTTCTCAGCATGTTTACAGAGGAGCTGACGGAACTCTTGTTGTTGACGCAGAAGCTATGTATAATAACACTAATCCTTTGGTGCCTAATACTATTAATGCCACCGGTGAAAGTGATGTAAGGTCTGACGAAACTTTTAATTATTCTCAGATTGTTTCAAACCTTGCTGGTCAGGGATACACCCTCGTTTCAGGACAGACATATTATTTCAGTTTGAGGAAAACATGGAATATTACAACTAATGGCACTACTTATGACATGACAAGAATGTGTGAACCTATTCCTGTAACAATTCCTTAGTCATTTATAAAATATTTTAAAAACTGCTTTTCAGTCAAAAGCAGTTTTTTTTTGGTATTATACATTAAAGCTAATATTTGATGCCAGCTAAATAAATAAAAAAACTTCTTAAATTTGTGGGCATAAACTATGAAAAATGAAAAGATTAAATGTATTTGTTTTTGGAGTATTGATTTCTTTTTTTGCCCATGCTCAAATAACTGATTTATATGATATTGAAACTATTCAGGAAATAAGATTAAGTTTTGAATATCCTGATTGGGATTATATGCTAGATACATCCAAGCAGGGCAGTGAAGGATATATTATGGCTTCTTCTGTCGTTATTAACGGAATATCTTTTGATTCGGTTGGTGTAAAGTACAAAGGTAACAGTAGTTATAGCGAGCATAATGCAAAAAACCCTATGCATATCGAATTGGACACTTATAAATCTCAGGACTATCAGGGGTATAAAGATATTAAATTGAATAATGGCTTTAAAGATCCATCCTTTGTACGTGAGGTTTTATCTTATGCTTTTTTGAAAAACTATCTTAAAGTGTCTAAAGCAAACTATGCTAAACTTTATATCAATGAAGAATATATTGGATTGTTTGCAAATCCCGAATCTGTTACTAAAACTTTTGTTGAGGAAAAGTTTGGCTCCAAATCAAATAGCTTTTTTAAATGTAATCCTGTTTATAGCAGTGGACCTGATAATATGCCGAATTTAAAATACAAGGGTGTAGATAGCACACTTTATTATAACTCTTATGAGATAAAGTCTGATTATGGGTGGCAAAATTTGATAGATTTATGTAACACAATCGAAAATAATACGGCTGAAATTGAAAACTACATAAATATCAACGAAGTCTTATGGATGCTAGCTTTCGATAATTTATTTGTAAATCTTGATTCTTACATTGGTGCAATGGCTCAGAACTATTACCTGTATCAGGATGACTATGGCATTTTTAGACCAATAGTTTGGGATTTGAACGAAAACTTTGGAACATTCGTAAATTCAGGTACCGGTCCGCCATTGACAAATACTGTTCAAAAACAGCAGATGACTCATGTACTGCACTTAAATGATGCAAATTGGCCTCTCATTAGCAAAATTTTGTCAAAAGCAAGATACAAAAAAATGTATTTGGCTCATTATTATACTTTGATGGATGAGGTTGTTCGTAATAATTACTACTACGAATATGGCATGTATCTTCAATCTATAATTTCTGATGAGGTTGATGCTGACCCTAATAAATTCTATACATTCAGTGATTTTCAGACAAATATAAGTTCCGATGTTGGTATTCCTCCAATGGGAACGGTTTCAGGAATACAAAATCTAATGGATGGGAGGAATACCTATCTAAACACTTTAGCAGATTTTAATTTTGTGTCTCCTGAAATTTCAGATATTCAGTTTTCAAATAACTCTCCCGAACTGTATTCAAATATATATGTAACGTGTTCAGTTGCAAATAATAACTCCGGCGATGTTATTTTATATTATCGTAGTAGTTTTTATGCACCTTTTACGGCAATTCAGATGCTTGATGACGGTTTATCCGGAGATGGGGCTGCCGGTGATAATGTTTTTGGTGTTTCTTTAGAAATAATCTCTTTGTCAACAGATTTTTATATTTATGCCGAGAATGATGATATCGGTGTTTTTTCTCCTCGCCGAGCTCAAAAGGAATATCATACAATTGAAGCTAACCTGGGAATATTGGAGGGGAATAATTTACTAATAAATGAATTTATGGCTTCGAATAATTCTGTTGCTTCAGATGAATTCGACTTGTTTCCTGATTGGATAGAATTATATAACAAATCTGAGCAGGAAATTAATCTTAGCGGAATTTATTTATCCGATTCTTATGATAATTTGCAAAAGTGGGCTTTCCCAGATACAACCATTCAGCCCGGTTCTTTTTTAATTGTCTGGGCTGATAATACAAATGGGGGTATCGGCTTACATGCTGATTTTGCTTTGTCCTCGCAGGGAGAGGAATTATACCTTTCGCATGAATCGGGTTATATAATTGATAGTGTAAGTTTTGGCGAGCAGGTCGAAAATTTATCTATGCAAAGATGTATTGATAATGAAAACAGTTTCTTTTTATCAATACCAACTTTTAATCAACCAAATACTTGCGTCTCCGATATTAATATTCAAGGACTTGTAATTAATGAATTTTTGGCTTCAAATGCCGATGGGGAAGTTGATAATTATGATGATAATGATGATTGGATAGAACTAAAAAACACTTCAGAATCAACACTTGTTTTAGCTGACTTATTTTTGTCTGACTCCTATTCAAATCCTTATAAATGGGCTTTTTTATCATCACAAACAATATCTGCTGGAGCATATTACATGGTTTGGGCAGATAGCGAACCCGAACAAGGCGATAATCATGCGAGTTTTAAACTGTCAGCTTCAGGCGAAAAACTAATTATTACTCATTCAGATGGCTTGGTAATAGATTGTGTTGAATTTGATGAACAAATAACCGATATTTCAACTCAACGATGTCCTGATGGTACAGGCGATTTTGTTAAAGCTACTCCTAGCTTTTCGGCCGTGAATATATGCGATAATTCATTACCCGCAATTAACCGGTGTGATTTTGAAATTTTTCCAAATCCTGCAACTGATTTTATTATTGTTGAAAATACAAATGGTCGCTTTAACGATATCAAAATATATAATCTTGTTGGTCAGATTCAACAAATTGAATATGAACAGTATTCTGATTACACAATTTTGTTGATTAATGATTTGCCGCAGGGAATGTATTTATTGGTAGTTAAAGGGAATCTGATTTACAAATTTAACAAGATTTAAGGCGGTAATGGCTATTAATTGAATTTTTGCTTTCCTATCCCTCAGGTAGAAGCTTAATTATATTATCCCGATACGAATTACTTATCGGAATAGCCTTTTCTCCAATAAAAACTTTACTGCGACTGATATAATTTATTTTTTCTATCGAAATAATGTAAGAACGATGAACTCTGATAAATTTGTCATTAGGTAAATTCGCTTCTATTGATTTTAGTGACATAAGTGTTAATATCGGTTTATTGCCACAATATATCTTAATATAATCTTTGAGAGATTCTATATAATCAATATCAGATATATCAATTTTCAGAATTTTATGCTCCGATTTAATGAACAAACTTTTTTTATTTAATTGTTCATGGATACTTTCATTTTTATGTGAATGATACTCCATTGCTTTGTTTGCAGCTTTTAAAAACCTGTCAAATGGCACCGGCTTTAAAAGATAATCAATAACATCCAGTTCGTAGCCTTGCATTGCATATTTGTCATAAGCCGTTATAAGGATTACCATAGGTTTGGTTTTTAAGCTTTTAAGCATTTGTAAGCCATTCATATCGGGCATTTCAATATCTAAAAATATTAAGTCAATATTATCCGAATTCAATATTTGAATTGCTTCAAATATATTTGTACATTTTTTTTTCAGATTTAGAAAAGGAATTTTTTTGATATTATCTTCAATCAGATCGAGAGATAATTGTTCGTCGTCAATGGCTAAACAGTTTATCATAATTCAATTATTAGAGATACTTTAAAAACGCCCTCGTCACTAGTGACGTCAAGAAAATGTTTTTCAGGATATAACAAACTAAGACGCTTTTTTACATTATTTAAACCAATTCCGTTGTGATTTGACTCCTTGCCGACAGATTTCTCAACAATTGGATTTTCGACTTCAAAAAATAGTCGGCTTGCCTCTGTTTTAAGTTTGATGTTTATTAAAGATGTATTCTGGTAACTTATGCCATGTTTAAAAGCATTCTCAATAAAAGGAAACAATATCATCGGCTCTACCATCAAATCCGGGTTAGTGTCATTATAGTCAAACTTAACAATTGCATTTTTGTCAAGTCTTAATTGCTGAATTTCAATATAACTCTTCAGAAAGCCTATTTCCTTTTCTAGAAAGAATTTTTCGCCTTTGTTCTCATAAAGATTATATCTTATTAGTTCGGATAATTTAATTATAAATTTTTCAGTATCGTTGGATTTCTTTCTTGCTAAAGAGCAAATATTGTTTAACACATTAAAGAAAAAATGAGGATCAATTTGAGCTTTAAGAGCCTCCAACTCAGCTTTAAGTTTTTCATTTTCCAGTTCGCGCCTGAGTTTCTCATTTTTAAACCATTCAATGCTCATTCTAAGTGCAGTACTAATGATAAAAACAATTGAAAATACAGATATCCCTTTAAATGGCCCATTCATCCCATCTGGAGGTTTTGGTGGCACAAATTCGCCGCGTCCTTGAAAAACTGGTCCTTGTTGAAAAACAGTTGAAACAAAAAACTCAATTATAAATGAAAAACCTATTATACAAGCTATTACCGATAAGGCATACAGTAAATATTTCTTCTTGAATAGTAAACCTGGTATAAATATCAAATAGTTAACATAAAAGAAAATCACAATAAGAATCTGTATCGTCCACCAAAAATTAGATTCTCGAAAAAACTCAGGTTTGTCCTGAAAAGTATCAATTAGTTTTGGAATAAAGAAGTAACCTAACCAACCAAATAGGTGTGCCAGAGGACTAATTACTTGTTTTGATGTTATTTTGCTCATACAAATAGCTTATGATTTCAAAGATATTAAAAATAAAGATTGATTATCTAATGGTATAAGAATAATACTATAAATTGTATGTTTTGTGTATATTTTTATCCGTTACTTAACGGTTAATAAACGGCTATGTTATGTAACCAACTGAATAATAACGATATAATGCAACGCCTCTTGTGATTTGTGTTTTTGATTTTTGCATTTTTTTTATCCGTTACTTAACCGTTAATAAACGGCTATGTTATGTAACCGACTGAATAATAAAGATATAATGCAACGCCTCTTGTGATTTGTGTTTTTGATTTTTGCATTTTTTTATCCGTTACTTAACGGTTAATAAACGGCTAATTTGTGTATTTGATTGAATGATTAAGATATAGTACTGATAAATTGTCATTTGATATTGAGTCACGACCGGAGGAAGTGGTATTATAAAAATCTTTAATGCCCCTCAGTGTTTTAGTGCCTTCGTGGCAAAAAATAAACTCAACAAATCTTCATTCTTTATAAAATGTATAAATTACAACACTACCCAGCATAAGTTTATGGATTTTTGTTTTTATAAATCCAGACTTTTCTAAAACTACGGCGACATTAGTTTTTCTTGCAAAATCAACAATTGAGGCTGACAGATATTTATATGCGTTTTTTTGTTCTTTTGATAGTCTTCCGCTAAGTGGTACCAATAATTTAAGGTATAATAAAAATCCCCATCTGAATAGAAAAAAATCGGGTAGTGAGAATTCCATTATTGAAACATTTCCTCCTGAGTTTAAAATCCGGTAAAATTCTTTTATGGATTTCGATAAATCTTCAAAATTTCTAATACCAAAAACGACAGTAATCAAATCAACTGAGTTATCAGCCAATGGAATTTCTTCAGCACCCGAAATAACAAACTCGGAATTAGGGCATTTTTGTTTAGCGTATGCCAGCATTTTTTCAGCAGGATCAATTGCATAATATTTTTCTGCATTAAGCTTTTGCAGTTCAATAAGTACATCTCCAGTCCCGCAGGCAATGTCTACAATGGTTTTATACTCCTTTCCTGATAAATGATTAACAAACTTACGTCTCCATTTTTTATCTAACCCAAACGACAATCTGTGATTAAGCCTGTCGTAGTTATCGGCAATATTGTCAAACATTTCCGGTAGTGTAATCTTGTCGGTTTTCATAAAAAAAGAGGCTGTTAATACAGCCTCGTGATATTTATCTTTTATTCCTTTGTTGTTGCATTTTTGCTGCGTCCTCAAGTCTTTGTTGCCACTTTGATTTTGGTTTTACAGGTTTTTTCTTATTTAGCTCCATTTGTGCTAAAACCTTCTTCTCATCAATGATAAATTTCTGTATTATCCAGGTTTGCAATATTGTGATAACATTGGCTAGGAAATAATAGTAACTAAGACCGGATGAGTATTTGTTAAACCAGAAAATCATCATCACCGGCATAATATACATCATTGCTTTCATTCCGGGCATATTAGCATTTGTAGGTTGATTTGCACTTGTCATTTTTGTGGAAATTAACATCGAAATGGCCATAAGTAATGTGAAAAGGCTTATATGATTTCCGTAAAAACTTGACAACAATGGAATGTTTGCACTCCATTCCACAATTGCATCGTATGTCGAAAGGTCGTTAGCCCATAAAAAGCTTTCCTGACGCAATTCAATAGACGCAGGGAAGAAGCGGAACATTGCAATAAGTATCGGGAACTGCAACAACATTGGAATGCATCCTCCCATAGGATTTACTCCTGCTTTTTTGTATAGTGCCATTGTTGCCTGCTGCTTTTCCATTTCTTTTCCTTTGGGATACTTTATTGCTAGTTCATCCACCTGAGGTTTAAGTACTCTCATTTTAGCAGAGGACTTATACGATTTATAGGTCAGAGGAAATAATCCGATTTTAATAATCAGCGTAAGAAGAAGAATTATTATCCCAAAATTACCTATAAATCCTCCTAGCCAGTTAAAAATCGGAATAACAATAAATCTGTTTACCCAGCCAAAAATTCCCCAACCCAAAGGCACAACTTTTTCTAGTTTTATATCATATTGCTTAAGAATTGAAAATTTATTCGGTCCAAAATAAAAATTAAAATTCTGTGCTTGTGTAACAGTATCTTTTATTTCAAAAGTGAATTCTGAGTTGAATTGTTTCAGATATTTACTGTTTTTATCTTCAACTTTGACAAGACTTACGGTAGGATTATCAAGTTTATCTTTTGAAATCAGAATAGAGGAGAAGAATTGTTGTTTGTATGCTATCCACTGAACACCTCCTCGACTTTCAAATTTGTCTTTATCTTTTGTTTCGCTAAGTTTTTCAATTTCTTCATCTGCCATTCTCAGAAAAACTGTAGTATTGTTAGATTCCCAGTCTCTTCCTCTTTCAAGCCCCGGGATATTGCTATTCCATCTTAATGTAACATACGGATTTGTTCTTATTTCTTCCTGTAATCCAACAAAATTAATATCGAAATCTATCATATAGTCATCAGGATGAATTGTATAAAGAAATTCCAAATACTTATCATCACTTAGCTGGAGTCTCATAGCAGCTTTTACATCTTTATTACTAACTTTAATAATGCTGTCAGAAATAACCGGCGTAAAATACATTTCGTTTGTAATAAGTGGTTTGCCTCCTGCCATAAGTTCTAGTCCAAAAACAGAAGCCGAATCATTTACGAAAAGAATTAAAGGTTCTTGATAATATGTTTTATAATCTTTGAGTTCTACAGAATAAATTTTACCTCCACGATTTGTGAGTGTAATAATCATTTTATTGTTTTCAATTGTAAAAAACTCTTCTGTACCTGTTGCAGCATCTTTAAAAATTCCGTATTTCGATTCTAAATCAACTGAAGATATAGAATCTTTCTGAGCAGAGGTAATTGTATCGGTTACCTGTGCAATTGAATCAGCAGTAATTTTAGCAATACTATCTTGTTGAAGTGCAAGAATATCTTTTTGAACTTTCTCCAGAGAGTCTTTACGATGTTCAACCTGAGCAATTGAATCATTTTTTCTTTTCATCTCTGCAATTTCTTCTTTGCTGGGCTTTGTCAAAAACATATATCCAACAAGAAGAACCCCAATTACAACTAAACCTATTATACTATTCTTATCCATTTTTTGATTTTATATTTTTTTTGATTCATTATATTTAATAGCTGCATTTACAAAACTTACAAACAAAGGGTGTGGATTTGTAACCGTACTTTTATATTCCGGATGGAACTGAACACCAACAAACCATTTGTGCTTTGGTATTTCAACTATTTCGACAAGTTCTGTTTGAGGGTTAATACCTGTAGGCACCATTCCTGCCTTAACAAACATCTCCTCATAATTGCTGTTGAATTCGTAGCGATGACGATGTCTTTCATTAATTTTTGAAGTTTGATATGCGTTGTATGCATTAGAATCTTTTGTTATTTTACATGGATATGACCCCAAACGCATTGTACCACCTTTTTCGGTTACCATTTTTTGTTCTTCCATGAGGTTAATGACCGGATTTTTACATTTACGGTCCATTTCTAATGAGTTTGCATCTTCAAGTTTAAGAACATTTTTGGCAAATTCTATTACTGCCATTTGCATTCCTAAACAAATTCCCAAAAATGGAATATCGTTTTCACGAGCATATTGGCAAGCTAAAATTTTACCATTAATACCTCTATGCCCGAATCCGGGAGTAACAATTATTCCATCCGAATCTTTAAGCAAATCAACATAAGTGTGTTCACTTACATCTTCAGAGTGTACATAATTAATATTGACCTTAGCTTCGTTTGCCGACCCTGCGTGAATAAAAGATTCATTTATTGATTTGTAAGCATCTTTTAATTCAACATATTTTCCTACTAAGCTTATTTTTATGTCGTGTTTAGGATTTTTATATCTATTCAGAAAATTCTTCCACTTTTTTAAATCGGGCTTTTCTCCCAGCTCCATGTTGAAAAGTGTAAGTACTCTTTCGTCCAGTTTTTCCTTGTGCATTTCAATAGGCACTTCATAAATTGTACTTACATCACGCGATTCAATTACAGATTCTTTTTGAACATTACAAAAATTTGCAACTTTGTTTTTTATATCACTTGTAAGTGCGTGTTCTGTACGTAAAACTAAAATATCAGGCTGTACTCCTGCTTCAAGTAAGGTTTTAACGGAATGTTGCGTTGGTTTTGTCTTTAATTCGCCGCTTGCAGCTAAAAATGGTACTAAAGTAAGATGTATTACCAAACATCTGTTTCTTAGTTCCCACCTTAACTGACGAACAGATTCAATATAAGGTAGTGATTCGATGTCACCAACAGTTCCTCCAATCTCAGTTATTACAAAATCATATTTTCCACTTGTCCCAAGAAGTTTTATGCGTCTTTTTATTTCATCTGTAATATGTGGTATTATCTGAACAGTTTTACCTAAAAAATCACCATGTCTTTCTTTATTAATTACATCCTGATAAATTCTACCGGTGGTAACGTTATTTGCCTGAGATGTAAATACATTAAGGAATCTTTCATAATGTCCAAGGTCAAGGTCGGTTTCTGCCCCATCTTCTGTCACATAACATTCGCCATGCTCGTATGGGTTTAATGTGCCCGGATCAACATTTATATATGGATCCAGTTTCTGTATTGTAACTGAATAACCTCTTGACTGAAGAAGTTTGGCCAATGATGCAGAGATAATCCCCTTTCCCAACGAAGAGGTTACTCCACCTGTTACGAATATGTACTTAGTAATTGCCACAATCTTTAATTTAAAAAGTTAAACTGAGACCCATACTGGGCATTATTGGTAACTGATCAACACGATTGTAATCAACCCTGTCGAAATAAAATATATTTTGTCTGTTGTATACATTAGTAATGCTAAAATTAACTTCAAGTTTCGAATACTTACTTAATACCATTACTTTGTTTAAAGTCAAATCTAGTCTATGATAATAAGGTAAACGTCCTGTGTTTAAATCCCCATATATTATTCCCAATGAGCCATTGCTTTGCCAATACGGATAGTTTATACTGTTGTATAAATCTGGATTTTCGTAAAACCCGGCTGTTTGTGTAAACGGAAAACCTGAACCCAAATTCCATCTCGCACTAATGTTCCATGATTCCTGTTTGCCGAATTTGTATGTAGTAACAAAATTCATATTATGACGCCTGTCGTAATGTGGAGAATATACCTCTACTCCGTCATCGCGTTTAACCCATCCCAACGAATAAACAAACCAAATATATAGTCGTTTTTGGTCGTATTTTATTAGAAAATCAATACCGTAAGCATATCCTGTTTCTACAACAAAATCTTTTTTAAGATAATCAGGTTTACTGCTGTTAATAGCATTATCATCATATATTTTGTTACGATTTAAGGTTGTAAGTTGTGAAAAATTCTTCAAATAACCTTCGACATTTAAATCAATTTTTTTTGTTACGTCCACTTCAAATCCGGCAATTATATGTTCAGATTTCTGAAGCTTATGAGTAATATTCTCCCCTTTAAATGTATTTGGTAAATTTAAATCACCACTTAAAAATCCATAAAACAGATTTACAACATCTCTGTCACTATTGGCTGCAACCAGATTTTGAGAATATATTCCTGCAGCCATTTTAAATCTTAAAATTTCATTTATGTTATATTTAATCCCAATACGTGGTTCAGGTGAAATATCACTCATAGATGCGTAATATTGAATTCTGAATCCGGGTTCTATTAACAGATTTCCGAGATTCCATTTATACTTAAAATAAGTTGCTAATTCTGTTGTGTTTTCATATTGTTCGAGATGTCTTCCTACTGCATTATAAAAACTGTAATTTGTATTAAATCCCAAAGTCTCTATGCCCCAAACAAATTGGTTTTTACCCAAAAAATATAAAAAGTCAAGTCCTAGATTATATCCTTTTATTCCGCTTGAACTAGGTAGATTGTCAAGAGTTTGAAGGCTGATATTATAATCAGAATATGAAAAATTGGCTTTTATCATTACTGTGGATCCTGCCGGCACAACTGTAAAGTTAGCTCCAAGACCGTATGAGTCCCAGCCAAGATTACTCAAACCTTGATAGCTGACCCTGTCATTAAATTTAAATCCAAAAAGATTTACGCGACTTCCTTCAGGTGAATTTAGAGATATTTTTCCATATAAGTCGGTATAATTAAAAGGTAAACCTTTGCCGTCATTAATATACTTATAAATTAATTTTGAGGATTGCTCCAAAAATGATGTTTTACCGGAAAATATATACGACAGACTTGCTTTACCTTCCTGATATTTAACCAGTGGTCCTTCCAACATAAGTTTTGTTCCAAAAGTACTTCCCGAAACCTTCCCCGAAAATCTGTTAGGATTTCCATCACGCATTGAAATATCCATAACCGAAGATATTCTGCCTCCATATTCCGAATTAAAACCACCGGTATAAATATCAGCATTTCGAATAATATCAGAGTCAAACACCGAAAAAAGACCTATGGAGTGAAATGGATTATAAATTGTCATACCATCTAATAAAACCAGATTTTGAATGTTCGAACCACCGCGAATGTACAACTGACCTCCCTGATCTCCAGTAAATGTAACTCCTGGCAGAACCTGAAGATATTGAGCAATATCAGGTTCGCTCCCAATTGACGGAAGTTGTTTAATTTGAGTCGGAGAAACTTTTACAATAGAAATCCTGGTTTGTGTTCTCATCTCTTCACGCTCAGCTGAAATTATTGCTTCATCTAGAACAAATGCTGACTTTGTCAGGTAATAGTTCTTTGAAAAAATCTTTCCGTTTGCAATTGTGAATGGCTCAACTACACTGTCGTATGAAACGTATGTTATTAATATTGTATAATCTCCGTCAGGAATTTTAGGAATGGAAAAATATCCGTTTACATCAGTGGCTGCTCCATATGTCGTTCCCTTAACCGAAACATTAGCAAACATACATGGTTCTCCATTGTCTTTGTCATAGACAAATCCTTTTATTGCTCCTGTTTGTGAAAATAAATTTCCACCAATAAGAATAAAAAATAGAAAAATAAATAAATATCTAGTTTGTTGTATCATTGTTATCATTTGCTTTTTTAAGTTCCCTTTCTGCAAGATCTATAGCTTTCTTCTTATCTTTAAGCATCTTTATCTCTGATTCGGCTTTCTCGATTTTCTTTTTGAATTCTTTGATTATACTGTCAGAACCCGTAGAGAAGAAACCCATATTGTTTTCTATTTGTAAGATTTCAGTGTTTTTCTCCTGAATTTGCTGTAATATTCTGCTTCTTTCTCTTGAAAGTGATTCGATAGATCCACTGCCTTTTAGAGATTCTATCCTTGAATTAAAGTTATTAAGTTCAAGTGATTCTCTATCTACTTTCATTTTGTCATACAATTCACTAATAAGCTTTTTAAATTCAGCATATAAACGATCTTTTTGTGAACTGGCAACATATCCGATTTCAGTCCATCTGCTTTGAAATTCTTTTAATTTTGCAATATTATCAGACTGATTCGAAGAAGGAGAAAAACCCTTTATTTCTTCAATCAATTCTTCTTTTTTCTTTAAGTTCTCTTTTTGTTCGTTGTCAATATTTGAATAAAATGCAGATTTAGCATCAAAGAAATGATCACAGGCAGCTCTGAATCTTTTCCAAATCTGTTCCGAATTCTTTTTTGGAACAGCCCCAATTGCCTTCCATTTCTTTTGCAAATCTAGAAACAACTCAGTGTTTTTCTTCCAGTCTGTATTGTCTTTTATTGACTCTGCACTTATACACAGCTCTATTTTTTTCTGCAAATTCGTATTTAATTCTTCATTTATTGCTCCGTAAAATTCCTTTTTTGTTTCAAAGAATTTATTACAAGCAGCACGAAATCTCTCGTATATTTCTGTATTAACATTGGAGGGAACCATACCGATAGTTTTCCAAATTTTCTGAAGTTCAAGCACTTGTTCAGATAATTCTGTCCAGTCTTTTGAAGTAACAGGATTTGCATTTTCAAAAATTGATTCTGCTTTTTCGCAAAGAATTACTTTTTGTTCATAATTAGCTTGATGTTCTTGCTTTATTTTTTCAAAATGATCCTGATATGCCTGACGGATTTTTTTACTGGTAATACTAAATCTATCCCATATTTCCTCTCGTTTATCGTGAGGGACAGGTCCAAGTTCTTTCCATAAATTATGATATTCCTGTAATTGTCTGTAAGCAGCAATTATGTCCTGAGCAATTAACAATTCCTCTGCTTTTTCACATAATTCGATTTTTTGTTCCAGATTACGTTTAAAATCCAGATCACGTAACTCTTTGTTGATTTTTACCAAATCATAAAACCTTTCAATTTGTAATTGATAGTTTTTCCAAAGTATGTTAGTTTCCGAATTAGGTACGGGGCCTATATTTGTCCATTCTTCTTGTAGTGATTTAAATTCAGCAAAGGTTTTATGTAGTGACTCTTCACTGTTAGCCAAACCTTTTATTTTTTCAATAATTTCTTCTTTCAGCTTGAGATTATTGACTTTTTGTTCTTCTTGTTTTTTTGCCAGTTCGGCTTTTTTTAACTTGTAATCAGCCATCAATTCCTTTAAGTAATCTTCTGTATCGTCTTTAGGCCTTTCAATTTCAAGTTCATTACCGGTACTGTCTTTTAATTCTTGTCTAAGTTTATCAAATTCTTGTTTAAGCTTCTTGTAGTACTGAGCCTTAAGGAATTCGATTTCTTTACGCGTTTCATCAACATTGGTTTCATGAATAAGTTGGCGTAATTTTGTTAAAATGTCTTCTTTTGATAAATCTGTATAACTTTCAAATGAGGATTTTTCGTTATTTTCAGAAGCTTCAATATCTGTCATTTCTTCATCAAGCATTTCATTTTCTTCGGGCAATTGAAAATCATATTCTGTTTGATCTTTCTCTTCTAATATTATGTTTTCTGTGACAATAATATCAGTATTATTATTATCTATTTCCTTATCAGATGGATTTTCAATACACAAATTTGTATCGTTCAAATCTGTTTTCTCTGATTTTGAGGCAGTGTTTTCCGAATTATTCAACTTGTTTTCCATTTCAATAATAATCTTAAGTCTCTGATCTTTAATTAGTTAATAAAAGCATTTCGTTTAATAATAAACTTACGAAGGTATAGTTTTAATGAAATAAAAACAAATAATAATTGTTTTTTCTTTGCAATCACTTAATCACCTCTTTGTAATTTACAATTTTTAAACCCACATTCCAATTTATATTGTCATATAATCGAATTTATTAAGGTCTTTGATTATTTTTGCAAATCAATGTAATTCTTTAGTTTATGAGAATTGATATTATTACAGTTTTTCCCGAAATACTTGAAGGACCTCTAAATCATTCAATTATTAAAAGGGCAGTGGATAAAAATTTGGCAGAGATTGTAATTCACGATTTACGAGATTATGGTTTGGGCAAACACAAACAGGTAGATGATTATCCTTTTGGAGGTGATGCCGGTATGGTTCTTATGATTGAGCCGGTTTTTAATTTAATACAGAAATTGAAATCTGAGAGAAATTATGATTTGGTTATATACACTTCGCCGGATGCAAAGCAATGGGATCAAAAATCGGCAAATCGGCTTAGTTTACTGCAAAATATAATTATTTTTTGTGGACATTACAAAGGGGTTGATCATAGAATCAGGGAGCAACTGATTGACGAAGAATTTAGCGTTGGGGATTTTGTCCTGACAGGAGGAGAGTTGCCCGCTGCCATGATTACAGATAGTATTATAAGGTTGATTCCGGGAGCTATAGGTGACGAGCAGTCTGCTTTATCCGATTCGTTTCAGGACGGATTGTTGGCTCCTCCCGTTTATACCCGACCTGCAGAATTTAATGGATGGAAAGTTCCGGACATTCTCTTATCGGGTAATTTTGCTGAAATTGAAAAATGGAAAGAGGATCAAATTCTGCAAAGGACACAAAACCTTAGACCTGACTTGTTTAAAGATTTTAATGGAGAATAAAAAAGGAGAGTATAAATGATAAGTCTTTTACAGGCAGATAATCTGAGTAAACGCTATGGTGAAAAACTTCTTTTCGAAGAAATCAGCATCCATATTGCAGAATCTCAAAAAATCGCAATCGTTGCAAAAAACGGGACAGGAAAAACAAGTTTGCTGAATATACTTGCAGGTGTTGATACA
>Ga0116143_10002475_pt1 | contig 20074 bp, 15 predicted proteins | sample AD_UKC034_MetaG_FD_89745 | JGI IMG/M metagenome (GOLD analysis project Ga0116143, IMG submission 89745) | Active sludge microbial communities of municipal wastewater-treating anaerobic digesters from USA - AD_UKC034_MetaG | ecosystem: Engineered > Bioreactor > Anaerobic > Digestate | place: USA...
CCTTCATGTGCAAAAGCTGAAACATTAAATAAAGTAGCAGCAATCGTTAATATATTTCTTTTCATGCCTGGCATTTTAATATGTCAATATTATCTTATTAACCCCTGCCAATCACTGATTTTCGTCAAAGTGAAAAATGATAGCTATCAATAGCAGAATAAGTAGCAGGCAACTTCAATCAATATCTTATGATTCAATTCATTCGGATATTTTGCTGATATGTTCCAGCATCAACCCGGTCTTTTCCGGAAGAGAAAAATAGCCTGAACAGTATTACTGACAGGCTATTCTTTTTTGATACCGGATTCTATTAACTATTTTTTCTTTTTTGGGCTTTCAATAGCTGCCTGGGCTGCGGCTAGTCTTGCTATAGGCACCCGGAATGGAGAGCAGCTTACATAATTCATTCCAATACGGTGACAGAACTTTACACTTTCCGGATCACCTCCATGTTCACCGCAGATACCCACTTTCAGGTTGGGTTTGGTAATACGTCCTCTTTCAGTACCGGCTTTGATCAACTGACCGATACCTTCCTGGTCAATGGTCTGGAAAGGATCATCGGGCAAAATTTTCAGATCAAGGTATTTTGGCAGGAAGCCACCGATATCATCCCGGCTGAAGCCAAAGCTCATTTGTGTAAGGTCGTTGGTGCCGAAACTGAAGAAATCTGCTGATTTAGCCATGTATTCTGCCCTTAATGCAGCTCTTGGTGTTTCAATCATCGTACCATAGAGATAAGGTATTTTACGCATGCCCATCTTTTCGCAGACTTCTTTATATACTCTATCCACTATTTCTTTCTGATGGCGCAGTTCATGCCATATTACTGTTACTGGTACCATTATCTCCGGCAATGCTTTCTTTCCAGCCTTTAATAATTCGGCAGTGGCTTCAAAAATGGCCCTAACCTGCATTTCGGTTATTTCAGGATAGCTGATACCAAGCCGAACACCCCGATGACCCAGCATCGGGTTGTTTTCATGCAGAGCAAGTACCCGTCTGTTCAGCATACCCATACTGATGCCCAGTTCTTTGCTGAGTTGCTTGAGTTTTTCTTTATCATGGGGAACAAATTCATGCAGTGGCGGATCAAGCAGGCGAATAGTAACGGGATAGCCGTTCATAACTTTCAGTGTATCCTTCACGTCTTTTTTCACATACTTGAACAATCCATTTAATGCTTCTCTTCTTTCTTTTTCTGTTTTGCTGACAATCATTTTGCGAAGCTGGAACAAGGGTTCTTCACTTCCCTCACCGTAAAACATGTGTTCTGTCCGGAACAAGCCAATACCTTCTGCGCCAAACTTCACGGCATGAGTGGCATCTTCAGGAGTTTCTGCATTGGCACGGACACCGATCTGTTTTGTTTTATCTACCAGTTTCATCAGGTCTTTATAAGATTGATTCTTGTCTATATCAATGTCCACTAGCGCCATACTTCCTTCGTAAACCAGTCCCTTTGTTCCATTCAGACTTATCCAGTCGCCTTCTTTGATAATGACACCATTTTTTGCATGGAAATTTTTTCCATCACTATGTATCTCAATATCGCCACAACCGACAATACAACATTTACCCCATCCTCTTGCTACCAGTGCAGCATGCGAAGTCATACCACCTTTGGTAGTGAGTATAGCCTGTGATTTATGCATGCCATCGACATCTTCCGGTGAAGTTTCTTCTCTTACCAGGATCACTTTTTCTCCTTTGGCAGCCCAGGCTACGGCATCAGCAGAAGAAAATACCACCCGGCCTTTGGCTCCACCAGGTCCTGCGGGCAAGCCCTTCGCAATAACGGGAGCAGTTAGTTCTGCTTTAGGATCAAGCATAGGTAGCAATAATTCAACTAACTGATTCGGGCCAACCCTCATAATGGCTGTTTTTGCATCAATTAGTTTTTCCTTGTACATCTCTGTGGCCATACGTACAGCAGCCACACCATTTCTCTTACCGACCCTGCATTGTAACATAAAGAGTTTTCCTTTTTCAATAGTGAACTCAATGTCCTGCATATCTTTATAGTGCTGCTCAAGTCTTCTCTGGTAGCTGTATAATTCTTTATACAAGGAGGGCATTAATTTTTCCAGTGATGTATAATGCTTGCTCTGTTCATTCATGGAATATTCATTCACTGGAGCCGGAGTTCGGATACCTGCTACCACATCTTCACCTTGTGCATTTACCAGGTATTCGCCGTAGAATTTATTTTCTCCATTACCCGGGTTTCTTGTAAAAGCTACACCGGTACAGCTATCTTCTCCCATATTGCCAAATACCATAGCCTGTACATTTACAGCAGTTCCCCACTCATGTGGTATCTTTTCAATACGACGGTATTCGATAGCTCTCTTTCCATTCCAACTGGCGAATACAGCGCCGATACCACCCCACATTTGTTCATAGGGATCATCCGGGAATTCTGTTCCTAAAACTTTCTTCACCGTTTTCTTGTAGTCTTTGACCAATTCTTTTAATTCATCAGCAGAGAGTTCTGTGTCGCTTTTATATCCCTTATTGTGTTTGATATGCTCCAGTTTTTCATCCAGCATTTTGCGGATCCCTTTGCCTCCTTTTGGCTCAATGCCACCAGCCTTTTCCATTACTACATCTGCATACATCATTATCAAACGACGATAAGCATCATAGGCAAAACGTTCATCACCGCTTTGTGCAATGATCCCCTTGATGGTGGTTTCATTTAAACCAACATTCAGCACTGTTTCCATCATGCCCGGCATACTTCTCCTTGCACCTGAACGAACTGACAACAATAGAGGGTTCGCAGAATCACCGAATTTTTTACCGGTAAGTTTCTCCATTTTCTCCAGCGATTCCTGTACCTGTGCTTTTAAAGCTCTGGGGTAGGTTTTTTTATTGGCATAGTAATAAGTGCAGACTTCTGTTGTAACCGTAAAACCAGGCGGAACAGGTAAGCGTAATTTCGGATGGCCAGCCATTTCAGCTAAATTGGCACCCTTACCACCCAGCAAATTTTTCATTGATTCATTTCCATCGGCTTTGCCGCCTCCGAAGAAGTAGACATACTTTCCGGCTTTTGTTTTTGTTGCCATAATATAAAAGCTTTTATGCTCTGCATAGTTATGGCTAAACCTTCTGAATAACGGAAACACAGGTCAGCGGAAATCCTGATTCTTATCATTTTCAAAGAGGGCAGATGCCGGTATCAGATCATACCCGTCAGATAAAACTCTTTATTATGGAAAGGACTATTTGTATTCGTAGTAGGGGATATCGTCATGGCTCTCCGTTTCCTTTTGCTGCCAGTAGGCAAGAGTAACGATATGGCCATTTTTTGTTTTTAGCATTCTGCCAAAGACTGCATTGACAGGGTTGAAGGTATAATCTGTAACGCCTATAGTAAAGGTTTGAGGTTCGATGTTTGAAGTTTGAGGCTGTGGTGTTTCTTCGCTGCCCTCAACTGGTTTTGGTGCCGGAGCTACTTTAGGAGGCGGGCTGGCTGCTGTTACTACCTTATAACCATTATACTCCAGTAACTCTTTAAGGAAAGCAACCCTTTCCGGTTTTACATTCTTTTCTACAATGCCGCATTTGACACCGTCGAGTTCCTCGAATTCATGATTTTTATTGAGGGCCATAGTTGTTAATGTAATGTTTTGATATATTCGAAAATCCAGCTTAGCAACCCGATCATAATAATACCTGCCCCACAGATGATCAAAGCCAGTTTTACCACCGGACTTACTTTGATTGGTTCTACCGGGTTATCATTTTTATCCATGAACATTGCTCTTACTACCCGCAGGTAATAATAGAGAGAGATGATCATGTTTAATGCAGCTACAAGGATAAACCAGTAGGCTGCTTTGGCACCGCCGGCTGTTAACAGGAACAGCTTTCCAAAAAAACCGGCAGTGGGAGGGACACCAGCCAATGAGAACAATGCTAATGCCAATATCCAGCTGAGAAAAGGATTGGTTTTGTATAATCCTTTATAATCGTCAATATTTTCTTTGCCAGTACGTTCAGCGATCACAGTGGCTACACCAAAAGCGGCGAGGTTGGAGAATACATAGATCAGTACAAAATAAACCACTGCGGTAATGCCCATATAATCGTTGCTGCTGATACCAACCAGGATAAAACCTACCTGTGCGATGGACGAAAACGCCAGGAATCGTTTGATATTTTGTTGCCGTAAAGCAAATAAATTACCTGTTACCATGGTGGCAATTGCCAGTATTACAAGCAGGGTATACCACATATCCTGCATCGGCTGAAACATCTTATACAGCACTGTAATGAATATGAATGCTACGGATCCTTTTGATACAACTGATAAAAAGGAAGTGACGGCCATTGGAGATCCTTCATACACATCGGCTGTCCACAGGTGGAAAGGGACAATTGATAATTTAAATGCAAATGCCGTAACTATGAATATAAAAGCAAGTATTTGTACGGAGGAACCATCAAGCTGAGCAGTAATTTCAGGAAAACTAATAGTGCCTGTGGCACCATAAAGTAAAGAAATGCCAAACAGTAAAATACCAGAAGAGAAGGCTGAAGAAAGGATCATTTTCATGGCACCCTCTGAAGAACGTTTTTTCTCCAGGTCGAAATTGGCCATTGCTGCAACAGGTATAGTGGCCAGTTCCAATGATAAATAGAATATTAGCAGGTTACTGCTGGAAATCATCAGAAACATCCCAAGCAATGCAGATAACATTAGCATAAAAAACTCTGGCAGGTGCCCGGTCTTTTTGAGCCAGTCAGAGCAAAGCAATGAAATAAGATATACTGCAAGACTTAAGATATTTTTCTGGAAAGCGATCAAAGGGGTGGTATAGAACATATCCCCGAAAAGATTTCCTGTTTTATTGAAAAAGAAACCAGCTATGAAATTCAGCAGCAGCAATACCTGCACCAGTGATAGTAATGATTCATTCTTCATCCCTTTGCCGATCTTAATAAACAGCAAAAGGAAGATGATGGCTGTAACCACCAGTTCACTTTTCATTAATGTAAAAAACTCATTCATCCGGTCAGGTTTTATTTTCCATCGATCCTGTTCATAATTTCTTCGGCTGCAGGTCTCAGTAAATCATTTAGCCAGCCCGGGGCAATACCAATAGCTAAAATCCCGGCTACTAATATTATAGCTGCCAGTTTTTCGTTCCAGGCTGCATCTTTCAATTGTAAATGGCTTTCGTTTTTAATCGGCCCCATCATCGTTTGCCCGGTTGCCCTTAAAATATAGACTGCTGTTACCACGATTGACATGGCCGCAGCAATAGTGGCAATGCGATGGAAAGCGTCAGCATTTTCCCAGGAGCCCATGAAAACAGTCATCTCTGCCACAAAGCCACTGAACCCCGGCAAGCCCAAGGAACAAAGACCTACAATGAAGAAGACGGTGCTAATAAAAGGCATCACCTTCATGAGTCCCCCCATTTCGCCTACCATACGGGTATGTGTCCGGTCATACACCATACCAATTACGGCAAAGAAAAGAGCCGTCATCAAACCATGTGATACCATTTGCATCAGGGCGCCGGTAATTGCTGTTTGCGTCAACATGCCAATACCCAATAAGCTAAAACCAACATGGCTTACTGACGAGTATGCGTTGATATATTTCAGGTCCTTCTGCATCATGGTAGCGAAAGCACCATATAAGATAGCAATTGCAGAGAGTATGATGATGATATCAGCATATTCTTTTGCTCCTTCCGGTAACAAATACGTAGCAATCCGCAAACATCCATAACCTCCCAGTTTCATAGAGATGCCGGCCAGGAACATGGAACCAGCTGTTGGTGCAGAAGAGTGGCCATCAGGCACCCAGGTATGTAAGGGGAATAAGGCAGTAAACACACCAAAGCCAACAAAGAGTAAAGGAAACAACAGGTTTTGTATGTAGACGGGAATATCTATTTTAGATAATGCCAGTATATCAAAGCTGTGACCGGCGGTAAAATATAGTCCCAGCATGCCGACTAAGATCAATGCAGACCCTCCCATCAGCATCAGGGCCAGTTTATTGGCGCTGTATTCTTTTTTCCCACTTCCCCAGATACCGATCAGAAGATATTTAGGTATCACAGATATTTCAAGAAAGAAAAAGAGTATGAACAGATCAAGTGAGATAAAGAACCCATAAGCGCCTAATCCAAGCAGTAGCAGCAGGAAGTAGAATTCTTTTGTCATTTTCTCTATATTCCATGATACCAGCACACCGGCAACAACAACAAGAGAAGTCAGTAATATCATGGCCACAGATATGCCATCTACTCCAAAATGAAAATTGATATTGAGTGAATCGAATAGTTTATGATTCTGTTCAAATAACATTTGTGCAGAATTATTTTCTGCTCTTTCCTGCCGAAAGGCAAACAACAGAGCAAAAGCCAATATAATCTGTATTATTGAGCCAAGCAGAGATATCCATTTTACCTGTTGCTTATTGCGGGAAAATAATACCGCAACAGCTGTTAGTAAAGGAGCTCCTATGAGTAATAAAAGATTCATCAATTCTTATTTATCAAAATATGCTATCTCCATACATAAATGAACAATACGGCAAGTATGATTACCCCGCTTAAAAAATAAATTGCATATTGCTGTACCTTACCTGATTGTATTTTCTTGATTCCTTCTGAAACTGCCTGTGTAGTATTACCAGTCAGGTTTATCAGTCCATCTACCACATTCCTGTCAAACCAGGCAGCAGGTTTCCCGATTAAATTGAACAATACTTTCCTTGTAATGAACAGGTATATTTCGTCAATATAAAATTTATGATAAGCTGCTTTATATAGGCCTCCTAATGAAGATGCCAGCCTGACCGGCTTTTCATTTTGTTTTTTGTACAACCACAGTGCTGTTAAAATCCCTGCCAGCCCTAAAGCTACCGGAGCAACAGAGAACCGGAGATGAAAATGTGATTCAAGTGCTTTTCCATCCGTACTTACAAATTCTCCAAAGGGAATGAAACCGGCTGCAGCAGCTCCAACAGCTAATAATACAAGAGGCAGCATCATGACAAAACCACCTTCCCCATGTTTGTCACCATGCACTTCAGGCTGCTTGTTCCAGAAAATGCTGAAGTATAAACGGAACATATAAAATGCAGTAAGTCCTGAGGTAATTAATGCAATCCAGTAAATCGCCATATTGTTTTGATAAGCGGCCAATAAAATTTCTTCTTTGCTGAAGAAACCCGCAAATGGAGGTACACCTGCAATAGCAAGACAAGCTATTAAGAAAGTAATGTGAGTAACGGGTAAATATTTTCTTAATCCACCCATGTCATTCATATCATTGCTATGTACATAATGTATTACAGCCCCTGCTCCAAGGAATAGCAATGCTTTAAACATGGCGTGGGTAAACAAATGGAACATAGAGGCAGTATAGCCCAATCCGCCTTCACCTCCATATTTTGAAACACCCAACGCAAACATCATGTATCCGATTTGTGACATAGTGGAATAAGCAAGTACTCTTTTAATATCTGTTTGTGTACAGGCAATGATAGCAGCAATGATAGCTGATACAGCACCAACCCAACCGACTATTTCCAATACGGCAGGTACGGTAATTGCAAATACAGGAAATAGTCTTGCTACCAGGTAAACGCCGGCGACCACCATGGTGGCAGCATGAATCAATGCAGAAACAGGAGTGGGGCCTTCCATAGCATCTGGCAACCAGATATGCAGCGGGAACATAGCACTCTTGCCGGCTCCACCGATAAAAACTAATGCGGCACCCCATGTCAATGCTGATGCACCAAGAAAAGATGAAGCGGTTGCCGTTTTCACTGCATCCGAATCAGGGGATGTAAGTGTGGCAATCATTGTATTAAAATCAAGTGTGCCTGATGAGTTAGAGAGGATTAATATACCGATCAGGAAGCCCAGGTCTGCAAAACGGGTTACAATAAATGCCTTTTTGCTGGCTGCCACAGCACTTGGTTTGTCGTAGTAAAAACCAATTAGCAGGAAAGAAGAAACCCCCACCAGTTCCCAGAAAATATATATCTGGAAGATATTGCATGAGAGAACCAATCCAAGCATGGAGAAGGTAAACAAGCCAAGAAATGCATAATAAGTAGGGAACCTTTCTTCGCCTTTCATGTAACCAAGACTATATATATGCACCATCAGGGAAATAAAAGTGACCACTACCAGCATCATGACAGAAATTGAATCAACAGCCATTCCCATATCAATCGATAAACCGGGAGAGAATTCCAGCCAGGTCAGTTTCAATGGAATGAATTGCTGGTATACACCATCAACTTTGCCGTATACAAAAAAATATTCATAGGCAGTGTACAGGGCAAGGATAGTGGAAGTAAGTAAAAGGGCCGTTCCGATAAGGCCGGAACTATTTTTAAAGATCTTTCTGCCGAATAAACCCAGCAATAAGAACCCGGCAAGCGGCAACAATGGAATCAGTGCTATAATAGTTGCGTTGGGCATATTGGTTTAATACTTTAAGTCTTCAGCATTCTCCACATCAATGGACTGGTGACTGCGGTATAAATTAATAATGATGGCTATGGCTACAGCAGCTTCAGCTGCAGCAATAGCGATGATAAATAAGGTAAAGAACAATCCGTCCAGTTTGCCGGGCCACAGGTATTTATTGAATGCAATAAAATTCAGGTTCACACTGTTCAATATCAGCTCAATACTCATCAGCATGGTGATGAGGTTTCTCCGTGTAAGAAAACCATACACGCCGATAAAGAACAATGCAGCACTGATGAATAAAATATGATATAGTCCGGGTTCCATCATTTTGTTTCAGGTTTACTTCTTAAGGCGATCACAATACATCCAATCATGGCGGCCAGCAATAACATCGAGATCACTTCAAATGGCAATGCATATCCTCCTTCTTTAGTGCTTAGCATATTCTGACCGATGTTTGACATCGTAGGGCTTACCATGGTTTTGTCAAAGTCGAACTCATGCTTGTACACCTGTACCATTGTTAATGCAAAGCCGCAGAAAACGGCCAGTGCTGAAAATATTTTTCTGCCTGGTTTTTGTTTAGGTAATTTTTCCCCTGCCTGTTGGGTAAGAAATATGGAGAAGATGATCAGTACTACAATGCCTCCTACATACACTACTATTTGTACAGCAGCAATAAACTCATATTGTAACCAGAAATAAATGCCGGCAATACCGATCAGGGAAAACAATAAATATATAGCTGCACGGAATATCTGCCTGGTGGAAACAGACAATAAGCCGCAGGTCAGTGTCAATGCTGCCAGTAAATAAAATAGTATAGTTGAGCCAGTAATCATTCTACACCTTCCATGATTTTAGATCCGGGGTTATTTAAAATTTTAGTCAGTTCATTTCTGTCAAACACACTGTGTTCAAATGTCTGTGCCATTTTAATAGCATCAGAAGGGCAGGCTTCCACGCAGAGGTTGCACATGGTGCATAACTCCAGGTGGTATACCAGTTTATCAATTGCTTTTTTCTTTTTGCCTTCGGGAGTCAGTTCATTTTTAAAGATCACTTTAATAGTCCCATTGGGACAGGCCAGTTCACAGGCCTGGCAGCCGGTACAACGATGTTCATTGTTCTCGTTATGTGGCATCACTACTTCCCCTTTGAACCGTTCCGGCAAAACCAGCGTATCCCGGTTATCGGGATATTGCTGGGTGATGATCTCTTTGTGATGGGTGAAATAATACAAGGTCCGCTTCATGCCGACAAGCAATGACCTTACTCCCTTATAAACATCTTTTATGTACTTCGTAATAAACATAATTTTAAAAATGCCATTTCAATATTGCCATCGCTGTTACTATCAATAAGTTTATCATGCTTATTGGCAAGAGGTATTTCCATTCCAGGTTCAGCAACTGGTCAATCCGTAATCTTGGGAATGTCCACCTGAACCACATGATGACGAATATTAAGAAAAACGTTTTTCCAAAGAACCATATACTGGATGGAATATAATCCATCACATGGTTGAACTGGGTCCAGTTACCGATATGGAATGGCATCCAGCCACCGAGAAACAGCGTTGCCCCAATTGCACAAACAATAAACACATTCACATATTCTGCGAGGAAGAATAAAGCAAACTTCATCCCGGAATACTCGGTATGGAAACCAGCTGTTAATTCAGATTCTGCTTCTGCCAGGTCAAACGGTGCCCTGTTGGTTTCTGCCGTTACAGCAATAATAAAGGTGATAAAAGCAACGACCATCGGAATATGCCCTTTAAATATCCACCAGCCATCAGCCTGCGAATGAATGATGTCAGAAACCTGTAAACTACCAGTCATTACTACAACGGCCAGTATGGATAAACCGGCAGATAGTTCATAGCTGACAATCTGGGCGCCACTTCGCATCGCACCCATCAGAGAATATTTATTATTACTTGCCCATCCTGCCATCAGGATACTGATTACCATGATGGAAGAAATAGCGGACACATACAGCACACCAATATTTAAGTCCCACAACTGAAAATCTTTAGCAAACGCAATGGGTGCCATTAACAGCATAGCAACGATCATGGCGACAAAAGGTGCGAGGTTGAATAATAATTTATCGGCACCATTTGGCGTCAGTCCTTCTTTCACTAATAACTTTAACGTATCAGCCAACGATTGAAGCATCCCTTTCGGGCCAACACGGTTGGGGCCAAGTCGTATCTGCATCCAGGCAGATACTTTTCTTTCCATGATGACCAGCACTAAACCCAATGCAGCAAACAAACCAATTACTGCAACTCCTGCCAGCACCATTTCAATGATCAATGTCATTGTAGGGTTGAAGGTTTCGCTTAACCATTTATGCAGGTTGTTCGCTATGTTAGAAAAACTCCACATTATCTGTCTATATCAGGTATTACTAAATCTAATGTTCCCATCATCGCTACTAAATCACCCAGCTTACTGCCCCTGGCAATATGATCCAGTACAGAAAGGTTAGAGAATCCGGGTGAACGGAATTTTATCCTGTACGGGGTGGTGCCGCCTTCACTTACAATATATACACCCAACTCGCCACGGGCCGTTTCCACTCTTGTATAAAATTCTCCTTTGGGTAATTTCAATACGGCTTTTGTCTTCGCCTGGAAATCTCCCTCTGGAATATTATCGATCAGTTGTTCAATAATGCGGATAGATTGCTGCATCTCCCGGATACGAACCATATAACGGGCAAATGAGTCGCCGCCTGTTTCCAGTACTTCATCAAATTCCAGTTTATCATATATTTCGTAGGGATATATTTTTCTTATATCACAACTCACGCCGCTGCCTCTTGCCGCGGGGCCTGAACACCCGTAAGAAACAGCATCTTCTGCAGACAAATAACCAACATTCTTCATCCTGTTCTGAAAAATGATATTGCCGGTTACCAGTTCATCATATTCATGGATCTTACGTTTATATAATTGCATGAATTCTTTTACTTTCTTCTGGAAATTTGGATGCAGGTCCTGCATCACTCCACCGGGTACCATATAATTCATGGTCAGTCTTGCACCACAGGTTTCTTCCATAATATCATTGATGCTTTCTCTTTCCCTGAAGGCATGGAAGAAAGGGGTAAAGGCGCCGAGATCCATTGCCATAGCTCCCCACCAGAGTTCATGGGAGGCAATTCTTGTGAGTTCGTCCATCAGCACTCTTATTACTTGTGCTCTTGGTGGAACTTCTACCTGCAACCCTTTCTCAACACATAAAGCACAGGCATGATTATTAATATGAGAAGAGAGATAATCCATCCGGCTTGTGACATAGATGAATTGCCGGTAACTGAGGCTCTCACACATTTTTTCGATAGAACGGTGTATATACCCCAGGTGTGGCTCAACCTTTTTGATCGTTTCACCGTTCAATGTAATGACCAGGTGCAATACACCGTGTGTAGCAGGATGTTGTGGTCCAACATTTATGATGATGTCGCCTTCAGTCGTTGTGCCTACTTCTTCAAACATATCAGAGTTTGATCATATTAATCGTGTCTTCAAAATCTTTTCTCAACGGGTTTCTTCCTTCCCATCCGTCAGGAAGTATCAGTAATCTCAGATCGGGATGGTTGAGGAAATTCACCCCAAACATTTCATATACTTCTCTTTCATGAAATTCCGCAGTCTTCCAGATATGGGAAACTGTTTCAATTTCAGGATTACTTCTGTCCAGTTTTGATTTGATAACTATATTATGCCTGTGTTTGACAGAAGATAAATGATACACCATGGTGAGATGTGTCTTCCAGTCAATACAGGTCAGACAAAAGAGATAATCGAAGTATAAGGAATCGTCATTGCGAAATTGTTGTGCCAGCGGTAACCAGTCTTTCGGATCAATATTAATAGTGAGCCATTCGCCACCTTCTTCAAAAGTGGCTGCTGGCAGCAATTCGGTTATTTTGACTTTCAATTCTTCGTTCGACATAGTTATTCTTTGTCCTTTCTTATCTGTTCCCTTGTCAGTCCGCTTTTTATCTTTTCCTGCAGTTTTATCAATGCATGAAGCAAAGCTTCAGGCCTTGGCGGGCATCCGGCCACATACACATCCACCGGTATCACATGGTCAGCACCTTTTACAACAGAATAAGTATTATAGAAGAATGGGCCGCCACTGATAGCACAGGCACCCATGGCAATCACATATTTCGGGTCAGCCATCTGGTCGTACAATCTTTTTAATACCGGAGCCATTTTATTTACAATGGTACCAGCAATGATGATAACATCGGCCTGGCGGGGCGTAGCTCTGGCCACTTCAAAACCAAAACGGGAGAAATCATATTTGGCGCCGGCTACCGCCATGTATTCAATACCACAGCAGCTGGTAGCGAAGGTCAGCGGCCATAAAGAATTTGATCTTGCCCAGTTGATAACATCATCTAATTTACTAAGGACGATGCCGCCACCCGGCGTTTCATGTATCTGGCCAGGAAAATCACTTTTGGCTGTTTGTTGCTTTACATCCATTTTAATGCACCTTTCTTATGGGCGTATAAAAAGCCCATGAATAAAATGAAAAAGAAAATGACAATTTCAATCAATGCTACCCAACCCATATTTTTTGCTACCACGGCCCAGGGGTATAGGAAAACAAGCTCCACATCAAAAATCAGGAAGATGAGAGCAAATAAGTAATAGCCTACATTTAATTGTATCCATGTCTTACCCTGGGTAGGGATACCACATTCGTAAGGTTCACCTTTTTGTTTATTCTTTGAAGCCTTGAGTACAAAAGTGGAAAGAAGGATCGCAATACCGGAGAAGGCAATGGCGGCAATAATTAATACTATGAGCGAGGAAGCACCCATATGCAGTTTGATTTGTACGAATATAGCAACTATGCGTTAAAACCAAATATGACAGTTATCAACGGGCAGGTTGCTGAATATCATAATTAAATTGAAATCATTTCAGAGGCCGCTACCCATACAATTCCTGGTGAATTGCTTTTTTGTCATATCCCATTTCTGTAATTCTTTTTTTCGCTTCATCAATCATATGTTTCCAGCCGCAGAGGAAAAAATAGGCATCCTGTTTTTCTTTACAGAGATCCTCATATATTCCATGCACATACCCATTATGTCCTTCCCAATGTTCACGGGATAAAGTGGGATGGTAGTGAAAACCGGGTAATTTTTCTTCCAGCGCTGTCAGCTCTTCATAATAAAGGAGGTCAGCTTTATTACGGCAACCAAAGATCATATGAATATTCTTTACAGGTATATTGTGCCGGTAAATATGATTGACCATGCTCCTGAACGGTGCAATACCAGTACCGGTGCATATCAGAAAAATATCTTTTTCAATTTTCTCAGGTAAAGTAAATACTCCCTGAGCGCCGCGGAAGGTTAACTCACTTCCAACTTTTATTTCGCTGAAAAGGTAGTTAGTGCCCAGGCCGCCTTCTGCCAGTACTATTAATAGCTCAAAAACATTTGTATCATCCGGCCATGATGCTATGGAATAGCTGCGCCAGCGTTTATTTGGTTTTTCATGTATGGGCAGGTCCAGCGTTACAAACTGGCCGGGAATAAAATCAAATTTTTCCAGCTCCGGGATTTGAATCCAGAACCGCCTGGTATTATGTGTGTGATCGTCAATTTTGATGACTATGCCTTTCCGCCAGGGTTGAAGAGCCATTATTATCTGGTTTTGATAAAGATAAAACCAATAAGGGTATCTTTTATAATTAAAGGAATTTATTCTCCTTTTTTCCGGATGATCTATCTTTGTAACTCTCATGAGCGTAAAGGATTTGCTGGAACAGTATCAAAACACCCCCCGCCTTTTTCAACTGGCGGACAGGTTATCCTTTGCCCAAACACAAAAAATATATTTAAAAAATCTTCAGGGAAGTTCATCACAATTTGTGGTAGCGGCTGCTTTTTTGCATCCTTCCTGTTCACAGCTTAATCATCTTATTGTTTTAAATGATGCTGAAGAAGCGGCTTATTTCCATAATACACTGGAAAACCTCACAGAGGCACTGGATATTTTTTATTTCCCTTCTTCTTTCAAAAACAGGAAAAACTACCAGTTGCTTAATTCTTCCCATGTGATGCTTCGTACAGAGGCATTAACCAAAATTGCTGCTGGAGGAAATAAGAAGGTATTGGTGACATACCCGGAAGCCTTATTTGAGAAAGTTGTGTTACCATCAACACTTTCTTCCAATATTATTCATATAAAATCAGGAGATAACCTGAAAGTAGAAGAACTGTTATTGAAACTGGCAGATTATGGATTTGAAAGAACTGATTTTGTGTACGAGCCGGGGCAGTTTGCAATACGGGGAGGTATCCTTGATATTTATTCTTTTGGTAATGAAAAGCCGTACCGGGTTGAATTATTTGGCAATGATGTTGATTCCATCCGCATTGTTGACCCGGAGACACAGTTGAGTGAAAGAAAGTTATTGCAGGTAAGTATCATTCCGAATGTTGATACACAGTTTGAAAGTGAGGACCGGGTTTCTCTTTTCGACTTTTTGCCGGAGAATACGATTGTATGGATGCAGGATTATCAACTTTGTAAAGAACATCTTGCAGATAGCGAAGAAGATCTCCATGCTTTCCTGAGGATAATGAATGAATCAGGTGTGTCGACAAGGGAAGCAGATACCGATAAAATAGAAAAAAAGAATGTAACAGCGGATGATTTTATACATGCGGATAGTTTAAGAGATGAGCTTGGTAAGAAGCATTTAGTTGAATTTGGCTATCAGTCTTACCTCGCTGATTTTGAAATTGAGTTCAATACAAAGGAACAGCCTGCATTTAACCGGCAGTTTGATCTCCTGATAAGGGATTTAAGAAATTGGGAAACAAAAAAATTCCAGTTATACATTTTCGCAGAAAACCCAAAGCAGCTGGAACGGTTGCAAAGTATTTTTGATGACCTGAAGGCTGAAATTGCTTTTAATCCTGTTGCCACTTCCATTCATGAAGGATTTATCGATGAAGATCAGAAAATTGTTTGCTATACTGATCACCAGGTTTTTCAGCGGTATCATAAATACAAAGTCAAGCAGGCTTATAATAAGAACAAGGCCTTAACACTAAGGACTCTCCGTGAATTACAACCCGGCGATTTCGTCACTCATATCGATCATGGAGTTGGTATTTTCAGTGGGTTGCAAAAACTGGAAGTAAATGGAAGATTGCAGGAAGCAGTCCGGCTGATCTATAAAGACACAGATATTTTGTATGTCAACATCAACAGCCTGCACAAAATCGCAAAGTATACCGGCAAGGACGGCAGTGTGCCGAAAGTAAATAAACTTGGTAGCGATGTATGGAATAAGTTAAAAGAGAAAACAAAGACTAAGGTCAAGGAAATTGCTTTTGACCTGATAAAGCTTTATGCCAAACGAAAAGCACAGCAGGGCTTTCAGCATACGCCGGATAATTATATGCAAACGGAGCTGGAAGCTTCTTTTATTTATGAAGATACTCCTGACCAAAGCAAGGCGACTGCCGATGTAAAAAAAGATATGGAGTCTCCTGCTCCGATGGACAGGTTAGTGTGCGGTGATGTGGGTTTTGGCAAAACAGAAGTAGCCATCCGGGCTGCGTTCAAAACCTGTGTGGATGGAAAGCAGGCCGCCGTACTGGTGCCAACAACGATCTTAGCTTTTCAACACTACCAGACTTTCAAGGAAAGATTGAAGGATTTTCCTGTTACGGTTGATTATATTAATCGTTTCAAATCAGCGAAGGAAAAAAAGGAAACACTGAAGCGGTTAGAAGAAGGAAAAATTGATATTATCATTGGCACTCATGGATTATTGGGTAAGGAAGTAAAGTTTAAAGACCTTGGTTTGCTGGTGATAGACGAAGAACAGAAGTTTGGGGTTGGGCATAAAGAAAAAATTAAAACGCTTCGTACAGCTGTCGATTGCCTGACATTAACAGCTACTCCAATTCCACGAACATTGCAATTTTCTTTGATGGGAGCCAGGGATCTGAGTATTATGAATACACCCCCGCCGAATCGTCAGCCGATCCAAACAGAAGTGCAGGTGTATAATGAGGATTTTATCCGGGAAGCCATTTATTTTGAAACAGAAAGAGGCGGACAAGTTTTCTTTATCTATAACAGGATTGCCGGGTTGGCAGAAATGGCAGCGATCATCCAGGCTCTTTGTCCCGACTTAAGTATTGGTTATGCCCACGGACAAATGGAAGGTCATATACTTGAAGAAAGGATCTTTGATTTTATTGACAGAAAGTATGATGTGCTGATTTGTACCAACATAGTAGAAAGCGGGGTAGATATCCCGAATGTGAATACCATTATTGTTAATAATGCTCACCAGTTTGGGCTAAGTGATCTGCACCAGTTAAGAGGAAGGGTGGGCAGAAGTAATAAAAAAGCATTCTGTTATTTACTTGCTCCGCCAATGAGCACTTTGCCAAATGATTCAAAGAAACGATTACAAACACTCGAACAACACAGCGAACTGGGAAGTGGCTTTCAGATAGCTATGAGGGATCTTGATATCAGAGGTGCCGGAAATATGCTGGGTGGAGAGCAAAGCGGATTTATGGCTGAGATTGGATTTGAGATGTACCAGAAGATCCTGGATGAAGCTATCAAAGAATTAAAAAGAACAGAGTTTAAAGAATTATTCAAAGAAGAAATCGCAAAGCAGGATGATTTTGTATCTGATTGTACTATCGATACTGATCTTGAAATATTGATCCCCGATGATTATGTAGAAAGTATTACCGAACGTCTTTCATTATATCAACGGCTGGATAATTGCGAAACAGAGAATGATCTGCTATTGATGAAGCAGGAACTTGAAGACCGGTTTGGTAGTTTGCCACAACAGGTTGAGGATTTATTCATTACTGTTCGTTGCCGCAAACTGGCTGTAGAGTTAGGATTTGAAAAAATGAGTTTGAAAGACAATACACTTCGTTGCTTTTTCATCAATAGGCCCGACTCTCCTTATTTTGAGTCAGTAATATTTCAGAAAATTATCCAGTTTTTACAAACTGAAACTAATAAAGCAAAGCTGAAACAAACCGGCAGATTGTTTATGCTGATTGGTACAGATATAAAGAGTATGGATGCTATGCATCGCTTCCTTCAATCAATGCATTCCTATTGTTTTTCAACCCCCGCAATCCCTGTTTAAGGTGAATTTCGTATCTGTTTCAAACCCTTAACAGCATTGGCTTTTCTCAGATATTTGTACTACTTTTAAATCACTAAAATTCACTATGAGATTCTATCCAATTCCCTTGATTGCTGCTTTACTGTTTTTATCCCTGTCAGTACCTGCACAGGATGATTCCCATTACCGTCTCTTGCTTAAAAGCGGATCATTTATTCCGGCTAAAAGTATTTCCCCTGAAAGGCTTCAAACTTTCAACAGCCTTGTTGCCCGCACTGGCGGAAAGGCATTTGCTATTATTCAGTTTGAAACTATCCCAACAGAAAATGAAAAACAGCAACTGTTGCAATCAGGGATTGAACTGCTGGAGTATGTACCTAATAATGCTTATACAGCTACAGTGAGCGGTCAGTTAACATCAGATTTTCTTAGTCAACTGAAAGTAAGAGCCGTGGTTGAACTTTCTGCCCAGCAAAAAATGCAACCAGAGCTGGCCAGGGGGCTATTGCCGGCATATGCAGTTCAGGTACCCGGTACCGTCAATGTTTGGGTTAGTTTTCCTAAGTCTTTTTCTTTTGAAGCCGTGAGCAAGGCATTACAAGAAAATAATTTTGATATTCTTAATACGGATTACAAAAGCTACAGAGTAATTGCTTTACGTACGGCAACTATCAGATTAGAAGAGTTAGCTTCATTGCCGTTTATTGAATATGTACAGGCTGCTCCTAAAGAAGACCAGGAATTGAATTACAATAGCATGTTTGCTTCAAGAGCAAATGTGTTAAAGGCCCCATTAACAGTTGGTGGCGATAATTTGAATGGCCAGGGAGTGGTTATTGGTCTTGGTGACAATGGAGATATACAATCACATCTTGATTTTACAGGGCGATTGGTAAACAGGGCAGGGGAAGTAATGAGGGCTCATGCCAGTCATGTCGGTGGTACTGTGGCCGGAGCAGGGATTATCCAGGAATTATATGCCGGCTATGCTCCTAAAGCAACATTACTCAACCAGGTATTCTCAGGTATATTTTCCAACGCACCGGCTTATGTTCAGGATCATGGAATGGTGTTAACCAATAACTCTTTTGGCTCTGTGGTAAGTGATTGTTACTATAATGGCTTGTATGATCTTAGTTCACGGATTCTTGACCAGCAGGCAATTGATCTTCCTGAACTGCAACAGATATTTGCCGCAGGAAATGACGGAGGGTTAACCTGTACTCCCTATCCTGCTGGATTCAAAACAGTATTAGGCGGGTATCAATCAGCAAAAAATGTATTGACAGTCGGTAGCACCGACTACAAAAGCGATGTTAGCGGTTTCTCCAGCAAGGGCCCGGTAAGAGATGGAAGATTAAAACCTGAAATAATGTCACAGGGGCAATTTGTTGCCTCCACATGGGTTAGTAATTTATACAGTTATAATAATGGAACCAGTATGGCTGCACCCGGCGTAACCGGGGGAGCTGCATTAATCATACAACGATACCGGCAATTAAATGCAGGTGCCAATCCCGAAAATGGGTTACTGAAAGCATTATTATGCAACGGAAGTGATGACAGGGGCAACAATGGTCCTGATTTCAGCTATGGCTTTGGACGAATGAACCTGCTTCGTTCAGTAAATATGATAGAGAATTCGACATATTTTAACTCGACTGTCGCCAATACTATTACCAATACTCACACTATTAATGTACCTGCCAATACTGCACAATTGAAAGTATTAGTATATTGGCAGGATCCGCCTGCGTCTGTTATGGCAGCAAAAACCCTGGTAAATGATGTCGATTTAGAGATTATTACCCCATCCAGTTCAACAGTTCTTCCTGCTATCCTGGATACATTACCTGCTAACGTAAACAATGCAGCCACTGCAGGTGCCGATCATATGAATAATATAGAGCAGATCGTAATAAATAATCCTGCTGCAGGATTATATGATATCAGGGTAAAAGGAACAGCAATAGTTCAGAATCCTTCGCAAGAATATTTCCTGGTGTATGATTTATTACCTGAGAGCCTTGTACTAACTACTCCTGTTGGCGGTGAGCATATGGTTCCTACTGTATCACCATTTGATACTTGCTATTTTCAGTGGGATTCATATGGCGACCCTGCCAATACTTTCACACTTGAATTTTCCAGCGATAATGGTACCAACTGGTCAACTTTAAGTAATGCGATTCCGGCTGCAGATAGAATATATAGCTGGGGAGTGCCTAATATACCGACAGACCAGGCAAGAATAAGAATCACAAAGAACAGTACAGCCTTTACACAAACCAGTTCTGCTTTCACTATTACTGAAATGAGTACTGTTTCATTAGACGCAGTACAATGTGAGGGTTATATTAAGATCAACTGGACAGCTGTTCCCGGCACAACGGATTATGAAGTAATGATGTTGCAGGGAGATGAAATGGTATCTGTTGC
>Ga0116143_10002477_pt1 | contig 20053 bp, 9 predicted proteins | sample AD_UKC034_MetaG_FD_89745 | JGI IMG/M metagenome (GOLD analysis project Ga0116143, IMG submission 89745) | Active sludge microbial communities of municipal wastewater-treating anaerobic digesters from USA - AD_UKC034_MetaG | ecosystem: Engineered > Bioreactor > Anaerobic > Digestate | place: USA...
ATCTCCACGCTTCCCCGCGCCCCTGTTCAGGGGCGCGCCGTGCCAATCGATTCGACTTTCCAGGCGCTGCCCGGCTTCGCCGGGCTGCGCCTGGCTATTGTCTTCGAAACCGGAAGGGCGTGCCGAAGACCCGGCATGGCGGCACAGAGCTGGAGTGAACGATCATACTCCTTTGGTTCCTGCTACGCCGGGTTGGGATGACGAACTACGAACACGAACGCTCAACTCTCAAACCACAACCCTCAACATCTTTTGTAACTGCGAACTTGCGAACCTATGAAGGTGTCACCAAGTGTATAATGATCACAACGTTATCCGGCTGTCCCTAAATCGAAGCGATCATATCCCTCGACGAGGTGGTGATGATCGGTCGGACGATCGCCCATTATCGGATCATCGAGAAACTCGGCGAGGGCGGGATGGGGGTGGTGTACAAGGCCGAGGACACCGCCCTGCAGCGCACCGTGGCCCTCAAGTTCCTGCCGCCGAAACTCACCCGCGACGCCGACGCCAAGCAGCGATTCTTGCACGAAGCGCGGGCGGCGGCGCGACTGGACCACCCGAACATCTGCACGGTCTACGAGGTGGGGGAGAGCGACGGGCAACTCTTCTTGGCCATGGCGTGCTACGAAGGGATGACCCTGCGGGAGAAGCTCCAGGAGGGTCCCCTCCCCTGGGCCGAGGCGGCGACGCTGGCGATGCAGGCGGCGGCCGGGCTGTCGGAGGCGCACGCCCACGGCATCGTCCACCGGGACATCAAGCCGGCGAATCTCTTCCTCACGGCCAAGGGGCAGTTGAAGCTCCTGGACTTCGGCTTGGCCAAGCTGGCGGGGGCGTCGGTGCTGACGCAGACGGGGACGACCGTGGGGACGGCCCACTACATGTCGCCGGAGCAGGCGCGGGGCGAGGCAGTGGACGCCCGGTCGGACCTCTGGTCGCTGGGGGCGGTGCTGTACGAAATGGTGTCCGGGCGTCCCCCCTTCCGGGGCGAGTACGCCCAAGCGGTGATCTACGGGATCCTGAACGAAGCGCCGCCGCCGCTGGCTGACTTCGCGCCGAACATGCCGGCAGCGCTGTCGGGAGTGGTGGCGAAGTGCCTGGCCAAGGATCCGTCTGCGCGGCCGGCGGCGGCGTGGGAGTTGGCCGACGCCCTGGCGGGGTGCCTGGGGCTGGAGGCGCCCACGGCGCCGGTGAGCTACAAGGAACCGCGGACGGCGCGGCCGGGGTGGCGGCGGTGGCCGGCGGCCGCGGCGGCGCTGGTGGTCCTGTTGGCGGTGGCGGGGATCGTCGCGTGGCGGAGCGGCTGGTTCCCCTTCGATACGTCGCCGCGGATGATCCGGCTGGCGGTGCTGCCGTTGGCGAACCTGAGCGGGGACCCGGAGCAGGAGTACTTGAGCGACGGGCTGACCCAAGAGCTGATCAACCAGCTGGGGCGGCTGCACCCGGCGGGCTTGAGCGTAATCGCGCGGACGTCGGTGATGCGGTACAAGAAGACCGAAACGCCCATCGACCAGATCGGTCGCGAGCTGAACGTCGACTATGTGTTGGAGGGGAGCGCGCAGCGGGAAGGAGCACGAATCCGGGTGACGGCGGAGCTAATTCGGGTGGAGGATCAGGCGCAGTTATGGGGGAACGCGTTCGAGCGCGAACTGGCGGGTGTTCTGGCGTTGCAGAGCGATGTGGCGAAAAAAGTGGCGGGTGCACTCGCGCTGCATCTGCTGCCGGCGGAAAGGGCACGCTTGGCCAACGTCAGGACAGTCAATCCGGAGGCCCACGATGCCTACCTCAAGGGATCCTACCACTGGAAAAAACTGACGAAGAACGATATCGACACCGCCCAGCAGTATTTCGATCTGGCGCTGGCCAAGGACCCGGACTATGCGCCGGCGTACGAGGGCCTGGCGTGGGTTTGGGCGGCCCGGCAGCAGATGCACATTCTGCTGCCCCGCGAGGCCGGGCCGAAGGCGAAGGCGGCGGCCCTGCGAGCGGTCGCACTCGATGACACCTCTTCGGGCGCCCACGAGGCGCTGGCCATCGTCAAGTCCTGGATCGACTGGGACTGGGTCGGCGCCGCGCCGGTGTGGCGGCGGGCCCTCGAGCTCGATTCCAATTCCGCCAACATCCACGCATACTACGCGCACTACCTGGCGCACACGGGACACTCAAAGGAAGCTCTGACTCACAGTCTTCGGTCCATTGAGCTGGACCCGTTCAATGCCCTGTATCATGCTTTATACTCGACGGCCCTCATGTACTCTCGGCGGCATGATGATGCATTGGCGGAGGCCCGCACCGCCGTAGCGTTGCAAGCCGACAATCCGCCCGCCATCACGGCGCTGTACAGAAGTCTCTACGCGAAGGGAGAGTACGGCGAACTGACAGAGATCCAGCGGAAAAGAAGCCGCAATCCGGAAGCCCTGGCGGCGTTCGAGCGCGGATTCGCGATCGGCGGATTCAAAGAGGGGCGGCGCAATCTCGCGGATTTCTGGTCCGCCAGGTATGGGACGCCGGAAGGACTATCTTCTGCTCTTGGCATCGCTTATATGTATCTTGATGCCGGGGAGATTGACCGTGTCTTCGTTTATCTTGAGAAAGCATTCGAAGAGCGGGACTCGAACCTGCCCTATCTGAGCATGCCATTTTACAAGGACCGCCTGCACACAGACCCGCGCTACCAGGCCCTGCTGTGGAAAATGAACCTGCCCTTAGACGGAAACAGATGATCGGCCAGACGGTTTCTCACTACCGGATCATCGAGAAACTCGGCGAGGGCGGGATGGGGGTGGTGTACAAGGCCGAGGACACCACCCTGCAGCGGACGGTGGCGCTGAAATTCCTGCCGCCGGAGCTGACCCGCGACGCGGAGGCGAAGCAGCGGTTCCTGCACGAGGCGCGGGCGGCGGCGCGGTTGGACCACCCGAACATCTGCACAGTGTACGAGGTCGGGGAGAGCGACGGGCAGCTGTTCCTGGCCATGGCGTGCTACGAGGGGATGACGCTGCGGGAGAAGCTCAAGGCGGGGCCCCTGCCCTGGGCCGAGGCGGCGGCGCTGGCGATGCAGGCGGCGGCCGGGCTGTCGGAGGCGCACCTCCACGGCATTGTCCACCGGGACATCAAGCCGGCGAATCTCTTCCTCACGTCCAAGGGTCAGTTGAAGCTCCTGGACTTCGGGCTGGCCAAGCTCACCGGGGCGTCGGTGCTCACCAAGAGCGGCTCCACCATGGGGACCGCCGCGTACATGTCCCCGGAACAGGTCGCCGGCAGAGCGGCGGAGGCGCAGTCGGACCTCTGGTCGCTGGGGGTGGTGCTGTACGAGATGGTGTCCGGTCGGACGCCCTTCGCCGGTGATTACGCCCAGGCGGTGATGTACGGGATCCTGAACGAGGCACCGGTCCCGCTGGAGAAGCTGGGTATCGCCGCGCCGGCGGCCTTGCAGGAGATCCTCACGAAGTGCCTGACGAAGCGGCCGGAGGAGCGGTACGCCTCGGCCGAGGAACTGGGGCGGGCACTGGCGACGTGCCTGGGGCCGGAGGAGAGCGCGGCGGCGCTGGCGTCACTGCGGTCGGCGAGGGTCCGGCGGCGGTGGCCGGCGTCAGCGGCGGCGCTGGTGGCGGTGCTGGCGGTGGCGGGGATCGTCGCGTGGCGAAGCGGCTGGTGGCCTTTCCCGGCATCGGAGCGGGCGGTCCGGCTGGCGGTGCTGCCGCTGGCGAACCTGAGCGGCGACCCGGAGCAGGAGTACCTGAGCGACGGGCTGACGCAGGAGCTGATCAACCAACTGGGGCGGCTGCACCCGGCGACACTGAGCGTGATCGCACGAACGTCGGTGATGCGGTACAAGAAGAGCGACAAGGGGGTGGACCAGATCGGGCGGGAGCTGGGGGTGGACTACATCCTGGAAGGGAGCGCGCAGCGGGAGGGGGGCCGGATCCGGGTGACGGCGGAGCTGATCCGGGTAAGGGATCAGGCGCAGCTGTGGGCGGATGCGTTCGAGCGGGAGATGGCGGGAGTCCTGGTGCTGCAAAGCAACGTGGCGCGAAAGGTGGCCGGGGCGCTCGCCTTGAGACTGCTGCCGGCGGAGCAGGCGCGCCTGGCCAATGTCCGTACCGTCAACCCGGAGGCCCACGAGGCGTATCTCCAGGGGTCCTACCACTGGATGAAGCTGACGCCGGGCGACCTCGACACTGCCAAGCGCTACTTCGAGCTGGCCTTGTCCAAGGATCCGGACTGCGCGCCGGCCTACGAGGGCCTCGCTCGGGTGTGGACGGCCCGCCAGGGCCGCGGGATCACCTTGCCCGAGTTGGCCGGGCCCAATGCGAAGCAGGCGGCCCTCCGCGCCCTCGCGCTCGACGACACTTCCTCGGAAGCCCACGCGGCCTTGGCCATGGTCAAGGGAGAGGTCGACTGGGACTGGGCCGGCGCCGATGCCGAGTGGAAACGGGCCCTCGAGATCGACCCCAACTCCGCGAGTGCGCACGCATTCTACGCCATGTACCTGGGGATTGTGGGACGCCTGGATGAAGCTCTCCTGCACGTCCGCCGGGCCATCGAACTGGATCCCTTCAACGCCCGTTTCCACTCCTACCATGCGGCGGTGCTTTACTATAACCGGCGGTATGAAGAGTCGCTCGCCGCGGCCGGCACTGCGCTGTCCCTGCAGCCCGACGATGCCGGCGCTGAGGGAGTCCAGAAGATGGTGTACATCGCCAAGGGGATGCGGGATGAACAACTGGCCCAGCAGCGGAAGCGGATCGCCAGGGATCCCGAGCGCATGGCGGTGTTCCAGCAGGGCCTGGCGGAAGGGGGGTACGAGGGCGCCCAACGGCGCATCGCCGACCTCCTCGCGGCAAGGTACGAAAAGACCGGGGGAGTCCCGGAACACACGGCCCGCCGTGTCTACATGCCCTGCACGATCGGATTGCGTTACATGGACGCACGCGACTACGACCGGGCCATGGATTGGCTCGAGGAGGCGTACAAGGTGCGGGATCCGAACGTCGCCGCCCTCATCCGGCCGCTCTACGACCCCCTGCGTGCCAACCCGCGTTTTCAGGCGCTGGCCCGCAAGTTGAATCTGCCGTGGGCGCAGAAGCGGTGACAGCCGAATTATTTCCTCTGGCGGAGCCGGCCCGGGACCACCCGTAGTCCGGGTCCGCCATGCCCGAAACGCAGCGTGGTTCGTCTTTGGTACGAACAGGTCCCTGGAATTGATCCCGTGGCCTGAATTTTTCCCGTTTGTTCCTGCGCGGGCTGCCCCTAACTACCCATGCCCAGGACCTCCCCCGGCGGGACATGGGCAACGGGTGTGCCGAAACACCGGCTGGTTGCGGTATAATGAAGCCAAACTATCCGGCGTGATTCGGGCGACTTCACCGTTTTACTTCACGGGGTAGCATGATCGGCCAGACGGTTTCTCACTACCGAATCATCGAGAAACTCGGCGAGGGCGGGATGGGGGTGGTGTACAAGGCCGAGGACACCGCCCTGCAGCGCACCGTGGCGCTCAAGTTCCTGCCACCGGTGCTGACGCGGGACGCCGATGCCAAGCAGCGCTTCCTCCACGAGGCGCGGGCCGCAGCCCGGCTGGACCACCCGAACATCTGCGCGGTGCACGAGATCGGCGAGACGGCGGACGGCTCGCTCTACATCGTCATGGCCTGCTACGAGGGGCAGACACTTCGGGAGCGGCTCCGGGAGGGCGCACTGAACTGGCCGGAAGCCGCCGGACTGGTGATGCAGGCGGCGGCCGGGCTGTCGGAGGCCCACGCGCAAGGGATCGTCCACCGGGACATCAAGCCGGCGAACCTGTTCCTGACGGAGCGAGGCCAGGTGAAGATCCTGGACTTCGGGCTGGCCAAGCTCACCGGGGCGTCGGCGCTCACCAAGAGCGGCTCCACCCTGGGGACCGCCGCGTACATGTCGCCGGAACAAGTGGCGGGCGGAGCGGCGGAGGCGCAATCGGACCTCTGGTCGCTGGGGGTGGTGCTGTACGAACTGGTCGCCGGCCGGACGCCCTTCGCGGGGGAGTACGCCCAGGCGGTGATGTACGGAATCCTGAACGAGGCGGCGCAACCGCTCGCGGATGCGCCGCCGGAGCTCCAGCGGGTGGTGAGCCGCTGCCTGGAAAAGCGCCCGGCGGACCGGTTCGCCTCGGCCCAGGAACTGGCCGACGTCCTGGCGGCGTGCCTGGGGCTGGAGTCGCCCACCGCGCCGGTGACCCGGCGGCGGCCCCGTCTGTCACGGCCATGGTGGCGGCGGTGGCCGGCTGCCGCGGCGGCGCTGGCGGCGGCGATGGCGGTGGCGGGAGTGGCGGCATGGCGGAACGGCTGGTTCCCCTTCCAGATGCCGGCTCAGTTGATGCGGCTGGCGGTGCTGCCGCTGGCGAACCTTTCCGGTGACTCCGAGCAGGATTATCTGGCGGCCGGCTTGCACGAGGCTCTGATCACGGATCTCGGCCGTCTCGGCGGCCTGAAGCGCGTCATCGCCCGGGCTTCGGTGATGCGCTTCAGCAAAACCGACAAGACCCCGCACCAGATCGCCGAGGAACTGGGTGTGGATGCCTTGGTCACCGGTTCGGTGCAACGCTTCGGCGACCGGGTGCGGATTTACGCCCAGCTCGTGGACGGAGACACCGAGGAGCAGATCTGGGCCGAACGCTACGAACGGGATATGCGCGACGTGCTCGCCCTCGAGAACGACGTCATCACGGCGATCACCCGTGAAATCCGCCTGAAGCTCTCGCCGGAAGAATCCCAGCGGCTGTCCTCGGCGCGGCCGGTGAATCCGGAAGCGTACGAGGCATGCCTGAAAGGTCGTTTTCATTTTTCCAAACTGTCCCGCGAGGGGCTGGAATCCGCAGAGAAATACTACCGCCTCGCGCTCGAAAAGGATCCGAATTACGCCCCCGCCCTCGTGGGGATGGCGAATGTCTGGGCCAGCCGCACCGATACCGGCCTCATGCCGCCGGCTGAGGCCCTGGCCCACGTCAAGGCGCTGTCGCAGAGGGCGCTGGCCTTGGACCCCACGTGCGCCGAGGTGCACATCCGTCTCGCCAATTCGAACATCGCCGAGTGGGACTGGGCCGCCGCCGACAAGGAATTCCGGCGCGCCATCGAGCTCAATCCGAATTCCGCCGAGGCCCATATGATGTACGCGGATTACCTGGTGACGATGCGGCGCACCGCGGAGTGGCAGGTGGAGATCGACCGGGCCCTGGAGCTGGATCCGCTCAGCACCTTTTACCGGTGCTTCTACGGGTGGCACCTGGTTTACGAGGGACGCTGCGACGAGGCGATCGGGCAGATGAGCCGGGTGGCCCAGGCGGAGCCCGACTTCTCGTCGGTGCGGTTGGGACTCTGGGGGGCTTATTTCAAGAAAGGCGCGGATGCAGAAGCGCTGGTCGAGGCGAAGAAATTCTTCGCCATCCTGGGCGACCGCGAAGTCGTGGCCGCACTCGACGAGGGATCGGCCCGTGGCGGTTACCGCGGTGCCATGAAGCAGGCGGGCGACCTGCTCGCGGCCCGATATGAGAAGAAATACTACCCCGCGATCCGGGTGGCGCGGGTGTACGCGCACGCCGGTGAGATCGGACGGACCCTGGAGTTCCTGGATAAGGCCTACGAGCGGCGCGAGCTGCCTCTCTACCATATCGGCGTCGGATGGGACTGGGGCGCCCTGCGCGGCGAACCGCGCTACCAGGCACTGTTGCGGCACATGAACCTTCCGCCCAGTGAGACCAAATGATCGGCCAGACGGTCTCCCACTATCGGATTATCGAGAAGCTCGGCGAGGGCGGGATGGGGGTGGTGTACAAGGCCGAGGACACCGCCCTGCAGCGCACCGTAGCCCTCAAGTTCCTGCCGCCCGAGCTCACCCGTGACGCGGAGGCCAAGCAGCGCTTCCTGCACGAGGCGCGGGCGGCGGCGCGGCTGGACCATCCGAACATCTGCACGGTGTACGAGGTGGGGGAGGCTGACGGGCAGCTGTTCCTGGCCATGGCCTGCTATGACGGGATGACGTTGCGGGAGAAGCTCAAGGCAGGGCCCCTGCCCTGGGCCGAGGCGGCGGCGCTGGCGATGCAGGCGGCGGCCGGGCTGTCGGAGGCGCACGCCCACGGAATCGTCCACCGGGACATCAAGCCGGCGAATCTCTTCCTCACGGTCAAGGGGCAATTGAAGATCCTGGACTTCGGGCTGGCGAAGCTCTCGGGTGCGTCCGTGCTGACGAAGGACGGCTCGACACTCGGGACGGCCGCGTACATGGCGCCGGAGCAGGTGCGGGGGGAGGCGGCGGACGCCCGGTCGGACCTCTGGTCGCTCGGAGTGGTGCTGTACGAAATGGTGACGGGACGCCCCCCTTTCCAGGGGGAGTATGCCCAGGCGGTGATGTACGGGATCGTGAACGAGGACCCGTTCCCCATGGACAGGACCGGCGCCGAGTCGCCGGCGGCGCTGCGGGACATCGTGACCCGATGCCTGGCGAAGCAGCCGGCTGACCGGTACGCCTCAACCGGGGAGTTGGTGACGGCGCTGGAGGTCTGCCTGCAACCGTTGGATCGGGGACGGCCCGACGCCAGCCGGTCGCCGGATGCTGCCCGTGAGAGACCTTCGATCGCCATCTTGCCCTTTGCCAACATGAGTGGCACCAGAGAGGACGATTTCCTCTGCGAGGGTCTGGCCGAGGAGATCATCAACGCCCTTACCCGCATCTCCGGCTTGCTGGTGATCGCCCGGACTTCGTCCTTCGCGGTGGCGCGGATGGGGCTCGACGCCCGCGAAGCCGGTACAAGACTCGGCGCCGGCCACCTGCTCGAAGGGAGCGTGCGGCGCGCGGGCACCCGGGTGCGCGTGACGGCGCAGCTCATCGACACGCGGGGCGGCACCCATGTCTGGAGCGAGCGATACGACCGTGAGTTGACGGACGCATTGGCTCTCGAGGATGAGATTGCCGCGGCCATCGCCGGCCGGCTGAGTTCCGAATTCGGGGGAGCGGCGCTGGAACGCCGCCGTTCGGCGGTGGACGTGGAAGCATACGGTGCCTATCTCGAGGGCCGGTACCATTTCGCACGCGGCACCCCGGATGCCCTGGCCAAAGCCGTCTCATGTTACGAGCGGGCTCTCGCCCGAGCTCCCCGACTCGCCATCGTGTACGACGCCATGGCCGAGCTCCACTGGTTTCTGGGATTCTTCGGCGGGGTGCCGCCGCGCGAGGCGTTCACCGCCAGCACCTGGCACGCCCTGCGCGCGCTGGAGCTCGACGACACGCTGGCCGACACCCACGCCCTGCTCGGCATGCTCCGCAAGGAGCTGGACTACAACTGGCCCGAGGTGGAGCGGGAGCTGCGCCGGGCGTTCGAGCTGAACCCGCAGTCGCCGCTCGTCCATCTGCGCCATGCCATCAGCAACCTGCTCCCTCACGGACGCATGGACGAAGCGGTGGCGGAGCTCGAAGCGGTGGTTCAGACGGACCCACTGTCGCTGTTCGCCCGGTGGTGGCTGGGCACCATGGCCATGCTGGCCCGCCGGCATGACCGCGTGCTGGCGGAGAGCCGGCAGATCATGGAGCTCGACTCGAACCACTTCATGGGCCACTGGTTGGCCGGGATGGGGCTTGACGGACTCGGAGCGACGGCTGAGTCCTTGGCGGAGCTGGAGCGGGCCCACGTATTGTCCGGCGGGATCCCCTTCACCCTTGGATTTTTAACGTACGCCCTGGGCCGGGCCGGCCAGCAGGCCAGCGCCCGGGTCTATCTTGAGAGCGCGCGGCTGGCCGCAACGACCCGCTACGTTCCCCCTTCGACCTTCGCGTTTGGATACATCGGGCTCGGAGAATGGGATGCCGCCTTCGAATGGCTGGATAAGGCCTATGAGGTCCGCGATCCCCTGATCATGCCAATCAAATCCTTTTCCTTCCTGGATCCGGTCCGAGACGATCCGCGCTATCGGGCGCTGCTGCGCCGGATGAACCTGTCGTCGTACGACCACTCGTAATCGGCGCTTTTCTCAGAAACAATCGGGAACTAGATGTACCTGTCCTTGTGCTTCAGGACGAAGTCGGTGACGGCAGCCAATCGGATGTCGCCGTCCTGATACACCCGCAGGCTCCAGTAGATCGTGACGCCCAGATAGGCAAACAGCAGCAGCAGCATGACCGGCAGGCCGATGAACACGCCGCAGCCCAGCGTGATCACGCCGATGACGATCAGCAGCACGAGCAGCACCATCCACACCACCAGGAAGATTCCGTGGAGCACCAGGCCCTGCAGGGCGTGGAAGCGCAGGGCCCGTTTCTCCGGCGGCTGGGTGAGCAGGACGACGAGCGGCACCAGGATCGGAAAGACGTTGGGATAGCAGATCGCGCCGAGCGTCCGGTCCTCGGGGGGAAGCACAAACTCCCCGCCGATGCCGGTTTCTGGCGTCGGGGAAGGTCCGGGTGATCCTGTTGCGGACATGGCGGTGACCTCCTGATTCTAGTTTCGATCAGCCGGTGGTGCGTTCGAGCACGATTACGAGTACGATTTCGAGCACGATTACGAGCACGAAATCCGAAGTCCGATGTCCGATGTTCGCGTTACGCGAACGAGCCTCGAGTCTCGAACCTCGAGCCTCGATTACGAGCACGAATCATCAACCATCAACGATCAACTATCAACCATCAACCGTTGAGTGCTAGTCGCGCGTGAGCTGGCGGTACTTGATGCGGTGGGGGATCTCGGCGGCGGCACCGAGGCGCGCCCGGCGGTCGGCGGCGTAGTCGGAGTAGTTCCCCTGGAACCACACCGCCTGGCTCTCGCCCTCGAAGGCGAGGATGTGGGTGGCGATGCGGTCCAGGAACCAGCGGTCGTGGCTGATGACCAGGGCGCAGCCGGCGAAGTTCTCCAGCGCGTCCTCCAGCGCCCGGAGCGTGTTCACGTCCAGGTCGTTGGTGGGCTCGTCCAGGAGCAGGACGTTGGCGCCGGACTTGAGCATCTTGGCCAGATGGACGCGGTTCCGCTCACCGCCCGAGAGCTGGCCCACCTTCTTCTGCTGGTCGCCGCCGGCGAAGTTGAACCGGCCCACGTAGCCCCGCGAGTTCACCTGCCGGCCGCCGAGGTCGATGGTCTCGGTGCCGCCGGTGATCTCCTCCCAGACCGACCGCTCGGGATTCAATGTGTCGCGGCTCTGGTCCACGTAGGCGAGCTGAACGGTCTCGCCGAGGCGGATCGATCCGCCGTCCGGCTGCTCCTGGCCGGTGATCATCCGGAACAGGGTGGTCTTTCCCGCCCCGTTGGGCCCGATGATCCCGACGATGGCGTTCGGCGGGATGGCAAACGAGAGAGCGTCCACCAGCAGGCGCTCGCCGTAGCCCTTGCGGACCTCTTTGGCCTCGATCACCACGTCGCCGAGGCGAGGGCCCGGCGGGATGAAGATCTCCAGCTCCGGCGCCTGCTTCTCGCTCTCCTGCGCCAGCAGCCGCTCGTAGGCGGTGAGGCGGGCCTTCCCCTTGGCCTGGCGGGCCTTGGGCGACATATGGATCCACTCCAGCTCGCGCTGGAGGGTCTTCTGGCGCTGGCTCTCGGCCTTCTCCTCCTGCTGGAGGCGGGTGCGCTTCTGGTCCAGCCACGACGAGTAGTTCCCCTTCCACGGAATGCCCTGGCCGCGGTCCAGCTCCAGGATCCAGCCGGCCACGTTGTCCAGGAAGTAGCGGTCGTGGGTGACGGCGATAACGGTGCCCGGGTACCCCTGCAGGTGGTGTTCCAGCCAGGCCACCGACTCGGCGTCGAGGTGGTTCGTGGGCTCGTCCAGGAGCAGGATGTCGGGCCGGGTGAGGAGCAGCCGGCAGAGCGCCACACGGCGCAGCTCGCCCCCCGAGAGCACCTTCACCGGCGTGTCGCCCGGCGGGCAGCGGAGCGCGTCCATGGCCATTTCGAGGCGGCTGTCCAGGTCCCAGGCGTCGCGGGCGTCGATCTGCTCCTGGATGGCGCCCTGCTTCTCCAGCAGCTTGGTCATCTCGTCGTCGTTCATGGGTTCGCCCAGGCGGTCGCTGATCCGATTGAACTCCTCCAGAAGCGCCGCCGTCTCCGCGACCCCCTCGGCCACCACCTCGCGGACGGTCTTGGCGGGATCCAGTTTCGGTTCCTGTTCCAGAAAGCCGATGGTGTAGCCCGGCGCGCAAGCGGTCTCGCCGACGAAGTCCTTCTCGACGCCCGCCATGATGCGCAGCAGCGTGCTTTTGCCCGAGCCGTTGAGACCGATGACGCCGATCTTGGCGCCGTAGAAGTACGACAGGTAGATGTCCTTGAGGACCGCGCGCTGGCCGTGGTACTTGCCGACGCCGATCATGGAGTAGATGACCTTGTTGGGTTCCGTGCTCATGGGCTGGACCGCCTCCCGCTGGATTGAACCGGCGCCGCGGCTTTCCTTCCGGGCGCCGGCCGAGCGCCTATTGTAAAGGAAATCCCGCGCCGCCGGGACAGAATTCATCCGGCTGACGTTGCCGATCACCGCCCCCCGCGCCACCCGGAGATGGGTTTCGCCGCGGCGATCACCGGCCCGCGAACAGATCCCCGACTTCGAGCCGCAGCAGCGGATTGAGGCGAAGCGCCTCCGCGTGCAGCCGCCGGGCTTCCGCCCGCAGCGCCTCCCGCTCGCCGGCCGGCGCCGCCGCCGCCCGCCGCGACAGCAGGGCCGCGCGCACCGCGCCCAGCCGGGCCCGACGGCTGTTGATCGCGGCGGATTCATCCAGCGACTGGGCAACCCGCTCCAACCGCTCCCGCACCGCCGGACCATCAGCCGCAATCGCAGCTTGACGCAGCCGGCACTCGGCCAGCAGCAGGGACCGTTCCGCCCCGTCGGCGCCGCGAATGGCTTCAGCCTCCAGCCGCCGCGCCGTCTCGGCCAGCGCGGCCTGCGCGTCCCGCCCGCGACGCTGCGTCCACGCCGCCCGGGCCAGTTCCACCTCCGCCGCCAGCAGGTGCAGCTCCGGAATGCCGCCGCAGCGGGCGATGCCGCGCTCGGCCCATCCCCGCGCCTGCTGGAACAGCGCGGCGGCGTCCCGCCCGGCGTCCGCGGCCAGTTGCGCCGCGAACAGGGCCCGGCGAGTCAGCCCGACATAGGGCCATCGCTCCACGGCGTTGAGCGCCAGCTCCCGCTGCCACAACGCGCCGGCATGCTTCAACCCGGCGTCCGGCGAGCCGCCCCGCGCCCATTCCCAGCGCGCCTGGATCAGGCGGGCGAAGGCGAGATTGTCGACGATGTAGCTGTCCTCCGGATTGATGGCATGCGCGCGCTCCAGGGCGCGCAGCGCCTCGGCCAGCGGCGGCGCCGGATTCCGCCCGTGCTGCAGGCTGTCCCAGGCGAGCTGCGCGTTGGCGAAACCAAGATTGTTGAGAATCCAGGCGGAATCGGGCTCCTCGGCATCGGCGCGGCGGTGTGCCTCGACGGCCTGCTGCAGCGAGGGCGCCGGATCGATGCCGTGACGCGCCTCGTACCGCGCCCTCGTCTCGTAGGCCATGCCGCGGTTGCACAGCAGCTTGGTGATCCGGGGATTGAGCGCCAGTCCCTGCTCGTACGCCCGGACGGCATGTTCCAGCGCGGGCCGCGGATCCTGGTCGTGGTCCGACCGGTATTCCGCCTCCATCGCGTACGTATTGCCCAGCGTGTTGTACAGGCTGTAGGCTTTGGGGGCCAGCGCGCGCGCCTGCTCCAGCGCGCGCGACGCCAGGGCCAGTTCCGCCAGTGGGTCCCGCCCCTGGTTCAAGCAATGTTCGGCCATGAGGCGGTGGCACTGCCCCAGGCGGTGGTGGGCGAGGAACAGCCGGGGGTTCAGTCTCAACGCCTCCTTGTACCGCCTGATCGCCTCCGCCATGACCGGCACGGGGTCCTCGCCCCGATAGCTGAGGAAGACGCCCTCTCGCTGCATGGCGTCACCCAGGGTGACCCAGGCGGCGGGATTGCTCCGGTCGAGGCGGACTCCCTCCGCCGCGGCCGCCGCGGCCCTGGTGATCTCCGGCATCGGATCGTGTCCGTTCTCGGCGAGGACGTCGGCCTGGAGCCGGATGATCTCGGATTTCAGGCTGAACGCCGAGCCCCGCTCCGGATCGGCCCGGAGCGCCTGGTCGCAGGCGCCCAGGCCGTCCGCCGCGATCGTCTGCACCCGGTCCAGGGCGTTGCGGGCCCGGGTGAGGCGGGCCAGATGCAGGGCGGCGATCTGCTCGTAGAGCGCCGGGTCGCTGTGCGCCATCTCCGCGGCGGCGCGGTAGGCCTCGCCGGCCCGCTGAAAGTCGTCGGCGGCCTGCTCGTATTGTCCGGCGTTGACACGGTCGCTGCCGCGGCTCAAGTGCACGTCCCCTTCCAGGCGCTTGAGCTCGTACATCCAGGGCGACTGCCGGAAGCCGCGCCCGGCCAGCGCCAGGGCGTCGTCGTGACGGCCCTCATACAGGGCGATCAGCCCCTCCACATAGAGCGGCGACTCCACCTGGGCGCCGGCGCCGCGCCGGAGGAAGTCCAAAGCGGGCAGCCGGAATTCGCGCTCGATCTCCTCGAACCGGGCCGTCCGCAGTTCGGCGTTGGTGATCCGATCGGCGGCTTCGCGCTCCACCTGGTACAGCAGGCCGAGCAGCAGGCCGGTGGCGTACGCGGCGTCGGGAGTCCGGAAGCCCGCGTCCCAGGCCTGGCGCAGCGCTCCGCGGGCCGCCTCGTACTCCTGCAGCGCCAGATGGCCCCGACCCAGGGCGTAGTAGCCCGGTCCGTCCGCCAGGCGCCCGGCTTCGCGCATGGCTTGCCGTACCTGCGCCATCCGCTCCCGAATCACCGCCCGCTCGCGCCGGATGTCGTGGAGCGGCAGCATGTGGGCGACGCGCAGGAAGCCTTCGGTCTCCTTGGCGGCGGCGCCGAACTGCTGGGCCAGCACGGCCTGCCGGGCCGATTCCTGGCGGGCCTTCACCGTCATCCACCCCGCCGCCAGCACCACCACGACGGCTGCCGCGATCACCGCGGACACCAGCCGGTGTTTGCGGACCAGCTTCACGCCCCGGTACCACAGGCTGGCCCGGTGGGCGGCGATGGGCTCGCCGTCGAGGTAATGGCGCAGGTCCGCAGCCAGCGCCTGCGCCGATTCGTACCGGCGCTGCGGTTCCTTCTCCAGGCACTTGAGCACCACGGTCTCGAGGTCCCGGGGAATGCTGGCGTCGTGCCGGCGCGGCGGCTCGGGCTCCTCGTGCGCCAGCCGCATGATCACCTGGAACACGTTGTCACCCGACACCGGGGGCTGGCCGGTGAGCAGGAAGTACAGCGTGGCGCCCAGACCGTACACGTCCGTCCGCCGGTCCACGCGGCTCAGCGACCCCTTGGCCTGCTCGGGCGCCATGAACAGCGGCGAACCCAGCACGGAGCCCGTGACGGTGGTTCCATCCGTCTCGGTGTCGCGCGCCAGGCCGAAATCGGTGACGAAGGGGTGCCAGCCGCCGTCGGCGCCGGGCTCCAGCATGATGTTGGCCGGCTTGACGTCGCGGTGGACGATCCCCAGCCGGTGGGCGGCGTGGATCGCATCGGCCACCTGCGCCAGCAGGGCCACCTTCTGGTCCAGAGTCAGCCGCGGACTGGCTTTCTCCAGCGACTCCCCGTCGACGTAGTGCATGGCGATGTACGGGTAATCGCCGACGGTGCCCACCTCGTGGATGGGGCAGATGTGGGGGTGCTCGATCCGGGCCTGGGCCCGGGCCTCGCGCATGAAGCGCTCCTGGATGTCGGCGCTGCCCTGCCGGATGATCTTGATGGCCACCCAGCGGCCCAGCCGCGGATCGCGCGCCCGGTACACCCGCCCCATCCCGCCTTCGCCGATGAACTCGATGGATTCGTACCGATCCCAGCCGGGCACCGGAAAGTCATGGGTCATGCGCGCACTCCCCGTGTGGATCTCGTTTCTGGCTCCGGAAGTCCCATTATAGCCGGAAACCGGCTTCAGCCCAACCCGCCGCCGCGCAACATCGCACGAGCCGCCGGGGGCGGCAGCCTCACTTTTTTCCAACACCCGGCCCGTGTTTGCGTATACTGGGTTTTCAAACCCCTGTGTAGAGGAGACGACATGCGATCGAGATTGTTGTTGCTTGCCCTGGTCTGCCTTCTGGCCCTCCCCGTCCCAGCCGTCGAGGCCGACAAGCAGGACGCCAAGGGCAAGGAGAAGGATCCCTTTGTCTCAGGCACCTTCAGCGGCCTGAAGTTCCGCAGCATCGGCCCGGCTTACTGCTCCGGCCGGATCGGCGACCTCGCCGTCAATCCGAACAAGCCCAGTGAATATTACGTGGCCGTGGCGTCGGGCCACGTCTGGAAGACGGTCAACGCCGGCACCACCTGGACACCGGTGTTCGACAAGCACGGGGCCTACTCCATCGGCTGCGTGGCCATGGACCCCGCCAACTCCAACGTCGTCTGGATCGGCACCGGCGAGAACAACCACCAGCGCTCCGTCAGCTACGGCGACGGCGTGTACAAATCCGTCGACGGCGGCAAGAGCTGGAAGCACATGGGTCTGAAGGAATCCCGCCACATCGGGATGATCGCCATCGACCCGCGCGACTCCCGAGTGGTCTACGTGGCCGCCGAAGGCTCCGCCTGGGGCCCCGGCGGCGACCGCGGCCTGTACAAGACCGAGGACGGCGGCGCCACCTGGACCAAGGCGCTGGAGATCAGCGAGAACACCGGCGTGAACAACGTGGTGCTCGATCCGCGCTGCCCGGACCGGATCTACGCCACCTCGGAACAGCGCCGCGCCCACGTCTTCACCAAGATAGGCGGCGGCCCGGAGACCGCCATCCACAAATCCGAGGACGCCGGCAAGACCTGGCGCAAGCTCACCAGCGGCCTCCCCTCGGGCCACATGGGCGGCATCGGTCTGGCCGTGTCGCCGGTCAACCCCGACGTGATCTACGCCATGATCGAGGCGGCCAACGACGAGAGCGGCTTCTACCGCTCCACCGACCGCGGCGAGTCGTGGTCCAAGATGAGCGACCACGCCAGCTCCGGCCAGTACTACAACGAGATCTACTGCGATCCGAAAAACGTGGACAAGGTCTATTCCGTCGAGACGTTCTCGTTCGTGACCGCCGACGGCGGCAAGACCTGGCAGCGGCTGAGCAACAACGGCCGCCACGTGGACGACCACGTCATCTGGATCGATCCGGCTGACACCGACCACTTCCTCATCGGCGGCGACGGCGGGCTCTACGAGTCGTGGGACGCCGGCGCCACCTACGAGTTCAAGCACAACCTCCCGGTGACCCAGTTCTACCGCGTGAACGTGGACAACTCCCTCCCCTTCTACTACGTCTTCGGCGGCACTCAGGACAACAACAGCATGGGCGGCCCGTCCCGCACCACCAGCAGCCAGGGGATCGTCAACGCCGACTGGTTCGTCACCCAGGGCGGCGACGGCTTCTGGACGGCGGTGGATCCGACGAATCCCAATATCGTCTATGCTGAAGCGCAGTACGGCAACATGTGCCGCTACGACCGGCAGAGCGGCGAGAGCGTCGACATCCGCCCCGAGCCGCGGTCCGGCGAGAAGACCTACCGCTGGTTCTGGGACACGCCGCTCATGATCAGCCCCCATGCGCCCGCCCGCCTCTACTGCGCCGCCAACAAGGTGTTCCGCAGCGACGACCGCGGCGACACCTGGACGGTGATCAGCGACGACCTGACCGCCCAGATCGACCGCAACACCATCCCCGTCATGGGCAAGTACTGGAGCGTCGATGCGGTGGCCAAGGATGTGTCGCTCTCGCAGTACGGCGTCATCCTGGCCATGGACGAGTCCCCCGTGCGCGAAAACCTCCTGTACGTGGGCACCGACGACGGGCTGATCCAGATCTCCGAGGACGCCCGCACCTGGCGCAAGGCCGGCGACTTCCCCGGCGTGCCGGCCAACACCTACGTCAGCGACGTGCAGGCCGACCGCTTCAACGAGCAGGTGGTCTACGCCGCATTCGACAACCACAAGCGGGACGACTTCAAACCGTACCTCCTCAAGAGCGCCGACAAGGGCAAGACCTGGACGTCCATCGCCGGCAACCTGCCCGAGCGGGGCACCGTCTACACCGTCGCCCAGGACCACGTGAATCCCGAGTTGCTGTTCGCGGGCACCGAGTTCGGTGTGTTCTTCACCGTGGACGGCGGCCGGAAATGGGCGCAGCTCACCGGCGATCTGCCCACCGTGGCGGTGTTCGACATCGCCATCCAGCGCCGCGAGAACGACCTGGTGCTGGCCACCTTCGGCCGCGGCTTCTACATTCTGGACGACTACTCCGCCCTGCGCCAGGTGACCCCGGAGATGCTGCAGGCGGACGCCCGGCTCTTCCCGGCGCGCGACGCCCTCATGTACATCCAGAGCCGGGGCCTCTCCAGCCAGGGTTCCTCCTACTACTCCGCCAAGAATCCGCCGTTCGGCGCCACGTTCACCTACTACCTGAAGGACGCGCCCAAAACCCGCCGCCAGACCCGGCAGGAAAAGGAAGCGGAACTCTTCAAGGAAGGGAAACCCATTCCGCAGCCGAGCGTCGACGAGCTGCGTGCCGAGGAGCGCGAGGAAAAGCCGCATCTGCTCTTCACCATCGCCGACGCCGCGGGCCAGGTGGTGCGCACCATTGCCACCCGGGCCGGCAAGGGCTTCAACCGCGTCACCTGGGACCTGCGCTACGCCCCCACCACCCCTGTCCAGCTCAAGGACAACAAGTTCGATCCGCTGGCGGAGTCCCGGGGCGGCGTGCTGGCCATGCCCGGCCCGTACACGGTCAGCATGGCGCTGGTCACCGACGGCCAGCCCAAACCGCTGGCCGGGCCGGTGCCGTTCGGGGCCGTCGTGCTGAACAACGCCACCCTGCCGGCGCCCGACCGGGCCGAGCTGGTGGCGTTCCAGAAGCAGGCGGCCGAGCTGGCCCGGACCATGATGGGGTCCGAGCGGCTGGCCGACGAGATGTTCAAGCGGCTGGCGCACATCCGCCAGGCGCTGGCCGCCACGCCGGCGGCCCCGGCGGCGCTGACCGAGCGCGCGCGGACGCTGGCGCTGGAACTGGACCAGGTGCTGTTCACCTTCCGCGGCCAGGAAGCCAAGGCCAGCGCCGAGGAGATCCCGCCGGCGGCGGTGCCCCTCAACGACCGCCTGTCGGCGATCACCTACTCCATGTGGCGCTCCACATCGAAGCCCACCGGGACGGCCCGCACGGCCTACGAAATCCTCCAGAAGGAATTCCCGTCCGTGCTCCAGGCCATCACCCGGATCCATCAAACCGACCTGCCGCAGCTGGAGCGGGAGGTCGAGGCCGCCGGCGCCCCCTGGACCCCGGGCCGGCTGCCGGTGCTCAAGTAGCCGTCACCATTCTTCCTGTCACCAACGGGCGGAGCCCCCGGCTCCGCCCGTTTTTCTTTCTCTCCCCTGCGGCAATAACCATTGCACCGTACCGGGATCTCGTCTAATGTATGGCGTTCGGCAAGCAACCGTTTGCCGGAGCACTTCGTATGATCATCGTGTCCAGCATCCATTGTTTTCATCGGTGCGCCAAGTGCACCGATCCGGACATGGAAATCCAACGGAGCAAGGATGAGCCATGAAGACCACCTTTTGCCTGGCGGTGACGTTCTGCGCACTGATCGGCTGCTCGCTGCCCCTGAACGCCGTGCCGACGGAAGCGGCCGCGAAGCCGGCGGCACCGACTCAGATTGCCATCGACCGCTGGCTGCTGCTGGGTCCGGCCGCCGCGCCGCTGCCGGTATTCCACGACGAAGCCGTCGGCGGCGTCAAGCCGGATGACCTGCTCCAGGCCCCGGACTTCGACCGGCTGCCGGCCGATCCCGTCGCGGGTCTGGCCGTCGTGAGTCCCGGCGGCGCGCCCCTCGCCTGGCAAGGCGTCGCGGCGGACACGAACGGCCGAGTGATCTTGCCCAAGCGCACTCCGTCGGCAGCGTCACCGGCCGTGGCATGGCTGGCCGCATACATCAACGTCTCGCGCTGGGTGGAGATGGAAATCAGCGTGACCGGGACGCACCCCCGCCGCTTCTGGCTCGACGGCGAACCCATGGCGTCCGGG